>WNGR01000337.1_pt1 | contig 73872 bp, 65 predicted proteins | sample 5407581 | NCBI WGS metagenome assembly WNGR01 (sample SAMN13153383, study PRJNA577476) | soil metagenome | isolation source: 80 cm soil or saprolite under Garry oak tree replicate 2 | place: USA:California | collected 2016-06-15
GGGCATAGTAGAGCGCCAGCGCCCAGGAAACAAAAAACTGTGAGAGGGCGAAGACGTAGCCGAAGTTGATGACACCGATCATCTTGATCTTGAACAGACCGGGTGCATAGGCTGCTCCGATGGGGAGCAGGAAGTAATACACACTGGAGAAGATCCACCAGCCGAAAAGAAATGCCTGTTTTTTGTGGTGCAGTTCTACGAATTTCGGGTTTTTTGCAATTGCGGCCCAGTCGTACTGTTTATCTGCCATAAGTTACTCCTTTCTTGTTTGTGTACAGGAATTTGCTGCTTGGTGCGCTGTCGATGTCTCCTCTCCTTTTATTTAAATAAACCTGGTTGTTTCAACTGCAATACACTGAATCCAGCACTGAATATACATGCGTTTACTTTCATACAAGTAGACATCGGGCAACTGATGTCATAAGAGCGGTAATTACAAACTGTATACGGAAGATAATAAAATTTATATTTGATCTGACACCGGCAACTGACCGGAATCTAAACTGCAACTGAAAACATAGTAATAACCGGTTGTTGCACAATAAAATCATAAATAAAAAGCGCTATATTTAACAATGTTCGGTATACATACCATTAATGAATTAAAAAATGCAACACAATAACGTTCAAATCTTAAACTCCGTTCTATTGTATGGAAAACAGGCGGGTGTCCAGAGTGTAGTAATGCTGACGAACGTCATTTTGTTTTTATAGAACCTTCGCCCGGATGTCGCTGAAGGTGCGGATGTATGACTGCAAAGCTGACAAAGGAAGCAGCAGCTGTTGTAAGTCGCTACGCATTTGATTTAGCCGGGCGCACTGCCGGAAATCAGGACGGGAGAAAAATAAATATTGACATCTGTTCGATAGTGGGTTAAATAATTCATCTTTTTGAGCCGCTAGCTCAGTCGGTAGAGCACCTGACTTTTAATCAGGTGGTCGTTGGTTCGACCCCAACGCGGCTCACCAAACATCACGAGGGGTTACAGATTATTCTGTAGCCCCTCTTTTGTTGTTGTGTTCAATCTGATTGCCCTTTATATGTACGGTCAGTTATGGATAAGCGGCGCCACCTGAAATAATTGCTTGACAACGATGGTCACATATATAACTATAGATTTAATAGACTATAGATTCTAAAAACGCTATCTATCGTTTCGCTGAAAGAAGTGTTGCAGCTCGCCAGGGATTGGCAAAAATCATGGATTCCGGCTCTTAAGTTTTTTTGTCGCAATTATCTATCTGGTCTATAGACCAAGGTCAATCGAAAGGAGAACATACCTCATGAGCAAGATTTACGCTGACAACTCGCAGTCGATCGGCAACACCCCTTTGGTAAGGCTTAACCACATCGTCGGCAACTCAAAAGCTACAATCCTGGCAAAGATCGAGGGTCGTAACCCGGCATATTCGGTCAAATGCCGTATCGGAGCCAACATGATCTGGGATGCCGAAAAACGGGGTGTTTTGAAGCCCGGAGTCGAGATCATCGAACCGACCTCAGGCAATACCGGCATCGCCCTTGCCTATGTCGCTGCCGCCCGCGGCTACAAGTTGACCCTGACCATGCCCGAAACGATGAGTATCGAGCGGCGCCGCGTCCTGGCCGCGCTGGGAGCCAATCTTATCCTGACCCCTGGCGCCGAAGGAATGAAGGGCGCCATCAGTCGCGCCGAGGAGATGGCGGCCGCCGAACCGGAAAAATATTTTCTGCCGCAGCAGTTTAAAAATCCGGCAAATCCCGAAATCCATGAAAAAACGACCGGTCCCGAAATCTGGAACGACACCGACGGCGGCGTTGATGTTCTGGTGGCCGGAGTCGGCACCGGTGGAACGATTACCGGGATCTCGCGTTACATAAAAAACAGCAGGGGCAAGAATATCATCTCGGTGGCGGTCGAACCGAAAGAGAGTCCGGTCATCACCCAGCATCTGGCCGGTCAGCCGATTCAGCCTGCCCCGCACAAGATTCAGGGCATCGGCGCCGGATTTATCCCGGACACCCTCGACCTCTCCGTTGTCGACCGCGTTGAACTTGTTGACAGCGCGGAAGCGATCGAATTCGCCAAACGCCTTGCCAGGGAAGAAGGACTGCTGGTCGGCATCTCCTGCGGAGCGGCCGTGGCCGCGGCAGTGCGGCTCGGCCAGCTTGATGAATTTGCCGGCAAAACGATCGTCGTCATCCTTCCTGACGGCGCAGAACGCTATCTTTCAACGGCACTCTTCGAGGGGATCTGATATGAGCACAGCCGGTTCAGAATACCGCCTTGACGGCATCTACAAACAGCGCCAGAGCGGCTTTTACATGCAGCGGGTAAAACTGGCGGCGGGCGTCATCTCCGCCGGTCAGGCACGTACAGTGGCAGCGGTCTCCAGCCGCTTCGGACAAGGGACGGTCCACCTGACTACCCGGGGCAGCATGGAGATTCATTGGCTGAAGGAAGAAGACCTGCCTCAGATCAAGCGCGAACTTGCCAAAACCGGCCTTACGTCACGCGGCGCCTGCGGCGGTGCGGTGCGGGGCATTACCTGCGGCAGCCAGGGAGCTTCAGGCTTCCCGGCGCTGGAGACCCTCGCCAGACGGCTGCATCGCCACTTTACCGGTAACCCCCGCTTTGAACGACTGCCAAAAAAATTCAAGATCGGTTTGGAAGCCGATGCGGCCTGCGGCAGGCACCTGATCCAGGACGTGGGACTTGTGCTGAGCGGGATCGAAGACGGCCGCGCCTTGTATGACATCTGGATCGCCGGCGGACTTGGGCGGGAGCCGCGTCCTGGATTTCTGCTGTCCGAGCGGATGCCCGAAGAGCGAATCATTTCAATCATCGAAGCGATAGTCCGTGTTTACGCCACCCATGCACCACCACCAAAACGCCTCAAGTTTCTGGCACAAGAGTTCGGTGAAGCGAAGTTACGTAAGTTGATCGAGGATGAAGCCTCATACAGCGAAGAGATCCCGGCTGTCAGCGGTCTTCCCGAACATCTGGTCACTGCGGCAGACGGGCAGCAGCGTCTGGAACTGCCGGTGTTCGCCGGCAAATTAACGGCAGAGCAGCTTGTCTTAATTGCGGACAGTGCCGACCGTAACGCCAACGGCGTACTGATGGTGACGGCCGATCAGGATATCGCCCTGCTGCTGTCTCCCGGCGTAGATGCCGCTGAAGAGTTGAAAAGATTGCAGCAAACAACCGGCCTGACTGCAGCCGTACCCGCGGTTACTCTGCGTGTTTGCCCCGGCAATCATGAATGTCTGATGGGGCTGTCGGCAACGCGTGATGTGGCCCGCGAGCTTCTGTCACACATCGGCGAACGGGGAAGAAAACTGAACTGGGCACTGTCCGGCTGCCCCAACTCCTGCACCCAGCCGCAGCTCGCCGATGTGGGGATAGTCAGCGCTGCTCTGGCCAAGGACGAGAGCGGCGAGCGCACCCCCCGGTTTGATCTGTATCGAGGGGACAAACGGGGATTCGGAACCGTCGTTGAACAGTCATTGACGCAGGATGAGCTGTGCCGCAAGGTGCGGGAAATCGGGTAAATCCATGCTCCATGTAATTGATTCACACAGGCTGGATATTCTGCATGAAACGCCGCTCAATTACGCGAGTCCCACCGACCTGCGACGCGAAGGGAGCGTCTTTTTCATCGGCGGAAACCTGCCGATCTACAGCACCCTTGAAACCATGTACGAAAGCTATTGCCTGGAAGCGACCGATTTATTCCACGTCACCTTCGGTGATGCCGGTGCGTTCGAGCAGAATCTTGACATGGTACGCCAGATCAAGCGCAACTTTTCGATCCGGCTGATGGGGCAGATAGGCTATCCGCTATCCGCATCCCAGGTCGAACGGGTCTACCTGGCCGGCCTCGATGTTCTCGATATTCCACAACATGCCTTCGGCGGCGATCCTGACGCCGAAAAGCTGCAAGATACCTTCAGCGCCGCCACGGTCGCTTTTTCACGCTGGTCGGTAGCTTCATCGATCATCGCGTATCACTCGACACCACAAGAAGTTCGTACGGCGATACATGATCTACTGAACCACGGGGTTGTGCCTCTGCTTGTCCTCGCGGGTCAGGGGATTGTCTGGGATCTGGCGGAAGTGGAGGGGCTCTTCAGCTTCCTGGCCGCCGAATGGCACCGGCACCGGGTGCCGCTCAAGCCGATACTGCCGCTCCTGCGCCTGACAACGCCATTCGTCTTCAGCGAATCTTCCGGGTTCCTGCGCAACGTCATCGACAAGCTCCAGGATCGCAGGGTCATGGCGGCATCGGACCTGCGTCGCCACCTGCGTACCAGCGGAGCTGAAGCATCATTTGAATCGGCGGGGCTGTAAATGGATCCGATCTCGTTCGACAAACCGCTGAAAATCGACACTCGCCCCATCTGGCTGATCGTGATCGACCGTACCCTGCGGTATCAGCTGCTGGCCGCCCTGCTGCTGCTGACAGTCATTGCTTTTCAGCTGACGCCGCCGGCCGGGCTCACGGCATCCGGGTACCACTCGCTGGTGCTGTTCGGTGTGACGATTGTACTGTGGGTATCGGGATTGCTGCCGATCGCGGTGACCGCCCTGCTGTCGATGGTCATGCTGCCGCTGACCGGCATACTCCCGGCAAAACAGACCTACGCGCTTTTCGGCAACGAGGCGGTGTTTTTCATCCTGGGCGCCTTTATACTGGCGGCCGCCATGACCGGCACCGGGCTGTCGGCGCGCCTGGCCCGTTCGATGCTGGCCCGTTTCGGCAGGACTCCCAGGAGGCTGGCGCTGACCGTATATCTGCTGGCGGCGACTCTCTCTTTCTGCATGAGCGAACATGCCGTGGCCGCGATGCTGTTTCCGGTGGTTGCGGAGATCACCGACAGCCTCTCTCTCAAAGCCGGCAAAAGCAGCTATTCGCGCCTCCTGTACATGGCGATCGCCTGGGGCTGCATCATCGGCGGTATCGCCACGTTTCTGGGCGGCGCCAGAGCGCCGCTGGCCGTGCAGATGCTGCGGGAAAACAGCGGGCTGGAATTCTCGTTTATGGACTGGACGCTCGCCTCCGTCACGATTGTCGTACCGCTGTTGCTGATCGGCTTTCTTGTGCTGGAACGCTTCTTTCCGATCGACATCACCGATGTCGAGGGGGGGCTGCGGCAGCTCAACCGGAAACGTCTTGAGATCGGCAAGCCGGGAGTCAACGAGATCATCACCGCGGTCGTCATGATCCTGACTATCGGTGCCTGGATGCTCTACGGCAGAGAACTGGGGCTGGCAAATATCGCCCTGCTCGCTACGGCGGCCCTGTTCGCCTTCCGGGTCGTATCCTGGGAAAAGATTGAAGAGTACGTCAACTGGGGCATCATCCTGATGTACGGCGGCTCCATCGCCCTGGCGAGCGCCCTTGAAAAAACCGGTGCGGCCCTCTGGATCGTGAAAAAAGGACTCGGCGCCTTTTCGCCTGCGCCGTTCGTCGTCATCGCGGTCATTTCGTTCGTCGCGATCATCCTGACCGAGTGCATCAGCCATGCGGCGGTCGTCGCGATCCTGATGCCGATCGGACTCGGCCTGGCGCAGGGACTGGGCATCGACCCAAAGATCATGACGCTGGCCATCGCCCTGCCGGCCGGACTGGCGTACTGCCTCCCGATGGGGACGCCGGCCACGGCAATAGTCTATGGGTCGGGACATCTCAGCAGCCGCGAAATTATCCTTCCCGGTGCCCTGATCATGACGATTTCCTGGCTGCTGTTCCTGGGCTCGGTCTTCTTCGTATGGCCGCTGATCGGACTCAAACTATAAATTTAAAGGGGAAACTCCATGAACACTCCCATTCCGGAAATCGCACCGAACGCCACGCCCAGTGAAATCCTGCGTGTCGGCATCGAGGCCGCCGGCGGCCCGGTATCCCTCGCCTGTTCCTTTTCACTGGAGGATGTGGCCATCATCGATATTGCCCACAAGGCCGGTCTCAATCTGGGGGTGTTCGCCCTCGACACCGGCCGGCTGAACGAGGAGACCTATGAAGTGGCTGACGCCCTGGTGGAACGCTACCGGTTGAAGATTGACTGGTACTTCCCGCGGCATGAGGCGGTAGAGCAGCTGGAGCGGGCCGAGGGGCTGTTCTCCTTCCGTGAATCTCTGGACAAGCGCCACGCCTGCTGCGGAATCCGCAAGGTGGAGCCGCTCTCAAGGGCTCTTAAGGGACTGTCCGGGTGGGTAACCGGCATGCGCCGCGAGCAGAGCGTCACCCGGGGCGACCTGAAAGCGATCGAACTGGATGCATTGAACGGCGGCATCCTCAAGATCAATCCGCTCATCGACTGGAGCGAGGAGCAGCTGAACGGCTACACCGAAGAGCATCATCTGCCGAAGAACCGCCTCTACAGCCAGGGGTACCGTTCCATCGGCTGCGCCCCCTGTACGAGGGACGTGCAGCCGGGCGAGGATGCCCGGGCGGGGAGATGGTGGTGGGAAAATCCAGAAAACAAGGAATGCGGACTGCATCGACGTTGAGCTGAATTGAAAGACAATGGAACGCGGAAGAGGCCGGATTTGGACGGATTTTTGCGGATAACCTAAAAGAAGAAAATAGATTTTTTATCTGCGAAAATCCGCTGCATCCGCGTCATCCGCGTTCTATTGCAGTTGATCTTCCGACCCAAATCAAAGCATTTTCGAGGTAACTATATGAACAAAAATCTGACTCACCTGCAACAATTAGAAGCCGAAAGCATCCATATCATCCGCGAGGTAGTCGCCGAATTCGGCAACCCGGTGATGCTCTATTCCATCGGCAAGGATTCGGCCGTCATGCTGCACCTTGCCCGCAAGGCCTTTTATCCCGCGCCCCCTCCCTTTCCCCTTCTGCATGTGGACACCACCTGGAAGTTCCGCGAGATGATCGAGTTCCGGGACAAGATGGCGGCCGAATGCGGGCTTGACCTGATCGTGCATGTGAACGAGGAGGGGGTGCGCCAGGGAATCTCTCCCTTTACCCACGGCTCGTCGCTCTACACCGATATCATGAAAACCGAAGGGCTGAAGCAGGCGCTGGATCGCTACAAGTTCGATGCCGCCTTCGGCGGCGCCCGACGCGACGAGGAGAAATCACGCGCCAAGGAGCGGATCTTCTCCTTCCGCAGCGCCAACCACCGCTGGGACCCCAAGCTCCAGCGTCCGGAACTCTGGGACCTGTACAACACCCGGATCAAGCCGGGTGAAAGCATCCGTGTCTTTCCGATCTCCAACTGGACCGAACTGGATGTCTGGCAGTATATCCACCTGGAGCAGATCCCGATTGTGCCGCTCTACTATGCCGCTGTCCGGCCTGTGGTGGAGCGGGACGGCATGCTGATCATGGTGGACGATGACCGGCTGGAACTGAAGAAAGGGGAAACGGTGCAGTACAAATCGGTCCGCTTCCGCACCCTGGGGTGCTACCCCCTGACCGCCGCCGTCGAATCGGAAGCGGATACCCTGCCCCGGATCATCCAGGAGATGCTGTTGACCCGCACCTCGGAGCGGCAGGGGCGCCTGATCGACCATGACTCGGCAGGATCCATGGAGAAGAAGAAACAGGAAGGATATTTCTAACAGAACGCCACTTTTGCGCTCTGGCTGCGTAAGTCTTCGGCTTCAGTTGTGCGACGTAGCGCTGCTACGTCTCCGCCTTCCGCCTCGACAGCCTTGCCAGAACGAAAAATTGGCGTTCTAGAAACGAGAGACATATATGGCACACCAATCGGATTTAATAGAAAAAGATATCCTCGCCTATCTTAAAAGCCACGAAGAAAAAACGATGCTCCGCTTCATCACCTGCGGCAGCGTCGATGACGGCAAGAGCACCCTGATCGGGCGGCTGCTGTGGGATTCGAAGATGGTGTTCGAAGACCAGCTGGCGTCGCTGGAAGCGGACAGCAAAAAGGTCGGCACCCAGGGGGGAGCGATCGACTATGCCCTGCTGCTCGACGGGCTGCAGGCGGAACGTGAACAGGGGATCACCATAGACGTGGCGTACCGCTACTTCTCCACCGAGCGGCGCAAATTCATCGTTGCCGACACCCCCGGCCATGAGCAGTATACCCGCAACATGGTGACCGGAGCCTCCACCGCCCAGGTGGCGATAATCCTCGTGGATGCCCGCAAGGGGCTGCTGACCCAGACCCGGCGCCACAGCTTTCTGGTCTCCCTGGTCGGCATCCGGCATATCGTGCTGGCTGTCAACAAGATGGATCTGATCGACTTCGACCAGCAGCGGTTCGAGGCGATCCGGCAGGACTATGAGCAGTTCGCGGCATCGCTCGGTTTTGGCGATATCGCGGCCATCCCGCTCTCGGCCCTAGGCGGCGACAACATGATCGAGCCGAGCGCCAACACCCCCTGGTATCACGGCCCAACCCTCATGAACTATCTGGAGAATGTCCGGATCGAGGGGGAGGACCGGGAAAAGCCGTTCCGGATGCCAGTTCAGTGGGTGAACCGCCCCCATCTCGACTTCCGCGGCTTCTGCGGCACGGTCGCCTCGGGCGTTATTCATCCGGGTGACGAACTGCTGGTCGCATCAAGCGGACGCACTAGCCGGGTGACACGGATCGTTACGATGAACGGCGATCTCAAGGAGGCGGTCGCCGGCCAGTCGGTGACCCTGACCCTGGCGGACGAGGTCGATATCAGCCGGAGTGACATGCTCTCCGCCCCCGCTGCCCCGCCGAACCATGCCCGGCACCTGGATGCGCACCTGGTCTGGATGCACGACGAACCGTTGCAGCCGGGGCAGATCTACCTGGTCAAAACGGCTGCTGCGGTAACCCCGGGCCGGATCACCACCGTACAGTATGCGGTGGACGTCAATACCCTGGAGCAGAAACAGGCGCCGACACTGGGATTGAACGAAATCGGCGTGGCCCGTCTGGAACTTGACCGTCCGATCTCATTCGATACCTACCGGCAGAACCGGCATACCGGCAGCTTTATCCTGATCGACCGTTTCACCAACGCGACCGTGGCGGCCGGCATGGTGCTCGCGGCAGCGCCCCTTGAGCCGCAGCCGGCGGAGACAGGATTACGCCCGGAATTGTCAATTGCCGGCAGCGGCCTCCCCCGGCGGGTCAGCCTGAGTGAAGCCTCCGTCAGCGGTGCCGGGGTGAGCGTAGTGGATCTGACCGGAGAATGGGGGGCAATTGAATTCGATGTTTCAAGCAGCTTCCTGGAGTATCTTGGCAAGGGAAACCGGATTCTTTTCCGGCTGCGGGATATTGATCAGCTGCCGGCCGTGGCTCTTTTGGCTTATGAACAGAGCCTGTCATTTGAATTTGACCGCACCGCGGATGGGGTAAGCATCCTGTTCTTCAAACGGGGCACTCGCTCCGCTAAAAAGGTATCCGCTGACGACGGAATCGGGATATGACGAAGAGCAGTGATGATATCTGGAGCAGGGAACTGGAGCGTCTGGTGCGTGATTCGTTGCAGTCGCTCCGCTTCGGCACCGTAATCCTTGTCGTTCAGGATGGCAGAGTGGTCCAGGTGGACAAGAACGAGAAGATCCGCATCAATCGCCCCGGGCATATCGACGGGAGCGGTATTTAAAATCCTTATCACATACATGCTGTACTGACCGGAAAACCGGAGGCCGGTAGAGACTTCGCAAAGACGAACTCTTCCGGCCTTCCGTATTCACAGCAAACCATTCTTCCAGAGGAGGCTACAGTCATTAAGCTCAGAACCACCCTGCCGGGCAGAAAATGCTTTTTCGGAGAGGTCGGGAATGCTATAGTGCGCACCTCTAACATTTACCGCAGGTATGACAATTCAATGTTGTTTTCTACCCAATAACGTAAAAACAACTTCTTATTTACCGAGGAGCAGCTAAATGTCCGAACTTCGCGTCCGTTTTGCCCCCAGTCCAACCGGGTACCTTCACGTCGGTGGCGCACGCACCGCACTTTTCAACTGGCTGTTGGCCAGAAAACTGGGCGGCACCTTCATTCTGCGTATTGAAGACACCGATGTGGAGCGCTCAACAAAGGAGTCGGTGGATGCAATTCTGGAAGGAATGAAGTGGCTCGGGCTGGAGTGGGACGAGGGGCCTTTCTATCAGTCAGATTCGTTCCCGCTTTACAAGGAGCATGTCCAGAAGCTGCTCGATGCCGGAAAAGCCTACAAGTGTTACTGCACAACCGAAGAGCTGGACGCCAAGCGCAACCTGGCCATGCAGGAAGGGCGCAAACCGAAGTATGACGGCACCTGCCGCAATCGAGCCGACCAGCCGGAAGGCCAGCCCTACGTGGTACGTTTCCGGGCGCCGCAAGGTGGAGTGACCGCTTTTGATGATCTGATCAAGGGAACAATAACGTTTCCGAATGAAGAACTGGACGACCTGATCATCCAGCGCACCGACGGCACGCCTACCTACAACTTCTGCGTGGTGATTGACGATGCCAGCATGCGTATCACTACCGTCATCCGGGGGGATGACCATGTCAACAATACGCCGCGCCAGATCCAGCTCTACGAAGCGCTGGGTTTTCCGGTGCCGCAATTTGCCCACGTCCCGATGATCCTCGGTTCCGACAAGGCGCGTCTCTCCAAACGACACGGCGCGACCAGTGTCATCGCCTACCGCGACATGGGATATTTGCCGGAGGCACTGCTCAACTACCTGGTCAGGCTGGGGTGGAGCAGCGGCGATGACGAGATTTTCAGCCGCGAAGAGATGGTCCAGAAATTTGATATCAGTAACGTGGGGCGCTCCGCCTCGGTCTTCAACACCGAAAAGCTGAACTGGCTGAACGCCCATTACATCAAAAACGGCGACCCGGCACGGCTGGCCGGCCTGCTGCTGCCGCATCTCTCCTCACGTGAGGTGACGACGCTTAACGGGCCGGATCTGATGGCGGTAGTACGTACGCTGCAGGAGCGGGCCCAGACCCTGGAAGAGATGGCCGAACGTGCCGTATTTTACTACAACCCTCCGACCGGCTATGATGAAGCTGCCCTGGCCAAGTTTGACAAGGAACAGCTGCTGGCGGTTTTTACCGCGGTTGAGGCGAAACTTTCAGCTGCGCCGGCAGTCGATATCGCCGGAATCGACGGACTCTTCAAAGAGATCTGCAGCGAGAACGGCTGGAAAATGGGGCAGGTCGGCCAACCGGTACGGATCGCCCTCTCGGGTGGCACCCAGGCGCCGGGAATCGGTGAAATTGTAGTTACACTGGGGGTGGAGGAAACGCTGCGGCGGATTCAGAGGGCACGGGAGTTTACGGCAGGAAAGTAACCGTTTCGACACATGCAAAAAAGGGGTAGCCGGCTCATCGAACGGCTACCCCTTTTTTTGTCAAGGCATAAGGCAATCTACCTGATTAGCAGTCATATTGTAGCAGTTACACAAACACCACCCGGTTCTTGCCACAGTTTTTGGCGCTGTACATGGCCTCATCCACCCGTCTGACAAAGGCTGTCAGACCTTCTTCCGAGCTGTAGCAGCCGCCGCCGACACTGATGCTTATTCGGACTTCTCCGCCCGGCAGCGGCGAAAAAATAGTTGCCTCGAAGGCCGCTCTCAGCCGCTCGGCTACGACCAGGGCCTCGGACGGTTCCGTTTCGGGGAAGATCACAATGAACTCTTCACCGCCGTAGCGATAGGCGGAATCGGCCCCGCGGATCTCGCTCCGGATCACATCGGCCAGGCCGGCCAAAACATGGTCCCCCTCCAAGTGCCCGTAGGTGTCGTTATAGTGCTTGAAATTGTCCACATCCAGCAGAATAAGCGAAAACGGCGAGCCGTAGCGATTGGAACGGTCTATCTCCTCGGCGGCGCGGTTGAAAAAGTGGCGCGAGTTGTACAGCCCGGTCAGGGAGTCGGTGATACTCAGCTCGCGGTGGCGGTATTCGCTGGCGCGCAAAGCCTCTTCCGCCAGTTTCCGGTCGGTGATATCCTGCAGCGTCTCGATGGCACCGATGATCTGTCCGGCTGAGTTTTTGAGCGGCGCGGCGGTGAAGAAAAGCCATTTTCCCGTTTCGCCAAAATGCGGGAAAAAGTCCTCCGCCTCAAAGGCGTCTTCGATCACGGCGGAACGGTTGTATTTTCCACCGTAATGCCGTGCAACCATGTTTTCAATGCTGCCGGTCACGATCAGATCGGCCATCACCGGGCGCACCGACGAGTAAAAGGCGCGCCACTGCTCCTGCGTGCCGATAACCTCATGCGCAGGAACACCGGTAATTTTCTGGCAGGCATCATTCCAGTGGGTAACGACGTGCGCGGCATCGATCACGAAGGCGGGAATCGTCAGCCCGGCGACGATTGCGGCAAGGCGCTCCTGGCTGTCGATCAGTGCCTTTTCCGCTTCTGCCCGCGCCAGTCGCTCCCGGTGGGCTGATACGGCATCGCTCAGAATGCGCGGCAGCATCAGCAGATAGGCACAATCAGGATCCTTGATGACGTAGTCATCGACACCCGCCTTGAGGGCCTCGACTGCAACCGCCTCTGAACCGCTGCCGGTCAGCATGATAAGAGGCAGCCCGATAGACTCTGCCAGCAGGGTTTTGCAGAAATCGATGCCGAACAGTCCGGGGAGATGGTGGTCAACCACGACAAGATCGTAGCATGAATGGTCCGCCCGGATCAGGTCAAGCGCATTGCAGGCCCGTTCGCATTCCGTGATCTCGCACTCGATTCCGGAAACCCGCAGGGCGCGGTGAAAGGCCATACGGTCATGTTCGTCATCCTCTACCAGAAGAATCTTCAGCTGTGACAGCATCTCAGGTTTTTTCATGCTAGCCTCCAGGCAGTTCAACCAGTTTCCAGAACAGGTTGATGGTGCGGATCGCCTCCGAAAAATTATCGAAACCGATAGGCTTGACGATATAGGCGTTGGCGCCCAGTTCATAGCTGCGCACCCGATCCTCCTCGGCTTTCGAGGTCGTCAGCATAACCACCGGCAGCGAGCGGAACTGCTCGCTTTTGCGGATATGCAGAAGGGTCTCCAGCCCATCCATGCGCGGCATGTTGAGATCAAGCAGCAGGATTCCGGGGCGCGGTGACGATGCCGGATCGGAATAGGCGCCCCGGCGCCACAGGTAGTCAAGACACTCCTCGCCGTTGTTGACGATGCGGAGCGGGTTGGCCATCTGGCTCGCCTTCCAGGCCCTTTTGGTCGCAATAATGTCGTGCTCGTCATCCTCTGCCATCAGTACTACGAAAGTTTTGTCGTTCACCGCTGTATATTCCTTTCAACCGCAGGGAGTGTTACCAGGAAGGTCGAACCGGATCCGACCTCTGATTCAATCCGGACAGAGCCGCCCAGCTTGACTGCTGCTTTTTTAACGATCGCCAGACCGATGCCGGTCCCCTCGAATTCCTTGTGGGTGTGGAGGCGTTTGAACATTTTGAATATCCTGTCGTGATAGCGGGGGGCGATGCCGATGCCGTTGTCGCGGACGAACAGCTCGCAGAAACCGTGATCGCAGGATGCAAGGCCGATCTCAACCCGTTTGACGGCCGAATGGTTGAATTTCAGTCCGTTGGTCACCAGATTGCTGAAGATCTGGCGCAACAGGATTCTCTCCGCAAGAACGGTCGGCAGGCCACGATCGCAGATCAGTTCGGCATCGGGTGGAATATCGAGCTCGTTTTTCAGCTCCATCAGGAATTCATCCAGCGGAACCGGATGAACGGTCAGTCCTTCTCCTCCGACTCGTGAAAAATCGAGCAGATCACTCACCAGTTCGTCCCCGAATTTCAGGGCCGTTGTCATGCCGTCAAAATAACCGCGCTGCTCGTCGTTCAGGATGTCCCCGATCTCTTCGCGCAAGAAATCCGCATAGTTGCGGACAGCTCGAAGCGGGGCACGCAGATCGTGGGAAACGACAAACGCGTATTGCGACAACTCTTCGTTAGTCTCCTGCAGGGTGGCGGCCTTGGCCGCCAGTTCGGCGTGAGCATGGGTCAGTTCCTCCGTGCGCTGCCGGACAGTCACTTCCAACGAATCTTGATGAATCCTCAACTCTTCCTCGGCTCGTTTACGGGCGCTGATATCCTGAAGTGTTTCGATCGCCCCCACGATCCGGCCCTCTGCATTTATAAGCGGCGAGGCGGTAAAAAAGAGCCAGATGCCGCCGCTGCCCATGGCCGGAAAAAACCCCTCCGACTCATATGCTCCCTGAATAATGGTTGATTGTCGCCAGAAATCGCCATAGTGGCGGCTGACCTCTTCCGCCGTGGCGTTATCGACTATAAGATCGGCCATGGTCGGGCGCTGCGCCGGGTAAAAGGGGGACCAGTGCCGGTCGGTCCCGACCAAGTCCCGCGCACTCCAGCCGGTAACACCTTCACAGGCGCGGTTCCAGAATATGACCAGGTGGCGGCAGTCGATTACAAATGTAGGAATGGAGCTTCCCTCCAGAAGGCGGCACCGGCTCCCCGGCACCGGAAAGCCGCAGAGTGCGTTATCAACGATTTGTAATTCTTGTGTCACGTGAGGCCCCGTGCTACCGTATAAATGGTTGCGCCATTATGGTCATCAGACTTGTATCAGTCTACCCCTTTACCGTTTGAATATCCAGAGCAATCCGCTGATTTTTCAAAACAAGACGCGCATATAAGGTTCGTATGTCAATTTTCAAACTCACAACCGAATATACCCCGCGCGGCGACCAGCCGCAGGCCATTAAGGAGCTGACCGAGGGGATACTGCGTGGCGACCGTCACCAGACGCTGCTGGGGGTTACCGGCTCCGGCAAGACGTTCACGGTTGCCAACGTCATCGCCCGGACCTCCCGGCCGGCGCTGGTGCTGGCGCCCAACAAGACCCTGGCGGCCCAGCTGTACGGCGAGTTCAAGGAACTTTTCCCGGATAATGCCGTGGAGTATTTCGTTTCCTATTACGATTATTACCAGCCTGAAGCTTACATCCCGACCAGTGATACCTTCATCGAAAAAGATTCCGCCATCAATGACGAGATCGACAAGATGCGCCATTCCGCGACCCGCAGCCTGCTGACGCGGCGCGATGTCATCATCGTGGCGTCGGTGTCATGCATTTACGGCATCGGCTCGCCACAGGCGTATCAGGCGATGCACATCTTCTTTCATCAGGGGGATGATTACGGTCGTGACGTACTGCTCAAAAAACTGATCGAGATTCAGTACGAACGCAACGACATGGATTTCCACCGCGGCACGTTCCGGGTACGGGGGGACGTGATTGAAATCTTTCCGGCTTATGACAGCGAACGGGCGCTGCGGGTTGAGTTCTTTGGCGACGAGATAGAGGCGATCAGCGAAATCGATCCACTGCGCGGCGTAGTACTGCAAAAACTCTCCAAGTGCTCCATCTATCCCGCTTCGCACTATGTTTCCACCAGGGAAACGCTTGAGCGGGCGGTGGAGCAGATCAGGATAGATCTGGCGGAGCGGATCAGATATTTTCGCGGGCGGAACATGCTGCTTGAGGAACAGCGCATCGAGCAGCGCACCTTCTATGACATCGAGATGATGGAGGAGATGGGCTTTTGTCACGGCATCGAAAATTATTCACGCTATTTCGACGGCCGCCAGCCGGGAGAAGCCCCCTATACCCTGATCGATTACTTTCCGGAAGATTTTGTGTTGTTCGTGGACGAGTCACACATCACCATCCCGCAGACCGGCGCCATGTACCGGGGCGACCGCTCGCGCAAGGATACACTGGTCAACTACGGCTTCCGCCTGCCGGCGGCGCTCGATAACCGGCCGCTCAATTTCCAGGAGTTTCAGGCACGTATCAGACAGGCGGTCTACGTCTCCGCCACCCCGGCCGATTACGAGCTTGAGGCGAGTGGCGGCGTGTTTGTCGAGCAGGTCATACGTCCGACCGGTCTGGTCGATCCGGTTATCGAGGTGCGGCCGGTAACGGCGGGGAGGATGCACCCCAGCGGGGGAGAGCTAGAGAGGGGGAGTGGTTTCGGCCAGGTGGATGACCTCCTCCATGAAGTCCGCGAGACGGTCGCCCGCGGCGAGCGGGTGCTGGTGACGACCCTGACCAAGCGCATGGCCGAAGAGCTGACCAACTATTACCGCGAGCTGGGGGTACGAATAAAATATCTCCATTCGGACATCGTCACCATCGAGAGGATGCAGATCATTCGCGACCTGCGCCTGGGCGAGTTCGACGTGCTGGTCGGGATTAACCTGCTGCGGGAGGGGCTGGATCTGCCGGAGGTGTCTCTGGTCGCAATTCTTGATGCCGACAAGGAGGGGTTTCTCCGTTCGCAGCGCTCATTGATCCAGACCTGCGGCCGTGCCGCCCGCAATATCAATGGCCGGGTGCTGATGTACGGTGACAGCGTGACCCGCTCCATGCAGGCCTGCATCGATGAAACCGGGCGACGCCGGATCAGACAGCTGGCCTACAATGAAGAACACGGCATCACGCCTGAAACGGTCAGAAAGGGGCTGCGCAGCATCCTGGAGTCGATCGAGGAGAAGGATTATGTTACGCAGCCGGCAGGGGTTGGCGAAGAGGGGGAGGAATATATTGCCCCAAAAGAGATCCCGAAGTTGGTAAAAAAACTTCGCAAAGAGATGCTGGCGGCGGCCAAGGAATTGAATTTCGAGAAGGCTGCCGCACTCCGCGACCGGGTAAAAAAGCTGGAGGCGCTGGAGCTGGCACTGCGGTGAGTTCGGCAAACCGTGGCGCAGGCAGGGAGCAGGCAAAAAAAACGAGGGTATCGCAGCAGCGATACCCTCGTTTTCAATTGTTATCCGAATTAATATCGCTTATTTCTTGTGGCAATCCTTGCAGGAAGTCGGTCCTTTTTTCATTTCTGTGTGGCACCCCTTGCAGGTCTTGTGCGCAACATCTTTGCCGAAACCTTCAATTTTGCCGCCTGTGGCACTCGCGTGACACTTGGTGCAATCTTTCAGTCTTTCCTGATGCTGCTTGTGGTTGAAAGTTACTTTACCCATGGAGGCCGGCAACTCGATTACTTCGGGTGATGCGAAGGCTGCTCCGGCAAAAGCGGTTACGGCGAGCATTGCTACTACGGCGCTGATCTTTTTCATTTCATATTCTCCTTACTGTTTTTTTACTGCGTCATTACGCAGACGTTATTTCATATGCATGTTCTATTCTTCGCTACCGCCAATGATTTAGCATATAGGATGCCAATCTGCAAGCACAAATATAACTCTTCGGATTGGTTCAATAATGTAATTACAATGAAGCAGCGTTGCCAACAACTTGTACCGCATTTGGGGCAGGGATTATATTTTTTGAAGTATTCGCCTGTCTGAAAGAGCTTGCCATACACTTAATCTATTAGTAAGTTGGGAAAAATATTCTGCTTTGTTTTGCAGAGACTATTTTGTTAGCAGTTGATCCTGTTTAGTAGGGCTGAACAGGGTTCAACAGCAGAAATTTACTCTGGAGGTACACACTGAAATGCAATTTGTAAACAATAAAAAAGGCTTTACGTTGATCGAAATCATGGTCGTAATCGTTATTCTGGCGCTGTTGGCGGCGCTGGTCGGCCCGAAACTGATGGGACGCACGGACGACGCCAAGATTACCGATGCAAGGGTGCAGATCAAGAATATCGAGACGGCCCTCAAGCTTTACAAACTTGACAACGGCAACTATCCGACTACCGAGCAGGGGCTGGGCGCGCTGGTTACCAAGCCGACCGTCGGATTGATCCCAAAAAGCTACAAGGATGAAGGCTATCTGGAGAGCAAGAAGGTTCCCAAAGATCCGTGGGGCAATGACTACCTGTACGTTTCTCCCGGTGAACATGGCGACTACGACCTCTTTTCCTACGGTGCCGACGGCGTCAAGGGGGGTGAAGGAAAGAATGCAGATATCACCAGCTGGGACACGAAGTAAAAACCGTTTCCATAAGCGAATTCTTTCAAAAAAAGTCCGTTCACCCTATTTATATGCATCAGGGCGAACGGACTTTTGTACGAATTGACCGGTTAGATTTTCGTATGTGCCGAAGAATAGAGGCTGGAACGGAAATAGTTTTGCATGAGCCCCACAATATGGTTGATATTTTGTGAATCTGCGCTATAGTCCAATCCCCTAAACTATTATTTTAATTATGAATAAATGGTTTTTAGTGGCTGTAAAGCACACGCAGTTATCTTGATAAGAGGAGGCGGTAAGATGGCGCAGAAGTTTGTGTATTTCTTTGGAAATGGTCAGGCTGAAGGTCGGGCTGACATGAAAAATCTGTTGGGGGGCAAGGGGGCTAATCTGGCCGAAATGACCAGCATCGGTCTTCCGGTTCCGCCCGGCTTTACCCTTTCCACGGAAGTATGTACCGAGTTTTACAAGAACGATAGAAATTATCCCGCTTCGCTGGCAGCCGAAGTTGCCGCTAATCTTTCCCAGGTCGAAACTCTGATGGGGCGTAAATTTGGTGATCCGGCCAACCCACTTCTGGTCTCGGTCCGCTCCGGTGCCCGCGCCTCCATGCCTGGCATGATGGATACCGTTCTCAATCTCGGTCTCAACGACATCACGGTTCAGGGAATAATTGCCCAGAGCGGTGACGAGCGCTTCGCCTATGATGCGTATCGGCGCTTTGTCCAGATGTATTCCGATGTCGTCATGGGTATGGACAAACACTCCCTTGAGCACCTGCTTGAACATAAAAAAGAAGAGCGGGGCGTGCACCTCGACACCGAACTGAGTGCCGCCGACTGGAAAGATCTGGTAGCGGCCTTTAAAGCCGCTATCAAGGAAGAGCTCGGAACCGCGTTCCCCGAAGATCCCATGGATCAGCTGTGGGGGGCGATCGGCGCCGTGTTCGGCTCATGGATGAATCCGCGCGCCATCACTTATCGCCGGCTGAACAACATCCCGGCCGAGTGGGGCACCGCCGTCAACGTCCAGTCAATGGTCTACGGGAACATGGGGGACGACTGCGCCACCGGCGTGGCCTTTACCCGCGACCCCTCCACCGGCGAAAACTACTTCTACGGCGAATATCTGGTCAACGCCCAGGGTGAAGACGTCGTGGCCGGTATCCGTACGCCGCAGCCGATCAACCGTGCCAAAGCCACGACACTGCCCCCCATGGAGGAGGTGCTGCCGGAGTGCTACAAGCAGCTGGATGCCATTCGTCTGATACTTGAAAAACATTACAAGGATATGCAGGATATCGAGTTTACCATCGAAAAAGGGAAGCTCTTCATGCTGCAGACCCGCAACGGCAAGCGTACCGCGCCGGCCGCCATCAAGATCGCGGTCGACATGGTTGCAGAGGGGCTGATCGACGAAAAAACCGCCGTAAAACGCGTGGCACCGGAACAGCTTGATCAGCTGCTGCACCCGTCACTCGACCCGAAAGCCGTAAAGAACATTATCGCCAAAGGGCTGCCGGCATCTCCCGGCGCCGTGTCCGGTTCGGTAGTTTTTACCGCCGATGAAGCCGAATCTGAAGCGAAGGTCGGCCGCAAGGTCATTCTGGTTCGTGTCGAAACCTCGCCGGAAGACATCCACGGCATGCACGCGGCCCAGGGAATCCTGACCGCCCGCGGCGGCATGACCTCTCATGCGGCGGTGGTTGCTCGCGGCATGGGCAAGTGCTGCGTGGCAGGCTGCGGCGACATCAAGGTGGATTATGCCAACCAGTGCTTTACCGCCAGGAACGGGGTTGTCGTCAAGAAGGGAGACATGATCACACTGGACGGAACCCAAGGTGAGGTGATGCTGGGAGCGGTGCCGACCGTATCGCCGCAATTGACCGACGACTATAACACCCTGATGGGGTGGGTGGACGGAATCCGCCGCCTAAAGGTAAGGACCAACGCCGATACGCCGTATGATGCCAAGGTGGCCAGAGAGTTCGGCGCCGAGGGAATCGGCCTCTGCCGCACCGAGCATATGTTCTTTGATGCCGAGCGGATCGCCGCCGTGCGGGAGATGATTCTCTCCGAAGATGTCGAGGGGCGCGAGCTCGCTCTGGCCAAGATCCTGCCGATGCAGAAAGGGGACTTTATCGGGCTCTTCCGCGAGATGAAGGGGCTGCCGGTGACCATCCGGCTGCTCGATCCGCCGCTGCACGAGTTCCTGCCGCAGGAGGAAAAGGATATCGTCGAGCTGTCGAAGACGATGAAGGTGCCGATCAACGCCCTCAAGCACAAGATCGAATCGCTGCACGAATTCAACCCGATGCTGGGTCACCGCGGCTGCCGCCTGGGAATCACCTACCCGGAAATCTACAACATGCAGGTTACAGCCATCATGGAAGCGGTCTGCGAGCTGGTGAAAAACGAGGGTTTCAGCATAGTTCCGGAGATCATGATTCCGCTGATAGCGACCGCCAAGGAGCTGGCGGTTCTCAAGCAGAACGCCGTGGCGATCTGTGATGAAACAATAGCCCGTTACGGCGTCAAGGTCGAGTACCTGATCGGCACGATGATCGAACTGCCGCGCGCCGCCCTGACGGCTGACGAAATAGCGGTCGAAGCCGAATTCTTCTCGTTCGGCACCAACGACCTGACCCAGACGACCTTCGGTCTGTCGCGTGACGATGCCGGCAAGTTCCTGCCGTTCTATGTCGACAACAACATCCTCCCCGAAGATCCGTTCGTCTCGCTTGATCAGAACGGCGTCGGCAAACTGGTCAAGATGGCTTGCGAACTGGGACGCGCCACCCGCCCGAACATCAAGCTCGGCATCTGCGGCGAGCATGGCGGCGATCCGTCATCGGTCATCTTCTGCCACAAAGTAGGGCTGGATTATGTCTCCTGCTCCCCCTTCCGGGTGCCAATCGCCAGGCTGGCAGCAGCCCACGCTGTTCTGGGGTAGATTTCTCCACGTAGGTAATTGAAAAAGTCCGTTTATCCTGCATAAGGATAAACGGACTTTTTTTATGGAATATAGATTGACTGGAAACTATTTGATGATCATCAGCGACAAATAATCCGGAGTATGGGCAGCGATCTCGCCGAAATCGGTCAACACCTTCTGTCGCGGGGAACCTACCCGCTCGACAAAAACGGTGCGCTGTTCCCTACCGGTTGAACGGAGAAGGTCCAGAATCTCCGCAAAAAGCGGCTTCACCTTCAGCAGCACGACTGTCTCGTAGGTTTCCAGAGCCGCTTTTATCTGCTCTATCCCGGCGGTGGCCGGAATCACGACCATCTTTTCATCCCCCTCCACCAGCGGCAGGGCCGCCGAGGCCGCTGCGGCATTGATGCTCGATATGCCGGGGACGATCTCGACCGTCAGATGCGGCCACCGTTCCCGCAGGATGCGGAGCAGGTAGATGAAGGTCGAATAGAACAGCGGGTCGCCGATCGTGATGAAGGCCACCGAACGCCCCGCCTCGGCATGGGTAGCGATCAAGGCCGCCGCCTCCTGCCAGGCCGGAATCAGGCGTGACCGGTCGGAAGTCATCGGGAACTGGTGAACGATGATCTCCTGGCGGTTTTCATCGACAAATTCACGGATGATATCCAGCGCCACGCTGGAGTCGGACGGATTCGACACCGGAGCCAGGATCACATCGGCGCTCCGCAGGATCCGTTCCGCCTTGCGGGTCAACAGCTCGGGATCGCCCGGCCCCACACCAACCGCGTAAATCGTCGCCACTATTCGCCACCCTTCCGGGCTGAAATCACGTAAACCGGGTTCTGGGCTTCGAACATCTTGTACTCGGTCAGATTCTTGGTCTTGGCGACGTTGATGCAGGCCGCTTCCACGGTAAAACCGTGGTCTTCGAGAAACTCCACCGCCCTGGTGAGGGTGTCGAGCGTCACGGCATTGATAACCACGACTCCTTCCGGTTTCAGACGCAGAGAGATTATGTCGATGATCTCGTCCAGCTTGCCCCCCGCCCCGCCTATGAAGACGCGATCCGGATCGGGCAGATCGTCCAGGCCGTCCGGCGCACAGGCTTCGACCAGCTTTATATTGCGGGCACAGAACTTTTTCAGGTTCTCGGTTATAAAACCGATGCACTGCTGGTTCTTTTCCACGGCAAAGATCTTGCCGTCCGGCATCAGGTTGGAGGCTTCGATCGACACGGAACAGCTCCCGGCGCCGATGTCCCAGAGCACCAGATCATCCTGAAGCTGGAGTTTGGCCAGCGTAACGGCACGAACCTCCTGTTTGGTAATCAGTTTTTTAGAGGTGTGGAACTCGTCGTCATCGATGCCGATCAGCGGATAGTGGACGAGGTTCGGCTCGTAGATACGGATCAGGATCAGGATATTCAATTCCGACGCTTCAATATCCAGCAGTCCGCGCACTGTCGTCTTGGTGAACTTTTCGGTCGCCATGCCCAGATCTTCGCAGAGCCAGGCCTGGTAACCTTCGGCGCCCCGCTCGATCAGTTCGGCGGCGATCGCGGCCGGGGTGTTGATCTTGTCGGTCAGGACGCAGGCCTTTTCGGCGGCGATGATCTTGTCCAGCGCCTGGTGCATGCCGCGGCCGTGCACCGATACGAAGATGCCGTCGTCCCAAGGCTCCTTGATCCGGGCAAAGGCGTACTGCATGCTGGTTACATTGGGGAAGATCTCGATCCGTTCCTTGGGGAGGTTGCGCAGCAGGAAGCGGGAGATGCCGAAGAAGGTCGGGTCGCCCGAGGCGAGCAGCACCACCCGCTGATCGGTGTTTTTAAGAAAATCGATCAGTTCGGGAAGGTCGCCCAGCTCCCTTTTCTCACCCTTGAAATCGGGAAAAATATCCAGGTGCCGCTGATGGCCGATCAGGACGTCGGCCTTGCCGATAATCTCCAGCGCCATGGCCGGAAAGCCGTCCCAGCCGGTAAAACCTGCCCCTATCAGATAGATCGTCTGCTCTGCCATGGTTTGTGCCCCATCCCGGAAGTCTGAATAATTTCCAGCGAACTATAGCATCCGTCCGGCCAAAAATCACCACTCTTTATTTTACCAATAAACAAAAAAAACGGGCCGGAAAAATCCCGGCCCGCATATCGTAACGTATGGTGCGTTACTAGTTTTTGCCCGAACGCTTGCGGCGGGTCGGATCAAGCTCTTTCTTGCGCAGCCGGACTGAAAGCGGCGTGACCTCTACCAGTTCGTCGTCCTCGATGAATTCCAGCGCCTGTTCGAGTGTCATGATCTTCGGTGGAGTCAGCTTGATGGCGTCGTCGGTTCCGGAGGCGCGCACGTTGGTCAGCTTCTTCCCCTTGCAGGGGTTGATCTCAAGGTCGTTATCCTTGTTGTTCTGGCCGATTATCATCCCGCCGTATACTTCGACACCGGCGCCGATGAACAGGGTGCCGCGCGGCTGCAGGGCGTCCAGCGAGTAGGCGGTGGTTTCGCCATGGTCCATCGCGATCAGGGCGCCGTTCTTACGGCCGGGGATGTCACCCTTGTAAGGGGCATATTCGTGGAAGGTATGGGTCATGACGGCGGTGCCGCGGGTATCGGTCAGAACCTCGCCGCGCAGGTGGCGACGTCGACCACCAGGTATTCCATCGGCTCCATCTTGACGCCGTCCTTGATCCGGACGATGACCTCCGGCTTGGAAACGGCCAGCTCGAACCCTTCGCGGCGCATGGTCTCGATCAGGATCGAGAGATGCAGTTCGCCACGACCGGAAACCATGAAGGTGTCGGCGCTGTCGGTATCCTCGACCCGCAGGGAGACGTTGGTACGGAGTTCCTTGGTGAGGCGCTCCCTGATGTTGCGCGAGGTCACCCATTTCCCTTCGCGACCGGCAAAGGGGGATGTATTGACGATGAAGTTCATCGACAGGGTCGGCTCGTCGATGGAGACGTAAGGGACTGCGATCGGATTCTCTGCCGAGGCCAGCGTTTCGCCGATGCTAACCTCCTCAAAACCGGCGACGGTAACGATATCGCCCGTTCCGGCCTCTTCAATTTCGACCTGTTTCAGCCCTTCGTAGCCGAGCAGCTTGGTGATACGGCTTTTCGTGATCGAACCATCCGCCTTGATCATCGCAACCGTCTCGCCGGCGCGAACCTTGCCGTTGAAAATACGGCCGGTCGCCATGCGGCCGATGTAGTCGTTGTAATCGATGTTGGCGATCAGCATCTGGAACGGGGCGTTGACATCTCCCTTGGGGGGGCGGACGTTGGCTTCCACCACCGCGAAGAGCGGTTCCATGCTGTTTGATTCTATATTGATATCCAGCTTGGCGTACCCCATCTTGGCGCTGGTATAGACCACCGGAAAATCGAGCTGATCGTCTGAGGCGTTCAGTTCGCAGAACAGATCGAAAACCATGTTGAGCACTTCATCCGGGCGGCTGCCGGGACGGTCGATCTTGTTGATGACGACGATCGGTTTCAAGTTCAGGTCGAGCGATTTTTTCAATACGAAGCGGGTCTGAGGCATGGGGCCGTCCAGGGCGTCCACCAGCAGCAGCACGGAGTCGACCATTTTGAGCACGCGTTCGACCTCGCCGCCGAAGTCGGCGTGACCGGGGGTGTCAACGATGTTGATCTTGTAAGGGCCGTGGTGAATCGAGAGGCTCTTGGCCAGAATGGTTATACCGCGTTCCTTTTCAAGGTCGTTCGAGTCCATGACCCGCTCGGTGATGGCTTCATTGGCGCGGTAAACTCCGGCGTGCTTAAGCATGGCATCTACCAGGGTAGTCTTGCCGTGGTCGACGTGGGCGATAATGGCGATGTTTCTGATTCGTTCCTGCATGGGTAAAACTCCTCAAATGCTGCAAAATAAAACGACGGGCATTGCTGCCCGTCGAAGATTTAACACTATGTCAGGTTTTTGTTGATATGACAACTGTTTACTGAGAGATCGAAGAAAAAATGTTTAAATTCCTTCCCACCCGAAAAAACCGCCACCGGAAACGATCTCAACCCGGACCTGGTCACCTTCTTTAACATGGAGCACCTCGGACAACGACTGAGTCAGGATTATCTTGCCGTCATAGAGATGATCACGGTCACGCTGAATCACCGCGACCGGTACATGCTTGCTTTTTCCGGTGGCGAGGTTGGTTATCGTCAGCTTCTTGAACGGACCGATCTTGAAAAAATCACTGACTTCAAGCGCGGTATTGCGATTGACGCTGGCGCTGTCGGTCATTGAATCCCAGTAAGTTCCCGCCGTTTGTTTCATGGTTTCACAGAGCAGCAAAACCCCTTTTTTATCATTAACCGCCCGATAGTCAGAGGAGGGTGGTGCGGCGCCGGTAGTGGCGGCGGCAACCGGAGGAGGCGTCTGAACCTGTGGCGCCGCTTGCCGGACGGGCTGGACGAGAGGAGCCTCGGCTGACAGCTTTTCAATTTTTTTGATGGCGACATTCAGGGAAATAAACAGGAGCTGAACATTTACCGTCGGTTGACAGAGAACGGCCACGAACATATGCGGAAGGGGCTTGATGATCAGTCGTCCCAGTTCAAAGCGGATGTCGAAGAGCTTTACACCGCCGGTTATATCCTGAAGACCGACCGTGTTGTCATTAAGCAGTTCGGCCGCGCCCTTGAGAGTTCCCGCGTCAAAATAGGGAGGGAAGGAATGTGCCAGCACATTTCCCCGTTCATCGGAGAGCATCGCGCCCATAACTCCGGGAACCGCGGTCAAACCGAGCATGATCGCCTGCATGTTACCCCCTATTTCTGAGCCAGTACCCGGCGGATTTCGGCATCAAGCGAATTTACGTTGGCGTTTCCTATGGTGGATACGCAGAGATGGTGACGCTTGGAATCAAAAAGGAACAGGTGATGTTCACTGCCATGTACCGTGGCGGATTTGAACTCCCCGATGCCGAACTGCGAGCCGATCTGACCCGAAAAAAGCGCGAGAAACAGGCCGTTAGCCCCGAGTAGTTCGGCCTGGTATGATGAATCATCAACAACGGCCCCATCCTTGGTCATGACAAGCGCCTGCTCGACTTCAGGAATAACCGAAAGTTTTTTACTTATGTCACTCATGCCTGCATCCTCCATGGAAGAACCGGCTTTTACCCTCGGACCCATCCGGTTTGCGCTGCATATTAATTGTGATATCCGATACAATAAAACATCTATTCCTATTTTGCAAAACAATTTTTTATAATTGTCGATAGTTCAATATGCCGATATTACAATGTAAATATCCTGATATGGTTTTTGTGCAGACATTTTATCATTGAGGAGCAGGTTGTCAATAAACATATATTCTGACAAAAAAAGCCATCCCCGAAACGGAGATGGCTGAGTTCGATTTTCACGATAATCGGGTCGGTTTGTCAGTGCTCGTGATATCCCATCACGACCAGCAGGCAGCTGCCGTCGGCGATGACGTTAACCCCCCGTTCGCGGCAGAGCGTCACCGCATCGGGGTGCTCGGCTCCCGGCTGCATCCAGATATTCCTGATCCCCTTTGCCAGCGCCAGCGGCACAAGCTGTGCGGTAACAGCCGGCGGGGTGATCATGGATATGCTCACGACGTTTGCCGGCAGGTCGCTGATCGTGGCGGCACAGGGTATTCCCTCGATTTCCGCTTCATTGGGATTGACCGGGATGGCGTTTTTGCCGTTCTGCAGGTAACAGCGCAGCACCTTGTTACCGTACTTCTGACGGTTGGTGGAGGCGCCGACAACTCCGAAGGTGGGTGAAGCGAGGAACTGCTGGATCTGATCTTGAATTGTCATGGTGGACTCCTTCCGTTTTTGTCCTATTTTAACATGAACGTACTATCACTCTCAATCTTCGCCTCTCGTAAACGCAATTATTGCGTCGGCTGTCATTTTAATAGTAGCGCGTCCACGAAGAGTTTCGACCAGCCTCTTTCCACTGCTGGTTTCTCCGGTAACCATGTCTGGTGTTATCCGCGCCACCGGTGCGTAAAAGCCAGCTTGTGTCATACGTTTGAGTATGGTGTTGGCTTTTTTGAGATCAATGGCGCCGATCCGTACCGCCTTGATGAGAATACCAACCGTTCCGGTCAGTGGTATCTCCAAACGCACCGCTTCACTTCTCGCCAGCCGGTCGTCACAGGCAAATACATACCCACGCTGGGCGGCAAGCGCCAGGCATGATGATTCACCATCGCCTAGCGATACCGATATGCTTGCATACAAACGCCTCTCGGTCGGGGTTATGAGCTCTTCCTGCCGAGGCCAGCCGTCCAATAATAGCTGAACAAGCGCTTCAAGGTCAGTATGCCCCTGCCGAAAGCCACGCAAAACCTCCGCAACAACAAAGCCGGTACAACAGGCGTTATCAGAATACAGCGACCGCAATAGATCCAGCTGACCGGCTTTTGCAAAGTTGCTGATTACCATGGTATCAAAAATAACATCAGGCATTGGCGGCATCGGTCGTGATTTCATCCACCCCTTGAACAATCTGCTGAATCCCACGCTCCTTCAGATAGCCTCTTGCAGTAAGCGGATCGACCCCCAACGATTGCGCCAACTTGCCCAAACTGATGAAACCCTCCCGGTAAGCGTCAAGAGCCACCTGGTGGCGACGCTCCACCGTATCGGTCGTAAAGGTGCTGTTAATGGCATCACGCACCAACTCCCCCAGCGTCCGGTGCATGGAAGCCGCCATCTGCTTCAGGGTTATATGTTGATGGGGGGTCAGCATGACATTGGTTCTGATCATAAGTCACCTCGTATATGTGTAATAGGTTGTACTTATGGTACGGCGGGATGTGCGTTTAGTCAAGCAGGAATAAGCGCTACAAGAAACAAAATAATGGGTTGCAGTAGCCTTTTATAAGCATCTTCTTGGCTGATCAGGTCGGATTGATGGGACCAGGGAACTGGTTGTTGTCAGTACTCATCTATATCGATATTACATCGTCAGCGCCTCTTTCAAAGACTTTACCACTTTGAAATCAACCCCGATTGTCGAGAAATGCTTTTCTCCGCACTCGACTTTTTTCCGCTCGCCATCGCGTAATCCGTCCTTGTCCGTAGTGCCCTTGGTTTCCCGCACCATATACAATTTACTTTCACCTTCGGTCAGAATTGCCCAGTCAGGATTATAGGGGCCAATGGGAGTATCCACGCGGAACCAGCCAGGAAGCTTTACAAAAAGCTTTACCCGTTCATTGTCATCCAGAGCCCGGGCAAATTCTCGCTCAACCTCGGAATCAAACTCCACATAGTCGTAAGGCGATTTATCACTGTTGCGGACTTCATAAAGATTGTTCAGGTAGCGGATGATTCCTTCTTCAGCGTCCTGCTCCAGTCGATTTCCCAAAATTGCCCGGCTATCTTTTCGTAATTGATTCCGGTCAGCATCATCTCACGCATGGCCTTATTGGTTTCCTTTGCCGCCATGGTGATGAACATCTGCGGATTAATCTTGAAGTCCTCGGCTCTGCCGGAACGTTTGATGATTTCCACCAACGTATGGCGAGTCAGTTCGGTCTCGTTCTGCAGGTATGCCAACAGGTCAGGGAGAATGACCGGCATGGCTGCATAGCGTTCGCGCTCTTCCAGCACGGCGCCAACCTCGATACCTGCCATGGTATGGTCGAGAGCCACCTTTGTTGTCTCAATTCGCACCGGCGTAATCTTTGGCGCTGCCTTCATCCGGTCGGAGGCTTTTTTGACCAGCTCTTCCGAAGCGAATGTAACCCGGTAGCGGGTCCGCTGACTAATTTTCTGCCAAAGTGCCTCAAAATCAGGATTTAGCAGCACGCCCTTCTTCAGTTTGACTTCCTTACGTTCACGGGCGTTGACCACACGATTCTTGAAAACATAGCGATTCAGTTCGTCCACAAGGAGAGGACGCAGAGTGTCGAATTCTTGCGGCACGTCCAGGCGAAAATGCGGATTCTTGGGGTCAAACAGATCCAGGATTTTACCTTCGGCGTTGAGGTAACCTTTCCGCTGCAAATGCGCCCACAATACCTTCGAGGCATCCTGTCCCAGAGGTTCTTCTTTGCCAGCAACATCCAGCGTCAGCCTTGCAAACGCCTCAGGCGGCACAACGCCAAAACGGATACCATAATCCTCTTCGTATTCTGTCTGCAGCTTTCGGGCAAACTCTTCATACGATTCGTTGGCAATAACAGTCAGCCGGTTGATTGTTTCGTCATGCACCCTTTCACCATCCTGATTAACCGGCAAGCGTAGGCCACGACCTATCTCCTGGCGTTTTCGGTCAACAGATCGGGATTCATTCAGGGTGCAAATCTGGAATACGTTGGGATTATCCCACCCCTCCCGGAGGGCTGAATGGCTGAAGATAAAGCGGAGTGGCTCATCAAGAGTCAAGAGTTGTTCCTTGTTCCGCATGATCAGGGCATAGGTGTCTTCATCGTCCTTGGTCGCTCCGGAGGTGTCTTTGGCAATCCCCTTCTTGTCCTGTGAAAAATAGCCGTTGTGAACCTTTTCAACCGGATATTCGAGAATCCCTTTATACACCGGTTTTTGTGTCAGCTCGTTGTACGCTTCTTCAAACCATGTGCCGATTTTGCCGAGTCCACAGGTACCGTCTTCGTTATAAACACGGTAATTGGCAACCCGGTCGATGAAGAACAGGGAAAGCACCTTGATGCCTCTTCCCTTGACCGCCTTTTCCTTTTTCAAATGCTGTTCAACGGTCTCCCACACCTGCGTTTTCATGATGTCGTCATCCAGCCCACCGGCTGACTGACCGAGCATCACCATTCTGCCGTTACTGAATTCCACATATTCCGAACCCTGATTGCAGTCGATGTTTTGAATGATGAAGCCGTCGCGGTATTCCAGACGCTCTTTGGATTTTACAAAAAGGTCATCACCACGCTTAACAGTAACTGACTTTTGTGCTGCCGTAGCCCCTTGCGCCACGTTGATGGTCAGCTTGGCCTTGATACCGCTTCGATTATCAACCGCTTCCAGTTTCACAAAGGCATCATTTAGATTCTCTTCAGCGCGAACGCTGGCAACCTCAATCCGTTTGACCAGGCGCAGGTCATACGCCTGAATCGGGTCGAGCTTGTATAGGAGATTGTGGTAGTTCTTGTGGGTGGCCGAATAACGCAGCGTACAAAGCGGATTCAGGCGCAGAATGGCTTTCGAGGAAAGGGTTTCCCCCCGGCTGGTGTCACCCTCGACGCTTTGCGGTTCATCTATGATAACAATGGGGTTTGTTGACCGAATGAAGTCAATCGGTCTGCGCCCGGAAAGCCTGTCGCTCTCCCGATTGATGACGTTGAGCTTCTTAAGCTGCTCCGGGGTCATGGCGGCAATTTCATCTTCATCCTTCACATCTTTCTGGAAGGATTGAATGTTGATGACCATGACCTGGATGGCGTTGCTGGTGGCAAACTGCCGGATTTTACCAAGCTGCTTTGCATCATAGACGAAGTAATCAAAAGGCACATGATTATAGAGTGACCGAAAATGGTCCCGCATCAGTTCGATGCTGGTCAGCACTCCTTCACGGATTGGTACACTCGGCACAACGATGATGAACTTACGGAATCCGTAGACCTTGTTCAGCTCGAAAATGGAGCGCAGGTAGACATAGGTTTTGCCTGTGCCGGTTTCCATTTCAATGGAGAAGTGCCGCCCCTGAAGTTCGGGTGTTTTCGGTACGTTGTCGGTTTCCTGAACGGCATGGACATTAGCCAACAGGCGCACATCGTCAAGCGTCAGACGGTTCCCCAGACCAAGTTCGGACTGCTCCAGTCCCATGAACATTTGGCTGGCAACAGCCATGGAAAAGGAGGATTCCGCCAAAGGCTGACCGCCAAATGCCCCAACTACGGCATTGATTGCGTCAGCCTGAAAGGCCAATGAAGGGTCGAATTTAAGTTTCATGTCGCCCCCTCCCTAAACCACACGGAAAACTATGTCGGATTCTTCGTTCCGGTTGCGGGATTTTACGGTTTGCACAGCATTTACCTTGAGCTGGTCATTTCCCTTAAACCCTTCATCGAGGCAGAGAATCTGAGAAGGTTCGCGTTCCACCATGGCCTCGATAACCTCGATGGTCAGTTCTTTATCCAGGCAGATAAGCAAGGCTCCCTCGGCAATCGAAAAAACCTCCTTACCTGACAGAGAAAGCCTTTCGACCGAAGCGGTCAACGAGAAACCTGCCTTCAGAAGAAGTTCATAAAGAATGGCTTCTGAGGAACGACCAGAGACGACATTTTCGGCAAACAGGGAAAGAGTTTCACTGATATCGGAAACTTTTTCAGCATCTCCTTCCCACACTTTGAAATTACTGGAGGAGAGCTTGAAGACTTTGAAGCCAAGGTCTTGTGCCGATGTACTGTCAAAATCTAGCTTGCCAGATTTTTCATCATTGATTTTGTTAATGACCTTTCGGATACGTTCTTTTCCTATGTCGGCAATAGTTTTGTAGCCTGCTTTGAAGGCTTCGCTGTCTTCGGCACACGGCTCAGGAAGTTGAACCATAATGAATCTTCGATTGCTTTTTTCTTCTATATTTAATTCTAAAACAGCTTGTGCGGCAGTTGAGGAGCCGGAAAAAAAATCAAGAATAATTCCGTCATCAGAACTAATTTGAATTGCGAGTTTCAATAAATCCACTGGCTTGGGAGTTTCAAATACCGATACTCCATCAAAAAGCTCTTTCAATTGGTTTTTAGAATTTTCTGTTGTTGAAACATCCTCTGCAAACCAAATACTTTCAGGTGTGAGCCGCCTTTCTTTCGCCTCCAGATATGTTTTAATCCGTGGGACTCCGTTTCCATCTTTGCCAAACCATATCCGCCCGTCATCAATGGCTTCTTGCATTACATCTTTCGTGTAAAGCCAACATCTCCCACTTTCCAAATTATGTTGTTTCCCATTTGGTGCTTCTAAAACATAGAACTGAGCTTTTGTTCCATGCCCCGCCTGTGCCGTGGCGGGGTCTGATTTCCACAAACCACGAAGGTCGTTATCTGGATTTTTATAGTTTGCCAGTGCCTTTTCAGACATAGGTTGTTGCTTAAGCGCGCGTAATCCAGGAAATTGATTTTTACAGTAACAAACAACATAATCGTGCCTTATAGAAACAACTTTTCGATTTTCCCGGTTGGTTCTCTTTTCCCAAATAAATGTGGCGATGAAATTTTCTTCTCCAAACACTTCATTCATCAAAGCGCGTAAGTTGTGTACTTCATTATCATCGATACTGATAAAAATGACCCCATTATCCCGCAGAAGATTCCTCGCCAGAAACAATCGAGGGAACATCATGCTGAGCCAGCGGGAATGAAAGCGCCCCTCTGATTCCGAGTTAGTACTTAGCTTATACCCCTCAACATCGACTTGCCCAGAATACCGAAGATATTCCTGTAACCCCTCCCGGTAATTGTCCGGATATATGAATTCCTTGCCTGTATTGTAGGGCGGATCAATATATATCATTTTGACCTTGCCGAAATAGCTCTTTTGCAGAAGCTTCAAGGCTTCCAAGTTATCCCCTTCAATGATGAGATTCTCCGTGGTATCGAAGTTGACCGACTCGTCGCGAATTGGCAGCAGCGTCCCAACTGACGGAGTTTGAATAACCTTCATGCAATCAGCCTTGCCCGGCCAGCTAAGTCCAAACCGCTCTTTGCCCGGTTCCACCCACTGACCCAGAGAACGCAGCAGCGCATCATGATCAACCCCGCCTTCCACAAACGCTTCCGGGAATATTGCCTTAAGTTTTTCAATCCGCTCTGCGGCCACGTCCATTGATACAAGCGGCATCTTTTCAATGTCTGACATATATCCTCCAGGAAAATTCCATTTATAAAGTCACTTATCCTTCGGTCAGTTCACAGACGCAAAATCAGCGTGGCAAAGGTGGACAAAGGCGGCAATGTCGCCAGTTATTATTGTGTTGGGAATACGTAAAACACACATTAAAAGTGTGACATATAACACAAATTACTATCAATTGGTGAGGTATTATGAAGGTAAATGCTTTGCTATGATGCCGGCATGCCAACGGACATCATCACAAGCAGAGAAATCGGTGCGGTTATCAGGAAGCGGAGGAATGAACTCGGTCTTTCGCAGGAACAACTATCGGAAAAAGTGGGGGTTTCGTATCAGCAGATACAGCGCTACGAAAATGGTGGCAGTATGCTCAATGTGGAAAATGTACAGCGTATAGCAAAGGCGCTGGCAATACCGGTGGCTTTATTCTTTGACGGGGAGCAGCCGCATACCACCGCTGAACCGGTAACGCCGTATGCTTCATCGGAAGAAAAAAATCTTTTGCGAAACTTCAGAGATCTGACCACTAGGGCCGACAAGCAGTTGGCTATCAATTTTGTTCGCAGGCTGGCCAAAAAATAATCAACCAACAAATTTCAGACCCAAAAAACGCCCCGCCGGAATAGCTCCAAAGGGGCGTTTTTTTGTTTAATGTGAACCAGATTCCGATTGCATAATATCGCGACGCGATATATCATTGATTCATGATTCGGACAATACTGGATACAGAAACGGACAAGGTCTGGCGTGGCGTTGTGTCACGCAAGTTGCCCCGCGATATCCAGGACGTAGCCCGCCGAAAATTGAGAATGCTGAACAATGCCAGCCGCGTTGATGAGTTACGAATACCGCCGGCCAATCGTCTTGAAAAATTGTCGGGCAATCGAGAAGGACAATGGAGTATCAGGATTAATGACCAGTGGCGGGTCTGTTTTGAATGGTGTGAAGGAAATGCCGAACGAGTCGAAATTTGTGATTATCACTAAGTGAGGAAACTATGGAACGCTTGCGAAATATCCATCCCGGGGAGGTATTGCTGGAGGAGTTCATGAAACCAATGGGGCTGTCTCGTTATGCCCTGGCCAAGGCCATCGGAGTACCAGCCATGCGCATTGGTCAGGTATGCGCCGGCAAACGGTCGGTTTCCGCTGATACCGCGTTGCGGTTGGCACGTTTTTTTGGCACCAGTGACACCTTCTGGATGGGACTTCAGGTGGATTATGATCTTGAGGAAACCCGTTTGCGTCTTCATGATCTAATTCAGGAAATAGAACCGATGCAAATGGCTGCGTAGCCTGAACTATAAAAACGCCCCGCCGGAATAACTCCGACGGGGCGTTTTTTATTTTATTTGAGCCGATATTACTCTCTGATCTGCCCGTCCCCATACACAATGAACTTGGTGGTAGTCAGATCCTCCAGTCCCATCGGGCCGAACGAGTGCAGCTTGGTGGTGGAGATACCGATTTCGGCCCCGAGGCCGAGCTGGCCGCCGTCGGCAAAACGGGTCGAGGCGTTGACCATCACGCAGGAGGAGTTGACCTCGCGGATGAAGCGCTGGGCCCGGCTGTAATCGCTGGTGATGATCGATTCGGTGTGCAGCGAGCAGTAGCGGTTGATGTGGTCGATGGCGGCATCGATGTCGTCAACGACCCGGCAGGCCAGGATCAATTCAAGATATTCGGCATGCCAGTCCTCTTCCGTCGCCGGTGTGGCGTTCGGAGCATAGCCGCAGAAAGCTTCATCACCGCGCAATTCAACACCCAATGCCGACAGCGTGGCGGCAATTCTCGGGATGAATTCGGCGGCCGCGTCCCTGTGGATCAGGAGCGTCTCCAGCGCGTTGCAGACGCCGGGGCGCTGGGTCTTGCTGTTGACGATGATCTGTTCGGCCTTGTCGAAGTCGGCCGACTGATCGACGAAGATATGGCAAACCCCCTTGTAGTGCTTGATGACCGGAATGCGCGAATTTTCGACCACAAACCGGATGAGACTCTCGCCGCCGCGCGGGATGATCAGGTCGATGGACTCTTCCTGTTTGAGCATCTCCAGCACCCCTTCGCGTTCGGTGAACGGGATCAGCGACAGCGCGGCCATGGGGATATTCATCTCTTTCAGCACCCCCTGCAGCACGGCAGCGATGGCCAGGTTGGAGTTGATCGCCTCCGAACCTCCCCGCAGAATCACGGCATTGCCGGCCTTGAGGCAGAGCGCTGCGGCATCGGCGGTCACATTGGGACGCGACTCGTAGATGATTCCGATCGTGCCGAGCGGAATGCGCATCTTGCCGACCATCAATTCGTTGGGGCGCTTCCACATTCTGGTCACTTCACCAACCGGATCAGGGAGCGCGGCAATCTCGCGCAGGGCCTCGGCAATCCCGCGAATACGGCCTTCATCAAGCATCAGACGATCCAGCATGGCGACCGAAAGCCCCTTCCGCCGTCCGGCTTCAAGGTCTGTCCGGTTCTCCACGATCAGGCCGGGCGTCGCATGCTCAAGGGCCGCTGCCATCTTCAGCAGCATATCATTCTTGACGGCGGTTGAAAGACGTGCCATGGCCAGCGACGCCTGACGGGCGTCCCCGGCAATTTTTATAATTTTTTCTGAAATAGTCACGATATAGACTCCAAAGATAAAATCAACGGCAGGTTGAAAGTTAAATCTTACGCAAAAACAGGCCATCCAGCAAGACAATTGAGATGACTGCAACCACCGGCGGCGGTGCAGCGGAGTAAAAGCGCGGCATGCCGATTGACAGAGGCGGTGCTCAATGTTACAAGAACCCTCCATGAAGACAATTTTTCCGACATTCAGGTCTGTCAAGCACCTTTTTATCATCTTCTGCGCAAGCCTGATGCTTCTGGCCGGGTGCACCAACTACATTCCCCGTAAAGATTCACACCTGCTTCAGACCGGTAATCCCGCCGACGACACGATAAAACTGGTAACGATCCCGCTGCCGGTTATCGCTTCAAGCCCCAATGAGGGGATCACCAGCGGCGCCCTGGTTGCACTTCTGGCTCACAACAAGCAGGACGAGATTACGACCATGCTTGCTCCCCAGGTAACCTATAACGAAAACTTCGGCGTCACCGCTTCATTGTACGGTGCCTTCTACCCGATTCCAGACCGGAACATCGAGGTAAACCTTTCCCAATCCGGCAAGGTAAATCATGATTACGAACTGCGGGTCAGGGATACGACACTGCTGGGTCGCAAACTTGAGCTGAACGACTTCTTCTTCAAACTGGCCGACGGCTCTTCGCGCTTTTTCGGATTTAACGCCAAGAGCCCGCAGCAGAGGGAGACAAATTATGCCAATGACGAATTCGGCTACAATATTTCCGCCGGTTACAATTTTGGACGGCACTTTCAGGTGTCGCTCGGCGACCGTTTCCGTGACGTCAGAATCCTTCCGGGAGCTTTTGGAGCGTTGCCTGATATCAAGGACAGATTTTCGGCGGCAACTGTGCCCGGCATTGACGGCTTTACCACCCACGCCGTCCGTGTTTCTCTCTCATACAGCACGCTCGACAATCGGGACACCCCGACCTACGGCGGCTATACCCGGATTGCCTTCGAGCCGACGCTGAAAGCATTGGGGGGAGCCGGCGATTACCGGCACTACGAGGTTGAGGCCAAGGGATTTATCCCGCTCGATAACGGCAAATTCATCAGCGTATTTCGAGCCATGTATAATCAGACCCTCGGTGCCGATGTCCCTTTTCTGGAACAGAGTATCCTCGGGGGTGAGAATACCCTGCGGGGCTACGGCCGCAATCGCTTCATCGACAGCAGTTTTTTGCTCTGCAACCTGGAGGAGCGTATCCGGCTCTTTCGCTGGGAGGTATTCGGTGTGACTGCGGACTGGGAGGTGGCGCCGTTTATTGATCTTGGGGCGGTGATGGAGTCGTTGGAAAAGGCTAAAGGTTCCGATTTCGAGTTCAATCCGGGGATCGGTTTCCGGGCGATTGTGCGCCCGAATATTGTCGGCAGGGTTGATCTGGGGGTCGGCAAGGATGGGCCGGCGATTTTTGTCGGGCTGGGGTATCCGTTTTAGTCTGTTATCCAAGTATCGGATAAACCTTCAAGGTGTACAGTTTTGAACATTTTCACAAACCCTTGCTACACCTGCCTTTACGATCATTTGTCCAAAAATGAACAATCCTTTACTCTTTTGTAAACCCTTGCTGTAGCCGCCTTTACAGAGTTTCCCACGAAAATGTACAGTTTCTGTACACTTTCTGCTTCCAAAAAGCCCTCCCCGAACTTTGCTTTAAATCCTACAACCATGCGTTAATATTCGATTTATCTGTATTTACCAGTCATGGCACACATATTGGATATGGGGCTGATTGCGGTCATTGCATCGCAAAATTCCAATGTGTGGAGGAAAAAATGGGCAGAACAATCAGAAGCAGGGCAGCAAGTTGGTTGGTGGTGGCGGCGGTAACGGCGGTGTTATCACCTTTGTCAATGTCGTTTGCGGCACAGAACGGGCCTAATACGGTCAACTCGGCGGCGATCATTGCCGCTGATGGCACCAGCGGCCAGACCCTGACTACGGGTAATGGTGTCAAGACGGGGCATATTCAGGATGGAGCGGTGACAACAGGAAAGATCGCCGATGGAGCGATTACCGATGCCAAGGTCGGTGGGACGATCTCGGGCAGCAAGCTGGGTGCGCATGGGCATAATGGATCGGATATCATGGATGGAACTGTTACGGGTGCCAAGTTGACCGCTGGTTCCGTGGATAATTCCAAGATTAGCGGCATCATCGGACAGGAAAAATTGGGAACATACTCAAATGTGATTACCGTCCATAAGGGCGCAGCAAACAACGTCACGACCTTCAATTCCATCAGAGCGGCTATAGATTATATAGGTCAAAATACAAACAGCTATACCGGTGAACGCCAAGCCATACTGGTTATGCCCGGTCTATACGAAACCGATTTAACTCTATTTGGCCCCGGAGTACCCTTTAATGTAGATATCATCGGGACAAGCCGCACAGGCACAATTATCAGGCCTGTCGGAGGTACATATTTTAGCCAGTATTCCATGACCATCCCTTCGGGCATGTACTTGAGGAATCTTACTTTTCAAGGTCTTATTGATGTAAGTCACTCCAAGGATGCCGGAGTAATTGGCGTGGATGTCGTAGTAGCACCACCTGCAGTTGGAAATCGCGATCAGCTAGCCGGATTTACTGATGGCTGGCAGACTATTAGAAATTTTACTATTGATGACGTATATATTGAAACCGTAGTTGGTTCCACGGCAATAAGCCTTTGGGGAACGGGAGAAAACGATACTTTAAGATTCAATAACATTAGAATCAAGGGAGGAAACATCCAGATTGTTTATCCTATCACATCAAAGCCATATACCTTTAGCAATATCTACTTTTCTGGAGGTTCACCTGATCAACCGTTATTTAATATATCTTGGGCCAATATAAACACACTCGGTCCAAAATTTATTTTAACCAATATTACTTCTGACGGCAGCTATGGCTATGGTTTTTACATGGGAAATTCCTCAACTTCAAAAATAAGCGTAATGAACAGTAAAATAGATATCATAACAGATTTATACACCGGTGTGTCCAGCAGCGACAATGTTATGACTGTCATCAACTCGGACATCGCCATTGCATCAAATACACGGAGCTCAAATCCCGTCGGTTCTCTCAGTATAGGTAATTCACGTATAGGAACCGTAATTCCAAGCGGACAGTCTATAAAGCTGGTAAACTGTTTCGATGGTAACTTCGAACCATATGCCAACGGACTGTATTAATTAATAAAACACAACACCTATTATCTATTTGCAAGGCTCGCTTCGGCGGGCCTTGCAAACTCATAGCCGAAGGCCTGATCCACAGTCAAAAAAAACCATTATCTCAAATAATTGACTATACTTAACAACATATGACGGAGTTTAATTTCTTCCCAACGGGTGGCATGAATTGTAGAACGAGCATTTGACTGCATACCGTTTATCGAATGTTATTTGCCAATATAACAGGGTAGGGAGCACGAGTATGGAACAAAGGATCAACGAACTGCTAGATGCACTATATGCAGCAAGAGGTAACTATTCAGGAGCTGAATAAAATGGTTTGTCGTCAAGAGCTAACGATAGAAGCCATAAAGCTGGAAATGACAGCCTTGAAGGAACAGTTTATGGCGATCTCGCCATCCATTTCGCGAGACCCTGATCAGGAGGAACCGCCGCCTCATTATTAGCAGGCTGTTGAAATTCATACTTAATATGGCGCTTCAGTATATCGGTTAGATTAGAAATGTTTTGTGCAAAAAGGGGAAATAATTTGAAATAGTGCTGGAATTAGGCTATCTATCAGCCACGCCTTCAAAATTAACATCAAATTAAATTTTATAATAGAGTTGCCATACATGGTTAAACCACGCCTCAAAGCCAACAATATACTATTGCATGCGGCTGTTATAATATTAGTAACATTTATTTATTATTACAATTCGCTAAACAACTTCTTCTACGCTGATGATTTCATTTGGCTGGATCGGATAAAGCACCTAAACGGCAACTGGATAAATATATTTAATTTAGAAAACGGATATTTTACGCCACTAACATACATCAGTTTCTATGTTTCCAATATGTTGTTCGGTCTAACCCCCTATTGGTACCATCTGACAGATGTTACAATTCATGCGATGAATGGTTTATTGCTTTATTTTCTGGCCAATTGCGTTTCAAAAAGCAGACTAATTTCTTTTATTGCGGCCTTATTATTTGTAACATCATGCTCTACAATAATTACTGTGATATGGTCTGCAGCTCGAACAGATCTGCTCATGGTCAGCCTTTCCCTTGGCGTTATTATTACCTTTATTAATAAATCTCATAAATATAGATTCATGCCACTTATCTTGTATGTTCTCACCCTATGTGCAAAGGGGACGGCACTTGTCGTTCCACTAATTCTGTTCCTCGCAATACCGAAAGAGAAGCCAATTAAGAGCAAGATAGCAGAAATTACTCCTTATTTTGCGGTCAATGCTGTCTATTTGTTATTACTGACGGCCACGTACTCATTCAGCATTGGAGAAATCTCCGCACCTTACAAAATATCATTCATAAATATAGCAGGGCCACTCGCTTCACTGGTTGTTCCTGAAAGGATACTTGCAGGGACTAGCAACATAATGCAGGGTCTTGTCGGTATTATTATCTTTACAGCCTTGGTTGCTGTCACTGTAAGGGCAAACAGCGTGACGGTAAGGCTTGGTACAGCACTGACTGTCTGCGGAATACTGCCTTTGCTCACAAGGAGTTATGTCCTCGCAGGGAGTGAGGCCAGCGCTTATAATATGTTGGGAAGCCCGAGTAACAGAATATACCTTTCATACACAGGGATTTCACTTGTTTGTGCGTTTCTGCTCTCGCAGTTAATTCAGTCCGAGAGACATCGAATCTTCAGAATAATTTCCGTTGCGGCGCTAGTGTCCCTTCTCTACATTAACTATTATGAAAACACAATGCGGCTCAGAATCTGGAGCAAAGGAACAAGTAAAACCAGTTATGATCTGTCAAGACTGAATAAGGATGCATCAATGCTAACGGAAGATTCCGAATTGCTGCTTTATAACTTTGAAGGTTCCACACGATTTTCACGAGCTATGATCAATGCCTTCTTCGATCTCAAAAGATTAGATGTTAATGTATTTAGAGCAGATAGTTATAAAATGTTCACTACAGTTGATGAATCATTTATTGACAAATCATATAATAATAGTTCTATTAGATTTGTGATGTCTTGTCCAACGCATCCTTATGAGGATATACTTGAAAAAGACAGTAACATAATATTGCAGAGTATTCTGGCTGGTTACCGAAACTTGGCTACAAGTACAAGCGCAGCTGAATCACTTACAACCACAAAACGGTTGGAAAATGACATAGCAAAATTAAAAATTTTGATGAACGAATGCCTGTTAAATTTGAAATATAGTTAATTCACCGGGGATCGGTTTCCGGGCGATTGTGCGCCCGAATATTGTCGGCAGGGTCGATCTGGGGATCGGCAAGGATGGGCCGGCGATATTTGTCGGGCTGGGGTATCCGTTTTAGTCTATCTTGCCCGCTTGTCCGGGCGCTCGATCTCGAACTTGTCCAGACGGTACTGCAGGGTCTTGTAACTCATCCCAAGGAGCGGCGCTGCCTTGCCGATCACCCAATCCGCCCGTTCCATCGCCTTAATGATCAGCCCTTTTTCAAACGCTTCAAAATCGATCCCATCCGCGGGAAGATCGAAATTAATTCCACCCGCCAGTGAACCGCAGGCGGTGATCTCGGTCGGAAGGTCATCCGGTTCAATGTAGTTACTCTCGGCCATCAGGACCGAGCGTTCGATCACCGACTCCAGTTGGCGGACATTGCCGGGCCAGCTGTATCTCATCAACAGCTTCAGCGCCTGTTTCGAGATGCCGTCCATCGTAATTCCGGCCGCCTTGCTGTATTTTTCCAGAAAAAATTCCGCCAGGGTCTTGATATCACTCCCCCTCTCGCGCAGGGGGGGGAGGTTGACGCGGATAACGTTCAGTCGGTAGAACAGATCCTCACGGAAAGCCCCCCTCCTTATCTCCTGCTCAAGCTCCTTGTTGGTGGCCGAGACCAGGCGGACATCCAGTCCGATATTGACCTTACCCCCTACCCGGCGAATCTCCTTTTCCTGGATGGCCCGCAGCAGCTTGGCCTGCATCGCGACGTTCATCTCGCCGATTTCATCCAGAAACACCGTGCCGCCGTCCGCCGCCTCGAAGATGCCGATTTCGCGGGCATTGGCGCCCGTAAAGCTCCCTTTTTCGTGGCCGAAGAGTTCGCTTTCGATCAGTGTGTCCGGGATGGCGGCGCAGTTGATAGCGATGAAGGGCTTGTCGCGACGCGGGCTCCCATCGTGGATCGCCCTGGCAATCAGCTCTTTGCCGGTCCCCGATTCGCCTACGATCAGAACGGTTGAATTTGAAGGGGCAATCTTGGCAACGATCCGGAATACTTCCTTCATTTTGGGGTGCTCACCCTGCATGTTTGGTATCGTCGCGATCGATTCAACCCGCTTCTGCAGCACTCGGTTTTCGCGCATCAGGCCGATGCGCTCGAAAGCCCGCAGCAGCGTCAGCACCAGGTTGTCACGTTCCAGCGGCTTTTCCAGATAATCGAAGGCTCCCTTGCGCATGGCCTCCACCGCCGAATCGACCGAGCCGTGGGCCGTCATCATGATGATGCACTGCTGCGGGTCATCGGCCAGAACCTTTTCCAGCAGATCGAGTCCGTTCTGTCCCTGCATCTTGAGGTCGGTCATGATCAGGTCGAACTCGCGCTTTTCCAGCTGTGCCAGCGCTTCGCGTACGCCGGGCACATCGACGACATCGTAGTTTTCTTTTTTCAGGATCAGATTGAGAATATCCCGCTGTCCCTTTTCATCATCGACTATCAGTATGCTGCCGCTGTTTTTCATAGTTCCTCAATCTCCGATTCCCCCCTTTGTGAAAGGGGGGCTAGGGGGGATTTCGCTTTCAGGTTTCCGCCGGTTGCAGCGGCAGAGAAACGGTTATGACCGTCCCGCTGCCAACTGTGCTTTCAACATCGATCCCGCCGCCATGCTCCTTGATAATCCGTTCGGTAATAGCCAGTCCCAGGCCGATGCCGACATCCTTGGTGGTGAAATAAGGCTGGAATATTTTGCCGATGTCCTCAGGAATAATACCGCTCCCCTGATCGCTGAAGATCAGCTTCGCCTGCCCTTCTTCGAGCCGTGCCGCCAAGGTAATCGTGCCGCCGTCCGGCATCGCCTGGGAGGCGTTGGAGACAAAGTTAAGGATGCAGTTCCGGAACAGCTCTCCGTCGATCCAGAGTGGCGGCAGATCGGCGGGAATCTGCTGATCTACAACGATATGCTGCTCGGTTAACCGATCCTGCAGCACCGGCAGCACCTTGGCCAGCAACTCCCGATATATGACATCGGTCCGGCGGAGCTTGAGCGGACGGCCATAGTTCATGAAGTTCACCACCATATAATTGGCGCGGCGTACCTCTTCCTTGATCTTGTCCGTCAACTCCTCAAGTTCTGTGCACTTGTCACCGCAGCAGGGGAGCATCTCGGTTTTGAGATGATCAATCGCCAGGCTGATATAATTGAGCGGATTCCGGATCTCATGGGCGATGCCGGAGGCCAGCTGGCCGACCCGCGAGAGGTGTTCGGCCTCATAGAGACGTTTTTCCAGCGTTTCACGCTCCCGCAGCTTTTCAACCATATTGTTGAAGCCTGCCGCCATCTCTCCGATCTCGTCGTTGCTTTCCACCGGAATGGTCACCGACAGGTCGCCGGCCGAGATCCGCTTGAAGTCGCCCACCAGGTTTTTGATCGGGGTCGTGTAGCGGCGGGCGAGAAAAATGATCAGGGCGATGCCGACAGTGAAAACCATGCCGGTGGCGAACAGGCGGCGAATAAAGTTGGCTCGCTGCAGGTCGCGGATATTGTCCAGCAGCATGTTGATCTGGACATAACCGAGTTGCTCGTCACCGACAATAACCGGCACCACCACTTCATACGGCTTCTGGGAAAGCATCGCGCCGCCTACCGGTCGCTTTGCCGCATGAACCCCCTTTTCCAGCTTCTTGAGCTCACGCTTTTTGCCGATTTTATCAGGATCGGAGGAATCTATGATCTCCCCCTCCGTGTTGATGATGTTGATTTCGTTGATCCCCTTTTCACGCGCTTTTATCAGAAAATCGGTCAGCCTTGAGGTCTCGGTTTCGGATGTGAGATCCTCGATACTCATCTGGACGGCTTTGGAGATCTCCTGGGAACTATCCTGGATTTCGTTCACCAGGTCGGTCTGGGCGAACTGGTTGAGGATGAAGAGCGTCAGCATCGTAAGAACCAGCAGGGAGAGCATGATGATGATCAGCTTGGCATTGAGCTTCATGGGCGCCTTTGAAACCACCCCCCAACCCCCTCCTTAAAGGAAGGAGGGGGAGCTTAAAAAGCCCCCTTGGAAGGCTTTAAAGTCCCCCTCCTATTTTAGGAGGGGTTAGTGGTGGTAAGATTATTCCACCATTTCGCCGATCAGATCATAATCCGATGAGTCGGTGATCCTGAGGGTGACGATGTCGCCGATATCGGCGGTTCCGGAGGTAATATAGACCAGGCCGTCGATGTCGGGCGCCTGGCGGGATGAGCGGCCTTTAAGCAGCAGTTCGGTCTCCTCGCTGAACCCCTCCACTATAACCTGTTCGGTGGTCCCGATCAGCGTCCGGTTGTGGCGGAAGGAGAGCCGTGCCTGGGCCCGCATCAGTTTGCGGTAGCGTTCCCGCTTGACCCGCTCCGATACCTGCTCCGGCATCTCGGCCGCGGGTGTCCCCTCTTCCCTGGAGTAGCAGAATACCCCGAGGCGATCGAAACGGGTCTGCTCAACAAAGGTGGTCAACGTGGTAAAGTCTTCCAGGGTCTCACCGGGGAAGCCGACGATCAGTGACGTACGCAGCGCTATCCCTGGGATTTCGCTCCGCAGTCTGGTTATAAGGTCACGGATCTGCTGCTCGGAGCTCCTCCGTTTCATCGCTTTCAGCACCGGATCGGAGATGTGCTGGATCGGAATATCCAGATACTTGCAGACCTTCGGCTCATCCCGGATCAACGCAATCAGACTGTCGGTGATCCCGTCAGGATAGGCGTAGAGCAGCCGTATCCAGCGTAAATCCTCGATCGCGGCCAGCCGCCGGACGAGTGTCTCCAGCGTCGTGCCGTCATCCATATCGCTGCCGTAGCGGGTGATATCCTGGGAGATCACATTGATCTCCTTGACTCCCCGGGCGACCAGTCGCTCAGCCTCCGCCACCAGGGCGTCGAGCGGCCGCGAACGATAGGAACCCCGCAGCTTGGGGATGATGCAGTAAGAACAGCAGTTGGAGCACCCCTCGCCGATCTTGAGGTAAGAAAACCAGGCTGGGGATGAGTTGAGGCGGGGCAAGGTTTCGTCATAGATGAAATCGGGATCGCCGATATAGCGGAGCTGACCTTCAACGCCGCTCTTTTCGGCCAGGATCTCGGCGATACGAGGATAGTCGCCGGTACCGATGAAAATATCTACCTCCGGCAGCTCCTTGGCCAGCTCCTCCTGGTAGCGTTGCGGCAGGCAGCCGGAAACGATCAGGGTATGGCAGCGCCCGTCGTGCTTCCGTTCGGCCAGATCGAGGATCGCATCGATGCTTTCCTGCTTGGCTTCCTTGATGAAGGAGCAGGTGTTGACGATGATGACATCGGCATCCTTCTCGTCCATCGTGATCTCGTAATCCTGCTTCGAGAGCACCCCCAGCATCACTTCGGCATCCACCAGGTTTTTCGGGCAGCCGAGGCTGACCATGCTGACTTTCTGTTTTGCGATTTCGCTCACGAGTTCCTCTTCAGGTCATGTTTTTTGGATTTCTATTTATACGGGAATGTAACGCTTGATGACAATCATTTCTTCGCGGTTTTGGAGATAAGGTGGAGTGAAATTTGTTGAGCCATATTTTACTTTTAGCCAATAAAGTACACTATGGATGTTTATATTTTACTTTTAAGCCTGAAAGTAAAATATAAATTGCTCCACCCTCATTTCCCCCTCCCCAACTCCCCCTCCTGGGGAGGGAGATTTCAGTTCCTCCCCCCAGCGGGGGGAGGCTAGGAGGGGGGTGATTCTCCGTGTCTGGCGTGTCGTTGCTGCAAGACATCATACACAGATTGCAGCACGCCTTCCAAATTTTGAAACACCTCATTGTTCCAAAATCTGATTACCTGAATGCCGTGCTGCCCCAGAAAAGCCGTTCTGTCCATGTCGCTAGCAATAACACCAGGTTCATTGTGCTGACCGCCGTCAAGCTCAACGGCAAGCTTTACCTCGCAGCAGTAAAAATCGAGGACGAACTGCTCAAATGGGTGCTGACGACGAAACCTGAAACCGCCAAGCTGTTTTTGCCGCAGACAGTGCCACATCAGCTGTTCCGCATCCGTCATGCTTTTGCGCAGGGCGCGGGCCGCTTCGAGCAGTGGCGTCGGTACGGGTGTTGGAAAGAAGATGTTCTTTTCCGTGTTTTGCATGGCACTTTGCTCTCTTACAACATAACTGCAAATACAAAATAATACTTTGGTGCTGACAATAAATCAAAAAGGACAGAGCCGAAACCCTGTCCTTTAATACGTTCCCTCCCCCAGTGGGGGAAGAAGATGGCACATTCCACGGCGCCCCCCTCCCAACCTCCCCCCGCTGGGTGGAGGGGTTACCTTCTACTCCCTGAAATTAGTAAACTGCATCTCGACATCCAGATCCTTCCCCTTTAGCAGTTGGATCGCATCCTGGAGGTCGTCCCGGTTCTTCCCTATCACCCGTACCTGATCGTCCTGTATCTGCGCCTGTACCTTGAGCTTGCTCTCCTTGATGGCTGTGGTGATGTCCTTGGCCTTCTCCTTGGAGATCCCCTGCTGAACGGTGATGATCTGGCGCACCATCCCGCCTGAGGCGGGCTCGACCTTGCCGTACTGCAGCGCCTTGATCGAGATGTTGCGCTTCAGGAACTTGGACTGCAGCACATCCACGACCGCCTTCAGCTTGTAGTCGTCGTCGGCCAGGATCTTGACCGAGTCCTTCTCCGGGGTGATCTGGCTTTTGGAACCCTTGAAGTCGTAGCGCTGGCCGATCTCCTTGATCGCCTGATTCACGGCATTATCGACCTCCTGCATGTCAACTTTTGATACGATGTCAAATGACGGCATGGTAATTCCTCCATGTTTATTTATTGCGGTTTTATTACCTCGACCCCTTCCGGGATCTTGAAATTGAATTTCCCGTCGGCGAGCCCCTTGTTGACCCGCGCCCGGCTGTAGTCGATCCGGGTCTTGTTGCCGCCGGCGTCGTGAACGATCGAGGAGATGATCGGAAAGAGGTTCTTGACCTCTCCGGACGTCTGCAGCTGCTCTACGGCTGCGGATGATACCGTCAGCTGGAGTCTGGCCAGCACCGGGCTCGCCTTTTTAGGGGTCAGTTCAAGCTGATAGTTGCCGTTTTTGTCCTGCGGCTCGGCGGCAAAGGTGACGTCGAAGTCGCGGGAAACATGGCCGAGACCGGTCAGATAGGAGAGGGCGATGGAGTTGCCCCCCGCGAACATCGCGGCGACACTGCTGACCAGCACCTGCCTGTTCTCGGGGGTATAGAACCAGACCTGCTTGCCGTTGGAGATGATCTGCTGTTTCGGCTTGGCATAATTGAAACGGAACATGGCGGTGGCCGATGCGGGGCGCTTCAACAACACCTCGCCGCTCCCCTTCTGCTCGCGATTGACTGCGGAAATGGTGGTTTTCTGGGAAAAATCGGCCTGTACATCCTGCAGTCCGGCATATCCTTTCTCAAGAGCCGAGACAACATCCTTGATGGTTGCAGGCGTCGATGCCGCCGACAGATGAAGCGGAAACACGAATAGCGACAGGGTCAGGCAAACGGCACATATTCTCGACATTGGCGCCGCCTTTCTCAACGAAGCTGGTTACGTTCGGATGATTTTACCTCGACTCCGGGCGGAACCATGAATGTAAAGTCTGTACTCGAAAGCCGGGTATTGATTTTTATGTTGGCAAACTCCATTGTCGTGCTGTTCCCCTCCTGATCCTCCACGGTAGATGAAAGGAGCGGGAAAGGGTCTGATGCCACGCGAAATCCCTGCACGCCTTCGAATGGCACCTGGCCGCCGGTGGGTGTCCGGGTCGCGGACGGGAGTGAGCGGGATTGCGGAGGAGCCGGCGTAGGTCCTTTTGTGAGAGGGTTTACTCCGGTCACGTAGGAGACGACGCTGTCGCGACTGACAACCAGCAGGATGCGCCGGATGTTGAGCATGGCATGACGAGGATTGAGCTCGAGAACGTAATTGCCGGCGACGTCATTCATTCCGCTTGCAAAGTTGATCTGGAAGTCTTTTGAGATACGCCCGAGTCCCTGCAGGAAGTTCACCGCGCGATCACGATCGGGATTAAAGCCGGGGCGATTGTAGACAATGCCGACGTTACTCAGGAAGACTTCCCGGTTTTCGGGGTGATAGATCCAGAGAGAGTTGCCGTCGCTGACAATTTCCTGCTGATAGGGGCGATAATACTGGAAGCGGTACATCAGCGGCGAACTTGCCGTGGCCAGCCTGACCGAAGCAAAGCCGTCACTGCGCATTTCACGCTGGTCTTTTTTCAGCTGCGTATGCTGGAAAAAATCAGCCGTGAAGTCAGTCACCGGCGCCTGTCCGTTGCTGCCGGCCTTGAACGATCTTTCAACCGTGGCGATGACGTCGTTTAGTCCCACGTTTATCTGCTGGGCAGCGTGGGCCGCAACGGTCATACACGAACAGAGCAGGCCGGCCAGTAATGCAATCCGATGTTTCATAGCGTTCTCCCCCCATGAATCTGTCTGCTAAACAAGCTCCTTGCATAGCATGTGATTCTGCCATATATGTGCGCCCGCCGCAACCGTTTCAGGGTGCTTATCTTCAAGCTACCGACAGAGCTTCAGCAGGCCCGCCTTTAGTAGGATAAATACTATTTCCGGGCTAGGCCAGTGAACTCGCATCGGCGATAAACAGCACCCGGCCGTCGCCGGTGATTGTTGCCCCGCTGACCCCTCGCAGATGTGAAAGCGGAGAACGGAGAGGCCTGACAAAAATTTCCTGTTGGCCGGTGATGCGATCGCCGCAAAAAGCTACCGGAGTGCCGCCGACGTCGCAGACAATCGCCGGCATAATAGCGTCTTTCGTTCCGGGCGCCTCCGGCAGATGCAGCGCCTCTCGGAGACGCCTGAACGGAAGATGGACATTATCCAGAATTACCGTTGATCGCCCTGATTCTTCGATGATGTCAGATTGTTTCAATTCAACTGTCCGCGTGATAACAGCCAGCGGAAATGCAAGTTCGAACGGGCCGCACTGGATCGTCAGGGCATTAATGATTGAAACCGTTATCGGCAGTCGTATGATAAAACTACTTCCCTGGCCGCTCCGAGACTTGATGGTCAGAATTCCGGTCAGCGCGTGCACGGCTTCACGAACGGCGTCCATACCGACTCCCCGGCCGGAAATATCCGTAACCGTTGCGGCGGTTGAAAAACCGGGCGCGCAGATCAACTGGTATGCCTCTTGCGGAGTCATCTGCGCAGCCTGCTCCGGTGATATGAGTCCCTTGTCGACTCCTGTTTTCTTGAGCCGTTCCGGGTCCATGCCGCGACCGTCGTCGGCAATGACAATTTCAACATGGTCTTTATCACGGCTTACCGTCAGGGTTATCGTGCCGCTACGAGATTTACCCGCTAACACCCGTTCATCGGCGTTCTCCAGGCCATGATCGACGGCGTTTCGCAGGATATGGACAAGGGGTTCGGTGATCTCTTCCAGAATACCGCGATCAAGTTCGATCTCTTTCCCTGCAAGCTGAAAATGGACCTCCTTTTCCTGCTTACGGGCCAGGTCGCGCACCAGCCTCGGGAAACGTTCGGCAATAAATGCGAACGGCAGCATGCGTGCTTTAAAAACCTCATCACGCAGATTCTGCAGCAGCATGGTAAGCTGATTAAGCGGCTCCCGGCATTCGGCTGCGCCGGCCAGGCGGACCGCTTCGGTCAGACGGTACCGGTTGGTTATCAACTCTCCTGTGATATTGACCAGACGATCGAGCGTTTCGGTTTTGATGCGAATGCTTTTGAAGGAATCGGTCTGTCTGAATTGGTGTGGTGCGGATGCCGCGGTTTCCCGGGGAGCCTCATCCCCTTCATGCGGCCGGGCGGTCTGCAAGTGCGGCTCTGTTCCGGAAACCGGGTCGTAGGTTCTCAGCCGTTCACTTAGGCCGGCAGTATCTTCAATTACGTCACTCCCCGATTCAATCAGGGATACCTGACGAGCCAGCGCATCGCTCCCTTCCAGCATGAGGTCTGCCAGGGGTCGCAACAGCCGGAATTCTCCGCTGCGAATCCTTCCAAGATGATCCTCCATGAGGTGGGCGATTTCCACAATCTGCTCATAGCCCATGGTCGCCGCCATTCCCTTGAGAGAATGGGCATGGCGGAAAAGCTCATCTATTGCGGCGAGGTCGCCGGAGGAATCTTCGAGACGCACGATCAGCTCACTGAACGCGGAAAGATGGCTGCGAGCTTCAGAAATGAACAAATCCCGATAGGGGGACATGTCCATTGGTTAATCCCCCAGGTTTTCTAGCACTTTTGCAACCTTCTCGGGGGTAAATGGTTTCTGGAGAAAAGCCTTGGCGCCCAGGTCAAGCGATTTTTGGATAACCGATGGCTGCCCGCTCGAAGAACAGATAACAACCTTTGCGTTTGGACGAGTCTTTGTGATCCACTCAAGGAGGGAGAGACCATTTGAGTCGGGCAGAATAATATCAAGCATGATAATATCCGGGTGGCAGGTATGGAGGTTTTTCATGGCCTCAATACCGCTTGCAGCCTCGGATGCAACGATGTACCCTTTTTCGATAAGAATCCCGCGCAGGCTTTTGCGCATGTAGGGTGAGTCATCGATAATCATCACCGTCCGGCTCATTGCTGACCTCCTACCCCTTTAATTTGTTCAGCAGCAGTTCGTTGACTACAGACGGGTTCGCTTTTCCTTTACTGGCTTTCATGACCTGGCCGACGAAGAAACCGAACACCTTCTCCTTGCCGCCGCGATACTCATCCACCTGGCCGGCATTGGCAGCCATGATCTCGTCGATGATGCTTTCGATGGCGCCGCTGTCGGACACCTGTACCAGCCCCTGCTCTTCGACGATGGTCCGCGGCGCTTTGCCGCTCTTCCACATCTCGTCGAATACGGTTTTGGCAATCTTACCCGAAATGGTGCCGTTGTCGATCAGTTTCAGCAGCTCCGCCAGCTGCCCCGGTGCGACCGGACAAGCTTCAATCGTTGTCCCGCCGTCATTCAAGGCCCTGGTGATTTCACCCATGATCCAGTTACCGACCCCCTTGGCGTTGCCATGGGCGGCGACACACGCCTCAAAATAATCTGCCAGAGCCCGGTTGGCGGTCAATACTTCGGCGTCGTAGAGAGGCAGTCCCAGTTCGGTCATGAAGCGGTGGCGACGCTGCTCCGGCAGTTCCGGCAGCTCCTGACGCGAACGCTCGATCCACTCGTCGCCGATAACCAGCGGCACCAGGTCCGGATCGGGAAAGTAGCGGTAATCGTGGGCCTCTTCCTTGCTCCGCATCGAGCGGGTTGTCCCGCTGTTGGGGTCAAAAAGGCGCGTTTCCTGAACGACCGTGCCGCCATCCTCGATCAGGTCGATCTGGCGCCGGATCTCGTATTCGATGGCCTGTTGGACAAATTTGAAGGAGTTTACATTCTTGATCTCGGCCCGTGTTCCCAAGGTGTCTGATCCAGCCGGCATAACCGAAACGTTGGCATCACAGCGGAAACTCCCCTCTTCCATATTCCCGTCACAGATGCCGAGCCAGGTCACGATCCGATGCAGCTGTTTCAGGTAGGACACCGCCTCGTCGGACGAGCGGAGATCCGGCTCGGAAACTACTTCCAGAAGCGGGGTGCAGGCCCGGTTCAGGTCAACGCCCGAACTGCCGTTCATGTTGGAATCGCCATGCACCAGCTTGCCAGCGTCCTCTTCCATATGGATACGGGTGATGCCGATCCGCTTCGACTCCTCCCCCTCGACCATGATATCAAGCCACCCCCGCTGACAGATCGGATCTTCAAACTGGCTGATCTGGTACCCCTTGGGAAGATCGGGATAGAAGTAGTTCTTGCGGGCGAAAATGCTGCGCGGCGTGATGGAGCAGTTGGTGGAGAGACCGGCCTTGATGGCGAATTCCACCACCTTCTTGTTGAGCACCGGCAGAGCGCCGGGAAGCCCAAGGCAGACCGGGCAGGTCTGGGAGTTCGGTTCGGAACCGAATTTTGTCGAGCAGCCGCAGAATATTTTGGTGTCGGTCAGAAGCTGGACATGAACTTCAAGACCGATGACAGGTTGGTATTTCATAGTACGCTCCGGATGTTAAATTGCTGCTTTCCTGGTATGCCACTCGGTCGCCTGCTCAAAAGCGTAACCCGCCTGCAGGATCGTCCCCTCGCCGAACGGCTTGCCGATCAACTGCAGCCCGATCGGGAGCCCTGACGCCGAAAAACCTGCCGGGAGTGACATGGCACAGGTACCGGCAAGGTTGACCGGGATGGTAAAGATATCGGACAGGTACATCTGCAGCGGATCGTTGACTTTTTCACCGAGCTTGAACGCCGGTGTCGGCGCTACCGGCGTCAGCATGATATCAACGTCGGAAAACGCCTTGATGAAATCGTTCATGATCAGGGTGCGCACCTTCTGGGCCTTGACGTAATAGGCGTCATAATAGCCGGATGACAGGGCGTAGGTGCCGAGCATGATGCGGCGCTTGACTTCAGTGCCGAATCCTTCGCTGCGGCTTTTGGTGTACATCTCCAGCAGCCCGTCCGCCTCGGCGCGATGGCCGAAACGAACCCCGTCGTAGCGGGCCAGGTTGGAGCTGGCTTCAGCCGTTGCGATCAGATAATAGGTTGCCACCGCATAGTCGGTATGCGGCAGCGAAATATCGACAAATTCGGCCCCGAGACGCCGGTAGGTCACGATGGCTGCTTCCATTGAACGTTGCACGTCCGGATCGAGGCCGGCGATGAAGTACTCTTTCGGAAGGCCGATCTTCAGCCCTTTTACTCCGTTTTTCAGACTGGCTGTATAGTCCGGCACCGGTGTATCTACGCTGGTGGAGTCTTTGGGATCGTGGCCGGCAATCGCCTCCAGCATGACGGCACAGTCGGACACATCACGGGTAAGCGGCCCTACCTGGTCCAGGGAAGAGGCATAGGCTATCACGCCGTAGCGGGAAACGCGGCCATAGGTCGGTTTCAGGCCTACGCAGCCGCAATGTGACGCCGGCTGTCGAATGGAGCCTCCGGTATCGGTGCCGAGCGTCGCTATCGCCTCTCCGGCGGCCACCGCCGCCGCCGATCCGCCCGAAGACCCACCCGGAATGCAGGTCGTGTCCCACGGATTGCGGGTAGTACCGTAGGCGCTTGATTCGTTTGAAGAACCCATGGCAAACTCGTCCTGGTTCAGTTTCCCGAGCAGAACAACGCCCCGCTCTTTAAGTTTCCCGTAGGATGAAGCGTTGTATGGGGGGATAAAGTTTTCAAGGATGCGCGAACCGCAGGTGGTGCGGACCCCTTCGGTCAGAAAAATATCCTTGAGGGCCAGGGGGATCCCGGTCAGTACGTCCGCTTTGCCGGCGGCAATACGGATGTCGGCTGCGGCTGCGTCGGCCAGCGCCTGATCCGGCGTTACCGTAATGAACGAGCCGACTTGCGGCTCAACGGATTCGATACGCCCCAACATGGCTTTTGTAGCTTCTACAGATGAAATATGCTTCCCCATCAGTGCCGCGTGAAGTTCACGGATGGTCATTTCAAAAATATTCATGATTGAAGTATCCTTGCTTATTCGATGACTTTTGGTACGGCAAAAAAGGAGCCGGAGCGCCCGGGCGCGTTGGCCAAGGCATTCTCCAGGCCTATTGAAGGTCGGACAACATCCTCGCGGAAAGCATTTTCCATCGGTACGGCGTGCGAAGTCGGCTCGATTCCCTCAGTATTCACCCCCTTCAGTTTTTCCACATATCCGAGGATTGCATCCATCTGGCCGGTAAACAGTTCTTTTTCTCCGGCGGTGAGTTCGAGCCTGGCCAGACGTGCCACATGTTCGACATCTGCTACCGTTATCTTCATAGTACGGTCTCCGAAAAATCTGATAATTGCCGCGTGGTTGTAACATGAAATCAGCCCGGTTACAACATCGTTCAGATCAGCCGGTTGTCCTGAAAATTTTTCCCTTGACACAGCCGCACTCTTTAAGTAAGTTACACCTCTTCAAAAAAAACATGGCCCGTATTGTCTACGGGTTGTACTGCGGATGGGGAAATTATGAAAACAGAAGTAGCTAAAGCGGAAAATGTAGTGCGTGACTGGTACATTGTTGATGCACAAGATGCTGTTCTGGGCCGTCTGTCGACTCAGATAGCAGGTGTCCTGCGCGGGAAAAACAAGGCTCTCTACACACCCAGTGTTGATACCGGCGATTTCGTCATCGTAATAAACGCTGAGAAGATCGCCCTTACCGGCCGCAAGCTGGCCGACAAAATTTATTACAGTCACTCGGGATATGTCGGCGGGCTGAAAGAGATCACCGCGGGCAAGCTGCTTGAAAAGAAGCCGGAAGATCTTATCAAGAAAGCCGTCAAAGGTATGCTCCCCAAGAATAAACTTGCCAGGGCCATGCTCAGCAAGCTTAAAATCTATGCGGGACCGAGCCATCCGCATGCAGCTCAGCAGCCCAAGAACCTGGCACTTTAATACTCCAAGGAGAACACGATATGGCAGCAGTCAGTTATTATGGAACAGGCAAGCGCAAGACTTCAATTGCCAGAGTATGGCTTAAGCCTGGCGTAGGTACTTTCACCGTCAACCACAAAACCCTCGATGAATACTTCGGTCGCGAAACATCCAAGATGGTTGTCCGCCAGCCGTTTGAGTTGGTTGAAAAAGTCGGAATTTTTGATGTCTTCGTAACCGTTTCCGGCGGCGGCGACACCGGCCAGGCCGGTGCCATCAAGCACGGCATCACCAAGGCTCTGCTGCTGCATGAGCCGGAACTGCGCGGCGTCCTCAAGAAAGCCGGATTCATCACCCGCGACTCACGCATAAAAGAGCGTAAAAAGTACGGCAGAAAAGCTGCCCGTGCCCGCTTCCAGTTCTCCAAGCGTTAATCGCCGGGTTACACCGCAATGCAACAGTACAAGGGGAAATCCGCAAGGGTTTCCCCTTTTTTAGTACGTTAGAAATCATCTTCTGCGCTATAATCGCAGGGAACAACTTCGTTAACGCAATTATCCCGTGTCGGGGTTATACGAAAGGAGCATGTCCATGTTGAAGATTGCCATCGTCGGAGCCAGCGGCTACACCGGGCTGGAATTGATCCGCCTCCTCCATTGCCATCCTGAGGTGGCGGTGACCTGCCTGACTTCCGAACAGAGCGCCGGCAAGCGCATTTCCGATGTTTTTCCGACTCTCAAGGGGCGCTGTGACGTCGTGCTGGAAAACCTGGAGCCGGTAAGGGTTGCCGAAAAAGCGGATATAATCTTCACCGCGCTGCCGCACAAGGCGGCCATGGAGGTCGTGCCGACATTTATCAAGCTCGGAAAAAAGATCATCGACCTGTCCGCCGATTACCGCCTTTCCGATCCGGCGGTGTACGGGGAATGGTACGAGCCGCACATTAATCCGGCCGGCCTGAAGAAGGCCGTCTACGGACTGCCGGAGATCAGGCGGGCCAAAATCAAGGGGGCGCAGCTGGTCGCCAATCCGGGCTGCTACCCTACCAGCATCATTCTTGCACTGGCTCCGCTGCTGAAGAAGGGACTTATCGACCTGGCAAGCATCATCGCCGACTCCGCTTCCGGCGTTACCGGCGCCGGCCGCTCTGCCAAGGTTGACAGTCTGTACTGCGAGGTGAATGAGGGCTTCAGGGCATACGGGGTTGGCGGAATCCATCGTCATACTCCGGAGATCGAACAGGAACTTTCCCTGCTGGCCGGCGAACAGTTGAAAATCACCTTCACTCCGCATCTGGTTCCGATGGACCGGGGTATCCTTTCGACGATCTACGCTGCGCCCGAAAGAACGATCACCAACGAAGCGATCGCCCGGCTGTATCGGGAATTTTATGCCGGCGAACCGTTCGTGAGGATTCTCACCGACGGTAACCTCCCTTCAACCGCTTTCGTGCGCGGCTCCAACTTCTGTGACATCGCTCCTCTGGTGGATGCGCGTACCGGCCGAATCATAGTCATCTCGGCTATTGACAACCTCGTAAAGGGCGCTTCCGGCCAGGCGGTGCAGAATATGAACCTGATCTGCGGATTCCCTGAAACTATGGGGCTGGAAGGCTTGGCGCTGTTCCCGTGACAAACGCAGCTTTTCCGCAATCTCGGCGTTACCCTTCGGAATGCCTTGTGCGACGTACCAAAGGGTACGTCTCCGCGCCATTTCTAGGGTGCCTTGACCTTGCGAAAAATCCACGTTTGTAGAGAGAATCCGATGTTCATTCCCACGACACAGGAAGAGATGCGAAAGCGGGGCTGGAAAGAGCTGGACGTCATCTTCGTCAGCGGCGATGCCTATATCGATCATCCCTCCTTCGGCGTGCCGCTGCTGGCCAGATGGCTCGAAGATCACGGTTTCCGGGTCGGCATCCTCGCCCAGCCGGACTGGCGCTCAAAAGATGCATTTATGGCGCTCGGCCGCCCCCGCCTCTTCTTTGCCGTTTCGGCCGGCGCGATGGATTCGATGGTTGCCCATTACACCCCTGCCCGCAAGCTGCGGCATGATGATGCCTACACACCAGGTAACCGCCACGGTGCCCGTCCCAACCGCGCCACAATGGTATATACCTCACGTCTGAAGGAAGCCTTCAAGGACGTGCCGGTCGTGATCGGCGGCATCGAAGCATCGCTGCGCCGCTTTGCCCATTACGACTTCTGGGAAAACAAGGTGCGGCGCTCGATCCTGTTTGATGCCAAAGCAGACCTGCTGATTTATGGCATGGCCGAGCGTGCTATCATCGAGGTGGCGGAGCGGATGCGGAATGGCGAACGGTTGGCGGATATCCGCAACGTACCCGGCACGGCGTACCATTCCAGCGGCTTTGAAGAAACTTCGCACATCAAGATCCCGTCCTATGAGGAGGTGGCCGGCTCCAAGGAGAAATTTGCCGAAGCGTTTCGCCTGGCCTACCTCCAGCAGAATCCCTGGTCTGCCCGGATCGTAACCCAGCAGCACGGCAATCGCACCCTGGTCTGCAATCCTCCGGCGCTCCCGCTGACGGAAGCCGAGATGGACGCAGTCTACGCCCTGCCGTTCGAAAAGAATCCGCACCCGTCGTACCTGGAGACAATCCCGGCCTGGGAGCAGATCAAAACCTCCATCACCAGCCACAGGGGCTGCTTTGGAGGCTGCGCGTTCTGCGCCATCACCATGCACCAGGGCAAAACGATCCAGTCCCGCAGTAAAAGGTCCATCCTCGCGGAGATATCAGCCATGACCGGAAAAGCCTGGTTTCGCGGCACTGTCAGCGATATCGGCGGCCCGACCGCCAACATGTTCGGCCTCGGTTGCAGCAACCCTGATGCGATGAAAATGTGCCTGCGCGAAAGCTGCATCTTTCCCGATATCTGCTCAAACCTGCGTACCGGTGATGCGCCGGCGACGTCACTGCTGCAGGCGGCACGTTCTTTGGAGGGTGTGCGCCATACGGCGGTTTCATCCGGAGTGCGGTACGATCTGCTGGAGAAGCAGCCCGCCTATTTCAGCGAGTTGACCGGCCACCACGTCAGTGGTCTGCTAAAGATAGCTCCGGAGCATCTGGTTGAACATGTAACTAATATCATGCGCAAGCCGGGCCGAAAATCGTTTGAAATGTTCCTTGCCAGGTTCCGTGCTGAAAGCCTCCGCCTTGGCAAACGCCAGTTCATCGTGCCGTACATTATCTCAGGGCACCCCGGCTGCACTTTGGCTGATATGCTCGAATTGGCGCTGACTCTCAAAAAGCTGGGGTTTAAAGTCGAGCAGGTTCAGGATTTCACACCTACTCCGGGCACAATTGCCACTTGCATCTTCTACAGCGGCTTTGATCCGATGACCGGGAAGCGTGTCTACACGGCGACAAGTGACCGTGAAAAAGGGCTGCAGAAATCTTTGCTGTTGTGGCACCTGCCTGCCGAACGGGCCAAGGCGATGGAGGCGTTAAAGGAGCTGGGACGTGAGGCGGAGGCGGGGCTTCTTTGGGGTGGTGAACCCGTAAATGACCGGGTCGCACCGGCGCGGCGCAAAAAACCTGTTGCGAAAAAAGCCCGCTGAGATCAGCGGGCTTTAGAGGTTTCAAAGATATCAGATGACTATTACTTCTTGACTACGTTAGCAGCCTGCAACCCTTTAGGACCCTGGGTGATTTCAAATGTTACCGCATCACCTTCTGCAAGTGACTTGAAGCCATCGCCGCCGATCGCGGAGAAATGAACAAAAACGTCCTCGCCGCCTTCCTGCTCGATGAAACCAAAACCTTTTGTGTCATTAAACCATTTAACTTTTCCTTGTGCCATTTCCTGCCTCCTTTTTTGTCCGGCCTGAACCGGAACGATTGGTTACCGCTTAAGTTTCTGGAGTCTGATGCAGGAAAAGCGCAAAGCCTGGTCAAACACTTGCTACTTGCAACGTTCTGCAAAAACTTCCGAAACTGGGTGCCCGAGTCGTTTATCACAGCCGCAAAGCGGGTGTCAAGATAATTCACACCTGTTAAGGTGCCTTCAATTCATCATTTTTACTCTGCAGTTTTTCCACAAGCTTGGCATAGCCGCTGGAAGTGATTATCTTGTTGAACTGGCTGCGGTAATTTGAGACGAGGCTCACTCCCTCGATAACGACATCATACACCATCCACTTGCCGTTATGCTTGAACAGGCGGTAATCAAGCGTGAACTCGTCTCTGGCCGCAGTGACGACCTTCGACTTTATCTCTGCGTTCTCTTCTTCAACAATCTCCTTGATGTAGACAATCTTTTCATTGTTGTATGACTCGATCTTACCGGCGTAGGAATTCTCCAGCAGGGTCGCGAAAAGCTCGGCAAACTGCTTCTTCTCTGCAGCTGTGCGTACATTCCAGTGTTTACCAAGCGAGCGCTTGGCCATTTCAGGATAGTCAAATATTACACTGATGGCTTTTTTCAGAGCCTGGCGACGCTTGGTCTCATTTTTTTTCATTTCCTTGTCAGCTACAATACGCACAACTTCATCTACGGTCTTTTTCAGTTCTTCGGTCGGAGTGGCAAAAGCGGTTGACGCCAGAAACAGAGCGGCAGTCAAGAGTACGATGATACGTTTCAACATGGTACCTCCCAATTATTTATCATCCAGACGCAAGGGTTCATTCGTAGCATAGTCCAGATTGGCGCTGGCAATATGATAATTGTAGATGGATTTGAAAAAATCGGAGCGCATGCTCGAATAAGCCTGGAGAGCTTCAAAAATGTCTTTTGCCGGTCCCAGGCCGAAATCAAAGTTTGCAACTGCCGTTACAGTCCATTTCTTGGCGTTCAAATAGGCGCCTCGCGTCGCCAGGGCACTGTTTCTGGCTTCGATCAGATCAAGGTAATACTTTTTGACCTGCAGCGGAATGTTGGTGTCGGCATATTCCTTCGTGCTGAGCAACCGGTTGTACTGGGCGCGTTCACCGGCCACCTTGGCACCGGTAATGCCGAAATCGAGCTTCCAGCGGGCACCCAGGGCGATGCCGGCGTTGAGATGTTGGAAGGGGTCGTTGATATACGGGTTATGCACGCGCTCCCGCTCATCCGCATATGCCCAGGAGAAGAGCCCGCCAAGAAAAATGTCGGGATAGTAGTTGGCCTTGGCCGCCTCAATCAGTGCCGAGCGCGCTTTGAGCCCCTCTTCTATCTGATGAAGTTCCGGTCGTCTTGTGCGGGCTTTCTCCACATAGCTTTCAAGGCTGGGTATCTCGGAGTCGATTATGACGAGGCGTTCCGTCCCGGTCAGTAACTCGGCGTCGGCCGGCATACCCATGCGTGCTTTCAGTGCCGCCAGCGCAAGGGCCTCACCCTTCTTGGCCTCTTCCAGATATTTCGTAGCTATCCCGGAAAAAGCATCCAGTTTGTAAAGATCGACTTCATCCACCGAATCGGAGCCCTGATCCAGCAGCTTGCGGGCCTTTTCACGCGCCTTGATCAGAATCTCCTCAATCTCGAGGACCAGTTCCTTCATCTCCCGGGCCATCAACAAACCGTTGTAGTATTCATGGACTTTGAGGACAATTTCGTTGGCGCGCTGCTGCTTGCGGGAACGGTCAACCTCAATGCCATGGGTTGCGGCCTTCACGTTTTCAGAAATTTTGCCAAAGGTGTAGAGCGGCTGGATAATGGTTGCATCCGCACTGGTAAACCAGGTAAGCGCATCGAAACTAAAGGATCTGTCTGTTTTAACGGTGGGGTTAATATCGGACCGGTAGGCAACCGGAGCCGGACCTACAAGCGTTGTCAGCTCCAGCTGCGGGAATCGGTATGATTTGGCTTCGTCAAGTTTACTGGTTGCCAGGGCGATATCGGCGTCTGCCTCTCCAAATTCCGGGGCAGCCTTTAATGCCAGCCGGATGCAGTCCTCAAGCTTGAGAGCGGCGGGTGGAACAGCCTCGGCGGCGTAAGCGCACATAGGAAGTGCGAATAATGCCAAAGCTGTAAAAACGCTCCAAAGTACGGTTTTCATGTCTGCTATCCTTTGTTATACGGTCCGGCAAGGTTTATTCGACTTTACCGTGGATGAATTTGCTGACGAGCTCTTCGATATCGATGGCCGACTCGGTCTCGCGGATCTTGTCGTTGTTCTTCAGCATCTTATCGGAGCCGCCCGGGCGGAGCATGATGAATTTGTCGCCAATGATGCCGCTCGTTCTTACGGACGCAATGACATCATCCGTTATCTTCACCCCGGACTTGATCTTAAGATAGGCCAGCGCCCGGTCGCCGCTTTTTGCATCAAGCGCAATCCGGTCAACCTTCCCGACCTCGACGCCGGCCACTTCGACCCGCGCCCCCGGTTTCAGCCCTGAAACCGAATCAAAAGTGGCTATGACGGAGTAGGAATCGCCGCCGCCAATTTCCATTTTACCCAGTTTGATTGAAACATATCCCAGGCAGAGGATGCCGATCAGCATAAAAGTGCCGACCATCATTTCCAGTTTTACCATGTTCATAAAATACCTCGTTGAAAATGTACCGGTTACCAGCCCGGACGACAGGTCAAGTGCGTTAACAAAATGACCTCATACCCAAGGAAGCGCAGAAAAAACTATCTACTAAACCATCCGGATCGGGCCGTCCAGGCTGCCGCTTATGAACTGGCGGATCGCCGGATCGGTTGAATGAATTATTTCTTCCGGGGTGCCGTACTGCAGGATCTTCCCCCGGAACAGCATCGCCACGTTCTGGGCCACATCGAAAATCTCCGGAATTTCGTGTGAAACAATCACCGCCGTAAAGCCGAACTTGGCGTGGGTATCCTTGATGAGCTGGTGAATCGCCCGCTTTATGATCGGATCGAGGCCGGTAGTCGGCTCATCGAACAGGATGATCTTCGGGTTGAGCACGACAGCCCGGGCCAGGCCGACCCGCTTTTTCATGCCGCCGGAGAGTTCATCCGGAAATTTGTTTTCTATGTTCTTCAACCCGACATCTTCCAGGGCCGAGAGAACCCTGCCCCGGATCTCCTCTTTCGAAAGGGAGGTCTTTTCCTCCAGGGGGAATGCAACATTTTCAAATACCGACATCGAATCAAACAGCGCCACGTTCTGGAACAGCATGCCGAATTTTTCGCGGATCCGGTTCAGATCGGAACGGCGCAGATTAACAATACTCTCGCCATCGACCTCGACAGTGCCGCTGTCCGGCTGCAGCAGACCGATCAGGTGCTTCAGCAGCACACTTTTCCCTTCACCGCTGGGGCCGATGATCGCGGTAATTTTACCAACCGGAATATCAAGATCGAGCCCGTCGAGCACCTTTTGCGTGCCGAACGACTTATGTACGTTTCGTATCGTGATCATATCAGAGCAACACCGAAGTGAGGAAATAGTCCCATACGAGTATGATGACGGATGTCAGTACGACCGACTCGGTCGTGGCCTTGGAGACGCCTTCGGCGCCATGACCGGCGTAGTACCCTTTGTAGCAGCCGATCCACGCGATGATGATGCCGAAGGAAAAGGATTTCACATAACCGGAATAGACGTCCTGCCAGACCACCGATTTTTCCATCTCGTAGAAATAAGCTCCCTGGTTGACCCCCAGCAGTTTGACCCCGACCAGCCAGCCGCCATAGATGCCAACTACATCGAAGATGGCGCAGAGCAGCGGGAGAGAAATCATTGCGGCGATGAATTTCGGGGTGACCAGATACTTGAACGGGTCGAGCGCCATGGTTTCGAGCGCGTCTATCTGCTCGGTGATCCGCATGATGCCTATTTCGGCAGTGATGGCGCTGCCGGCCCTTCCGGTCACCATCAGGGCCGCGAGCACCGGTCCGAGCTCACGAATCAGGGATAACGCCACCGCCGTGCCCAGCATCCCTTCGGAACCGAACTTGGTAAGAGTGTAGTATCCCTGCAGGCCGAGAACCATGCCGGTAAATGCGGCGGTCAGCACAATCACGAACAGCGACTTCGTGCCGATGAAGCGCAGCTGCTTCAGAACGTGCACCAGGCGGCCCGGCCTCCGGACGATCATGTAGAGCGAATAGAGGAGAAACCACCCTGTTCGTCCCAGATCGCGCACGATACCAATCGTTATATGTCCAAGTGCCTGAACCACGTAAATCCTTTGAACACGGGAAAAATCAAAAAAGATATACATCAATACTTAAAAAAAGCAAGGGGAACTTGTGGCGATACGGTCAGTCGGCACCCCCGCCCCCAAGCACCTTGTAGAGGGTAACCAGGTTTGCCAGCCGGGAAAGACGGGCGCTGATCAGGTTCTGCTGTGCCGCGTAGAGGGAGCGCTGTGAGTCGAGGACATTCAGATGACTGTCCACACCTTTATCGAAGCGTGCCTGAGAGAGGCTGTACCTCTCGGAAGTTGCGTCGGTCAGGGACTGCTGGGCAGCAACCTGTTCGTCGATTGTTCCGCGCTGGGCCAGGGCGTCGGCCACTTCCCGGAAAGCGGTCTGAATGGCCTGCTCGTACCGGGCAATCAGGATGTCTCGATCCACCTCCGCCACCTTCAGGTTGGCCTTGTTACTACCCCCGTCAAAAATCGGCAACGAGATGCTCGGTGCAAGACTCCAGGCGAAGGAGCCGGCATTGAAGAGTCTGGTCAACTGGTCGCTGCCGAAGCCGACTGACGAGACCAGGGTGATTTTGGGAAAGAAAGCCGCCCTGGCCGCGCCGATATTGGCGTTCGCGCCTCTGAGCTCCCCCTCGGCCTGGAGGATGTCGGGACGGCGCAGCAGTACGTCGGACGGCAGGCCGGGCTGTACCTCCTTCAGGGAGGTAAGGGTTTCGGAGAGGGACTCCGGAAAGAGCTCCGCCGGGACCGGCGATCCGACCAGCAAATTGAGGGCATTTTCGTCCTGAGCCACAAGAGACGTGAAGCGGGCAATGTCCACCCGCGCGGTATCAACACTGGTCCGGGCCTGCAGGCTGTCGAGGAGGGACGAGACGCCCTCCTCGTAGCGGCGCGAGATGAGCTGGTAGGAATCCTGCTGGCTCGACAGGGTATCTTTGGCGAGCTTCAGCCGCTCCCGGTCGGCGGCCAGGGCCAGGTAGCCGAAGGCTACCTGGGAAACCAGGCTGATCTGCACACTCTGCCGGACCTGGCCGGTGGCCAGAAACTGTTCCAGTGCCTGGTCCTTCAGACTCCGCACGCGGCCGAACAGGTCCAGCTCATAGGAGAGGAGCCCGACACCGACGCTGTATTGATCCGCAGTTGTGGCTTTGCCGTCGCTGGTGAAGTCGGCTGGGATCCGCTGGAAAGTTGCTCCGGCGGAGGCGTCGACTTTCGGCAGCAGGTCGGAGCGACGGATCTGGTACTGGGCCCGGGCTCTTTCGATGTTGAGAATGGCGACCCTCAAGTCGCGGTTGTTTTCCAGCGCCAGGGCGATCAGCTTCCGCAGTTGCGGATCAACATAAAACTCGCGCCAGGGGATCTCCGGCACCGGGCTTTGCGGCGATTTTTTGGCGGCTTCACTCCCATATGCCGGGCCGCTTGGCCAGGAGGCCGGTACCGGCGCGGCCGGCTGGCTGTATTTGGGTGCCATGGTTGTGCAGCCGGCCAGACAGAGGATCGTTCCCAGCGGGAGGCAGAGGGTTCTCGTTATCCGTTGTATCTGTATCATGTCAGTGTACCTCCGGAGAGCTGCCGGCAGCGCCGGATTCTGTGGCAGGCCGCTTGACCGCCTTCTTTGCAAAAAGTCGGGAAACCAGGACAAAGAAGAACGGAATGAAGATCAGGTCGATGAAGGTCGCCGAGAGCAGCCCGCCGGTGACGGCGGTGCCGATGGCATTCTGGGCCGCGGCGCCGGCGCCGCGGGTCAAGGCCAGCGGCAGTGTGCCGAAGAAGAACGCCAGAGAGGTCATGATGACCGGGCGCAGCCTGATCTTGACCGCTGTCAGGGTGGCCTCCATCAGTTCGTGCCCCTCATGCATCTGCTGCTTGATGAACTGGATGATCAGGATCGCGTTCTTGGTGGAAAGCCCCACCGTGGTCAAGAGGCCGATCTGGAGATAGACGTCGTTGGGGAACATCCGCAACTTTACCGCTGTCACCGCGCCCACCAGCCCCAGCGGCAGCATCAGCAGGTTGACGAAGGGGATGGTCCAGCTCTCATACAGGGCCGCCACGGAGAGAAAAACCACCAGCAGAGAGATCGCGTAAAGTATCGGCGCCTGGGCTCCGGCATTCCTTTCCTCGTAGGAGAGGCCGGTCCATTCGTAGCCGATTCCGGGCGGCAGTTCGGCCGCCATCTTTTCTACCTCGGCCATCGCTTCACCGGTGCTGATCCCCGGAGCGGCCTGCCCAAGAATCTCAACGGCCGGAATGCCGTTGTACCGCTCCAGGCGGGGCGAGCCGAACTGCCAGCGGGCGTTGGAGAAGGCCGAAAACGGGACCATCTGGCCGTTCTTGTTGCTGACATACCAGCTGTTGATATCCGCCGGTAGCATCCGGTAGCGTGGGTCGGACTGGAGATAGACCTTCTTGACCCGGCCGTTCTGGATGAAATCGTTGACATAGGTGCTCCCCCAGGCGGTGGAGAGAACGTCGTTGACCTGCGACAGGGTGACTCCCAGGGCGCCGGCCCGAACGTCGTCGATGTCGAGCTTGAACTGTGGCGAGTCATCCTGGCCGTTGGGACGCACCGCTGCCAGCTTGGGGTTCTTCATGGCCATGCCGAGCAGCTGATTGCGCGCCTCCATCAGCTTTTCATGCCCCAGGCCGCCACGGTCCTGCAGCTGTAAGTCGAAGCCGTTCGCCACCCCCAACTCGAGTACCGCCGGCGGCGAGAAGGCGAAGGCCAGGCCGTCGCGGAATTTCGAGAAAGCCCCCATGGCGCGGCCGGCAATAGCTGCCGCCTTCAGATCCTTGCTCTGACGAACGTCCCAGTGTTTGAGCCTTACGAAGGCCAGCCCCATGTTCTGTCCCCGGCCGGCAAAGCTGAACCCGGCCACGGTAATGACCCCTTCCACCGTCTTTTTTTCTTTCTCGAGGAAATGCTGTTCCAGCTGCCGTATGACCTGGATGGTCCGCTCCTGGGTGGCTCCGGCCGGCAACTGGACCTGGCAGATGATGAAGCCCTGGTCCTCATCCGGCAGGAATGATGTCGGAAGGTGCAGGAAGAAGTAAGCCATGACGGCGACGATGCCGCCGTAAACCACCAGATAGCGCACCGGTTTGCCGAATGAGCGGCCGACGATTCCTTCGTAATTGTGACGGCAGAACTCGAAGGCCCGGTTGAAGTAGCGAAAGAACCCGGCAAACCAGCCGGTCTCGCCGGAATGGTGCCCCTTTTCAATCGGCTTTAAGATCGTGGCGCAGAGGGCCGGGGTCAGGATCATCGCCACCAGCACCGAGAGGATCATCGCGGAGATGATGGTGATGGAGAACTGGCGGTAGATGACGCCGGTGGAACCGGGAAAGAAGGCCATCGGGAGGAAGACCGCCGCCAGTACGGTGGCAATGCCCCACAGGGCGCTGGTGATCTGTCCCATGGACTTGATGGTCGCTTCCTTGGGCGGAAGACCTTCCTCGGTCATGATGCGTTCCACGTTCTCGACGACGACGATCGCGTCGTCCACCAGCAGGCCGATGACGATGACCAGGGCAAACATGGTCAGGGTGTTGATGGAGAAGCCGCAGGCTGCCAAGACCCCCATGGTACCCAACAGGACCACCGGCACCGCGATCGTCGGGATCAGGGTGGCGCGGATGTTCTGCAGGAAGAGGAACATGATGATGAATACGAGGAAGACCGCCTCGATCAGGGTGCGCACCACCTCTTCGATGGAGATCTTGACGAAGGGGGTGGTGTCGTAGGGATAGACCACTTTCATGCCGGGTGGGAAGTATTTCGACAGTTCCGCCATCTTGGCCTTGACCCGATCGCCGGTTTCCAGCGCGTTGGCGCCGGCCGCCAGACGGATCGCCATCCCTCCCAGCGGTTTACCGTTGTAGTACGACTGTATTTCGTAGTTCTCGGTGCCGATCTTGCTTTCGGCGACATCCTTGAGCTTGACCGTGGAGCCGTCGGGGTTGGTGCGCAGGACGATGGCATCGAACTGGTCCGTGTTCTGCAACAGGGTGCGGGCCGTGATGGTGGCGTTCAACTGCTGCCCCTTGTCGGCAGGAAGACCGCCGAACTGACCGGCCGAGACCTGGACGTTCTGGGCCTGCAGTGCCGTGATGACATCGTTGGTGGTCAGGTGGTAGTTGTTGAGTTTTGCAGGGTTCACCCAGATCCTCATGGCGTTCTGGGTGCCGAACAGCAGCAGTTCGCCGACCCCATCCAGGCGGCTGACGATGTCCTGAAGGTTGGAGACCATGTAGTCGGTCAAGCCGTTGCGATCCATGGAGCCATCTTCCGAGACGAGGCCGACGATCAGCAAAAAGTTTCTGGTCGACTTGACTACCTGAATGCCAGAGCGCTGGACGATTTGCGGGAGGAGCGGCACGGCCAGCTGCAGCTTGTTCTGCACCTGTACCTGGGCGATGTTCGGGTCGGTGCCGGCCTTGAAGGTCAGGGTGATGGAGACTGCTCCGGCCGAGTCGCTGGTGGAGGCCATGTAGATCAGGTTGTCGATGCCGTTCAGCTTCTGCTCGATGACCTGGGTGACCGTATCCTGCACGGTCTGGGCCGAGGCGCCCGGATAGACGGCGTTGATGGCGATCTGCGGCGGCGCGATTGCCGGGTACTGGGAGACCGGCAGTTTCTTGATTGACAGCAGACCGGCCAGCATAACCATGATGGCGATGACCCAGGCGAAGATCGGGCGGCTTATGAAAAAACGGGGCATGATAGAAACTCCTTAATGGATCGTAGGCTCTGTCCGATTATTTCTTGGCAGCTGGCGCTGCTGCAGGTTGCGCTGCGCCACTTGGAGCGGCTGCCGGCGCACTCCCGAAAGGCACCGCTTTGACAGGTGTTCCCGGTCTTGCCTTCTGTAACCCTTCCAGAATGACCCGATCGCCCGCTTTTATCCCTTCGCTAACCAGCCAACTATCGCCAACCGTCCGCTCAGCCTTGATGATCCGTGGCGCTACCTTTTCTTCGGCTCCCACGACCATGACTAGGGCATTGCCGGACGTATCTCGAGTAACCCCACGTCGCGGCACCAGGATCGCCTGTTCGTTTATCCCCTCCTCAACCACGGCACGGACAAACATCCCGGGCAACAGAGTCTGCTTCGGGTTGGGGAACACCGCCCGCAAGGTAACGGAACCGGTGCTCTGGTCCACGGTGACTTCCGAAAACTTGAGCGTTCCTGTCAATGGATACGCGGAGCCATCTTCCAGGAGAAGTTTGACCTGGGCGGAACCGCTCTTTTTCAATACGCCGCTGGCAAGGTTCTGCTTCAGCTTGAGCAGGTCGGCGGTCGACTGGGTTACATCTACATACATCGCGTCAAGCTGCTGGATTGTCGCCAGCGCCGCCGGCTGGCCGGCGGTCACCAGCGCCCCGGTGGTCACGCTTGAGCGGCCGATGCGGCCCGATATCGGGGCAGTCACCTTGGTATAGGCCAGGTTGATCCTGGCGGTTTCAACCGCGGCCTTGGCTGCGGCGAGCTCTGCTTCACTCTGCTTCAACTGGGCGAAAGCGTTATCGTAATCCTGCTGGCTGACCGCCTTGATCTTCACCAGATCCAGATAGCGTCCTTCTGTGAGCCGGAGCGACACAAGAGAAGCTTCCACTCTCGCCTGAACAGCCTTTGCGCTGGCGTAGGCAGCCTCAAAGGCGGCGGGGTCAATCTGGTAGAGAACCTGTCCGGCCTTCACATCGCTCCCCTCCGTGAACAGCCGTTTCTGGATAATGCCGCTCACCTGGGGGCGCACCTCGGCAATCATCTGGGGAACGGTGCGTCCGGAAAGTTCCGTTGTCAGGGAAACCTTCTCCGGCTTGACCACGACAATGCCAACTTCGGGTGGACCGCTTGGAGGAGGGGCGGATTTCGACTTGCTGCAACCGGTGAGTGACAGGCTGGCGACCAGTGCCGCCGCGACGAGAACAAAAAACCTGCTGAGTGATTGATGCATGAAATACCTCGATACGTTGGAGTAATGGCAACTAAAAATATAATTTTGCTTCTTTATCGTTTTATTGCGTCCCAGCACGCCTCAACAGTTTGAGCAATCAGGGCATCCTCAAGGGTAATGAAACCGAGAATATGATCGCGAGCCACTGCCAAAATTGGTCCAAAGGCCAGATCAAAGAGGATAACGATCGGGAGATCCTTCATTACTTGTTGGTGTAGCCCGTCTTCAAAGAGTTCCTTGAAATCAGCACACCCTTCTTTTGTCCCAAGAAGTTTGTCCCGGCGATGCTCCAAGCCATAGGGAGAATTGAAAAACTGCTCGATGAAACGAAAATCAAGTGGATTTTCAATGAAGTAATGCATGAGAGCCGCACAGAGATGGATAAAACGTTCACGAATCGGCTTATCAGGAGCATATCCCTCCTTGATAATGAGGCGGCTTCGTTCTTCGAGCTCCCCGAAAAGCTCGACAATCATGACATCCTTGTTTTCAAAATAGCGGTAGATTGTCCCGGCGCCTACTCCGGCTCGTTCAGCTATCATCGCCATCGGCGCGCCATGAAAGCCATGCTCGGCTATCAGTTCCAGCGCGGCTCGGACTATTTCGTCACGCTTGTCATTTTTTGCCATTGCCAACTCCTTCAGCAAAATGAAGATTAATCTTATAGTGCCTTCAATTCATCATTCTTGGTCTCAAGTTTTTTGACCAGAGCGGCGTAGCCGCTGGTTTTAATTATGCGGCTGAACTGGCTCCGGTAATTGGAGACGAGGCTGATTCCCTCGATGACGACATCATAGGCCATCCATCTGCCGTTCTGCCTGACCATTCGATAATCGAGGGTGAACTCATCCCGTTTGGCCGTAACGACTTTGGACTTGATTTCAGCATGGTCGCCGTCGAGCAGCTCTTTGACATAGACAATTTTTTCATTGTTGTATGATTCGATCTTTCCGGCATAGGAATTCTCCAGCAAGGCGGCAAAGAGATCGGCGAACTGTGTTTTTTCATCCGGGGTAAGTTGGCTCCAGTGCTTGCCGAGAGAACGTTTTGCCATTTCATTGTAATCGAAAATAGTGCCGATGGTCTTCTTCAGCGCCTGACGCCGTTTTTGCGCACTCTTTTTCATCTCCTTGTCCGCAACAATACGGACAACCTCGTCAACGGTTTTTTTTACATCGTCAAGCGGAGCCGCTGACGCCTGCGACACTGAAAACAGTGCGGCGATGATCATGAGCATGAATCGTTTCAACATGGTACCCTCCAAAATGAAATATCAACACCAGCACAATAATACAAACTGGAATGAACGTTCATTCAGTAATATATTTTTTGAATGTTGTAAGTCAATAAGTTTTTGCAAATTATTATTTTAGTCCGGCGGGTAAGGCACAAGGGCGCGCAGGCCTGTATGAGCAGGCCGGCGTCTTCGGGGGAATAGAACCGAAAAATAATTTTGGTGCAATCACCGCATGGATATTTTAAGTTATTGCACTAATTCAGACACTCCTACATTCAGCAGTGCATACCCTTTTAACAAACAGGATGCCATTATCAAAGACCTCGCCCGACTCATTCCGTATTTGACCTCGCTACGCTGGCGCTATGCCGCCGGAGCGCTGTTTCTCCTTCTCACCAACGCCTTCGCGCTGCTGATCCCCTGGTTCATGAAGCTGGCGATAGAGTCGCTCCAGCATCCGCAGGCGGCGCGCTTCTCTCCGTCCGTCTGCGCCCTGATCATCATTCTCCTTGCCGTTCTGCACTGCATTACCCGTATTTTTTCCCGGACATTAATACTGAATGCCGCCCGCATCATTGAATTCCGCATCCGTAATGACCTGTTCCAGCGCCTGACCCGGCTTGACCTCGGCTATTTTTCCGGCAGCCGGAGCGGGGACATCCTGTCCCGCTTCTCCAATGACCTGACAAATGTCCGGATGCTGACCGGCTTCGGTTCAATGAGCGCCATCAACACCCTGCTGGTCTACAGCGCCGCCGTGACGATGATGACCCGCATCCACCCCTGGCTCACCTTCTGGGCAATTCTACCTTTTCCGCTGATGGTGCTGATCGTCAAAAAAGTCAGCCAGCGACTTTTTCACCGGTCTCTTCAAGCCCAGGAAGAGCTGGCACATCTTTCCAGCCAGGCTGAAGAAACAGTTTCCGCGGTGCGGCTGATCAAGTCCTACTGCCGTGAAGAGTATTTTCAGAAGGAGTTCGGGAAAACCGCCGAGAGTTATCTCAGGCATAACCTGCGACTGGCGCGTTTGCGGGGCGTTATTATCCCGGTTATGGCAGCCGCCACCGGCTCGGGAACCCTCATAGTCCTGTTTATCGGAGGGAAACTGGTTATAGCCAATACCATAACCCTGGGGGATTTTGTCGCTTTCAGCGGTTATCTGGCGATGTTGGTCTGGCCGACAGCGGTACTGGGATGGATTTTGACCCTGGCGCAACGTGGGGCAGCCTCCATGTCGCGCCTGGCCGCAATACTGGGGGCCGAACCGACGGTGATCGACCACCCTGATGCCCGGCAGATCGATACCCTCCAGCAGGGGATAGAATCTCGCAGCCTCACTTTCAGCTATGGAAGCTCAGTAGTTATCGGCGGGATCTCTTTTCATATCAAGGCAGGAGAAACGGTGGGGATCACCGGAGAGGTCGGGAGCGGAAAAACGACCATTCTGCGCCTGATCGCACGGCTGCTTCCGGTCTCTGACGGGATGCTGTTTGTGGACGGGCGGGACATCAACTCGATCACCAGATCCAGCCTGCGCCGCCTGATCGGCTATGTGCCGCAGGAAACTTTCCTTTTTTCACGCACTGTTGCCGACAATATCAGTTACGGCATTACCGGAGACAATGCTGCCGACGATGTACGGAAAGCGGCGGGGCAGGCCGGTTTTCTTGAGGATGTCGCATCATTCCCCGACATGTTCGAGACCCAGGTCGGTGAAGGGGGCGTGACGCTTTCAGGCGGCCAGAAACAGCGACTTGCTATCGCCCGGGCCGTTGCCGGCAACCCGCCGATTTTGTTGTTGGATGATCCTCTTTCTGCCGTAGACGCGGGGCGAGAAGAGGAAATCCTCAACGAACTGGGCAAATTCTATACCGGAAGGACCGTGTTGATAGTTTCGCAGAGAGTCTCTGCCTTCCGCGACTGCGACCGGATCATCGTCCTTAAATCCGGGCTGATTGCCGAGCAGGGAACCCCTGCCGGATTGATTCAGCAAGGGGGGCTCTACACGGAAATATGTTCCAGGCAGCAGCGAAACCGGGAGATAATATAATTACATAATCCCGGGGTTTCCAGCCGAGCCGGTCTGCTTATTTCATGAAATAATCAAGGGGGGCTGCATGATCTGCAGCCCCCCTTTCCGTAACCGACTCAATACAATTTATAATTAATGATCCGGCTCAATAAACTTCGGCTCACAGACGCTCTCCTTGTCGTGGGCCTTGGCGCCGCATTTTGCGCAACTGTACTCCGCATCGCCGGTCAGCTTGCCGAGCAGCCGGGAGTCGGTCACAGCGCATACCTTTGCATGTTCCCGTGCCATATGATTCACCCCCTCAATAACGTAATACCTTGCTTCTATAGATTATATTACGCGTTTTCAGCTAAAAAGAACAGGGGCGACAGACTCCTGACGTCTTGTTTACATGCCGGTTTCAGCCCGGCCCAATCGGCACCCCTGCCAACTGCCGCGCCGTGTCAGCTCGTTGACAATCGCGTACCACATCTGGTTGTTCTTCAGCCCCCACTTCGGGGCGACGCATATTTCAAGAGGAGCCGAGCCATACAGACGCTGGATTGCTATCCGCGGCGGAAGCAGTTCCAGAAAATCGGCCACCGTTGCAACATACGCTTCCAGAGTCAGCGGCGTGAACTCCCCTCGGCGGAACAACTCCGCCAGTTCCGTCCCTTCAACGGCATGCAGCTGGTGCAGTTTGAGCGAATTTATCGGCAGGCCGGCCATCAGGCCCGCGGTTTTCAGGAACTGGTCCCTGCTCTCCCCCGGAAAGCCGTGAATCAGGTGGGCGCAGATGTCAATATTTCGACCAGCCGCACGATTAACCGCACCGATAAAATCATCCAGAGTGTGACCACGGTTGATGCGGTTCAAAATGGCATCATCCATCGACTGCAACCCCAACTCAAGACACACGTATTTTGTCCGGGCGATATCCGTCAGCAGATCGAGAGCTTCATCGTCAATAGAGTCGGGGCGCGTTCCGACAGAAATGCCGATTACATCCGGATGGTGGAGAACGCGGCGATACAGGTCCGACAGCAGCTCCACCGAACCGTAGGTGTTGGTATATTTCTGGAAATAGATGATGAATTTTTCGGAGCCCAGCCGGATGCGGTGATAGGCCATGCCCGCCGCCATCTGCTCCTCCAGCGGCAGTACCGCTTGTGTCTCTTTGGGGGAAAACGATACGTTGTTGCAGTATATGCAGCCGCCGGTTCCCTTGCTGCCGTCACGATTGGGGCAGGTGAAGCCGGCATCCACGTTGACCTTGCTGACCCGGCAGCCGAAGCGGCGACGCAGGTAGCCTCCGTAGGAGTTGAAGTGAAGTTGTGGGTGAATTTGTGTGTCAGGAGTGTCGGGCATGCTCTTCGATCTTCTTCAGCAGGAATGCGGCAGCACCACACGGGTCGTCTGCGGACAGTATGGCCGAAATAACGGCGACCCCCTGTATGTCGGCAGAGAGTGCTTCGGTGATGTTTGCCGGCGAGATCCCGCCCAGGGCAATAACAGGAATATTCAGGGCAGCCGCGGCGTCTGCCAGCTTTTTGACACCGCATGGTTCGCCGTAGGCCGCCTTGGAGGGGGTAGGGTACAGCGGGCCGAAGGTAACAAAATCGGCGCCATCGCTCTGGGCACGCAAAGCTTCATCAATGCCATGAGCGGAGTAGACAACAATTCTGTCCTTCCCCAGCAGCCCTCTAACGGCGGCAACCGGAAGGCTGTTGATGCCTATATGGACACCATCGGCTCCCACCGCCAGCGCAATATCGGGACGATCGTTGATGATGAGACGGGCGTTGAAATCGGCGGTGAGACTTCTCAACTCCATGGCTAACCGGTACAGCGCGGCGCCGGAAAGATCCTTTTCACGCAGCTGGACAGCCCTGACACCCGCCTCAAGCGACAGGCGGACAACCTCCGTCAGTGGTCTGCCGCCGGTCTGGTGCCGGTCAGTGATCAGGTACAGGCTGAAATCGGTCAACGGCATGCGGATACGGGTTTTAACCGATCAGTCCATCCAGCGGGCTGGAGGCGTTGGCGTAGAGTTTGCGGGGAATCCGGCCGGCTTTGAATGACAATCTGCCGGCAATCACCGCCAGCTTCATCGCTTCCGCCATGGCGATCGGGTCCTGCGCACCGGCAATGGCGGTGTTCATCAGTACACCGGCACAGCCAAGCTCCATGGCGATGGCGGCATCCGAGGCCGAACCGACTCCGGCGTCGACAATGACCGGCACGCCGACATTTTCCAGAATGATACGGATATTGTACGGATTGCGGATGCCGAGTCCGCTGCCGATCGGAGCTCCCAGCGGCATAACCGCGGCGCAGCCGAGGTCTTCCAGCTTTTTGCAGACGATCACGTCATCACTGCAGTACGGCAGGACGGTGAAACCCTCGGCCACCAGAATCTTAGCGGCCTTGAGCAGCTCTTCGTTATCCGGGAACAGGGTTTTTTCGTCTCCCAGCACCTCCAGCTTGACGAAATCCGACATCCCGGCCTCACGGGCCAGACGGCAGGTACGCACCGCGTCGTCAGCCGTGTAGCAACCCGCGGTATTGGGAAGCA
>WNGR01000133.1_pt1 | contig 72935 bp, 77 predicted proteins | sample 5407581 | NCBI WGS metagenome assembly WNGR01 (sample SAMN13153383, study PRJNA577476) | soil metagenome | isolation source: 80 cm soil or saprolite under Garry oak tree replicate 2 | place: USA:California | collected 2016-06-15
ACGTACCATGTAGCAAGGTATACGGCAACATAGGACAATGCAGGGGTCTTGGATGCTATCAAAATAATATAGGCCAGACCTCCTAAGCATGATAGACCACTATTCTCAATGTCAGTATGGCGTACGAGTGGGAGGCGTAATAACCACACATATTAAAAATGCCTCTCCGTTGATACCTGTCCGCCAAGAAGCCGACGAGACAGGTGACAATGCAAGCGAAAGCGTACACCGGAACCGTGAGAAGGTTGGCAGGCGTTGCTCGGAACCCTGGGTACCTGGTGAGAATGGCGACACTTTATTGAGGACCTTAGCATGGGAACGAACTCACCAAGCTAGATGAAACAGATGATGTAGAATTTCAGGTACAGACCTAACATCATCAGATGACAAGGATAGACGCACCTGATTGATGATGCTCGGAAGGAAAAGCGCGAAGGCGTACAGAGGCATGTCACAGCCGATATAGATACTAACTAGAGTAGTGGCACCAGTGAGCCCAAGGAAGCCGTGCACTTGAAAAGGTGACCGAGAGGCCAAGCTCACTCGCAAGCCACGTTTTCCAGTCTTTGATACTGCTTATGATGTTTCGTAACTTAAATTTCTCGCCGGCGGCAGAGAACTGGTCGTCGTCCTGCAGCCTTCGAATAACCACGGTGCGCTCGGCTTCCGACAAAAAGCGCGCGGTGTCAGGAAAATCTTGGATGATGAAGAACGAGGCGGGCAACAATCGTCGCCAAGCCCTCGAGGATGAATATCCACGCCCACCCGGGCTTTCCTCCTACCCCATCCATATTTGAGATGGCCGCCTGGTACGCGCGCGAGAAACGGTATGTCATGAATCGCTTATTCCGCGAGAGATGAGATAGGGCCACATACTGCGAGCAGACCGCCGAACGCGCCGGATACCGAAGCGGCGGAAAAAAAGATGGCAGCACGAATGCCGTACTCGGAGCGCTTGTACCAGCTGTGCGAAGAGAACATCAGAAGGTTTGAGTGTGGGTGTAACTGAACCAAAAAAGGCAACGGGATGCGTACCAGGAGAGGTAGTAAGTAACACCTGGGAACAGACCGGCTTCCATCATGCCGAGCATGAACCGCATGCCTGTCCGTGGGGTGAGAATAATCGGAAGAACGGTAAAGGCGAGTCCGTACCAAGAAGACCACCATAGTTGTGCACCAGGCCTTGAACAGTCTTGCATACCACCATTGTGACTCGGCGTCCAGACCAGGAGATACTACAGCATTACATACCATCATAATTCCCCAGAGAAGCATGAGCCCAGAGAGCCATAATGAGGGCCGGAGGCGCTTGATGATAATATTAGATGGCACCTAGAGGGTGTTGAGGCTAAATATAGCGCTAGTGAAGTGACGAAGCGAATTTCCCACCTCGAAAAATGCATATGGGAAAAAGAAGATAGTAAAGGCAAACAAGTACTGCTTGTCAGTTAAATGGAGACTCTTCTCAAGCCCATAGAGCTATAGAAGGAGATAAAGTCTCCGATTGGACGGAAGATAGTAAGGAAATACCTTCGCGTTTCCGATACTCGTACGATCTAAGAAACTGAGAAGGTAGAGTAGCGACAGCCAGGGGATAAGATGGAGATCGATCTTCCTCACGAGCTTTCGCTCGTCCACCTGTGAGACGTCTAACCCCGCGTTGAGGGCGATTACGTCGTCTTCTTGGGACACCTTCACCTTTTCCCCAGACTCCATTGAAGGCGAGGGCTGTGATACGCTGTAAGGGCAGCTCGGCCACGAAATCGGCCATTTCCGCTCGTTTCAGTCACCTCGGAGCTGTCACGCTCAGTAAAAACGAGTAGCCGGAATAAGCCAGCGGCGGTCAGGTGGGGGTCAGGTGGGGGTCAAATTCGGGTCGGGCCGAGTCAGAAATTTTGCATAAGTCGTAGACAGTCCAGCCAAGTCGGATGAGGGTCATTGGGCAGTCAGATCCAGTTAGAATCCTGGTGATAGATAGGGACTCCCACCAAGTATGTGACACCGACCCTCCACAGGGCTACATGCGGTATCAAGCCGGCACCCTGTTGCCAGTGGTTCACCTTCTAGTCCTCGCTGGCCTCAAAGTTGTACCCTAGCTCTCTACCAAGCTCCCTACTGTATGCTCATCATTACCTATCGACACCACTGCCCAATGTGATATAAGATCTGATGAGGTTAAGGGCGCGCGCCGAAGTCAAAAGGCGGTCACGTGCTAGTGACCGAAGGTGGCGAGAATGGGCAAAGGCCGAGGTCGATTCGCTGTGAACGGACGCGGGGGATTTTCGAGGACTGTAAGGACTACGTCCTCGCTGGGCTCGAAACGAGTTACTCTTTGATTACTAAGCTTGCTTTATATACCTCACGTGTCTATGAAAATAAACATCATGCTTTTACTTCTGCGTTAACGATTTCCGTCCGTGTCTGCGTCGTGTTTCCTGTTCTCATCTCTCTTACTACTATCTACGCTTCCCCTAGGGTCGAAGTCTATTACTCGCTACAGGACACGAACACACACTGGTCATTTCCTATCGAATTAGAGCTGTTCTTTATACATACAAGTACAATAATATGAGCTATATTTTCAAAAACTACTTGGAGCTCTTTGTAAGATATTCGGAAGACGCACAGACACTCGGGCATAGCACCGAATCACAAGCCAGTCGCGCTTGCCTCTGATTCGAGGCGACAAATCGTCCTTGAGACGTACGCGCGCGAACATTTGAGAGAGAGAGGTCATAGTAATGAAACACACACATCATGCTTGCCATAAAACGAAAGCCGAATCTGTAAATCGTAGAATCAAGTAGAATACACGGGAAACGAGACTGAAAGCGTACATGCCCCTGAGGGGCGATTTTCAAAAATTAATCGGCTTGCGCGAAGCAAGCCCGAGGCCGAACGTGGTTCGCGCGCACGCAACCACCGTTCCGCGCCTCCGGCGGAACAACATCCGCCAAGATCACTCACCTATAACAAGCCTAGCCACCAATGCCAACACCAACACCACCCAGGCCGACACCAAGTTGTCTAGGCTGTAATGCATCATGCCACCGTGACGACGAACTCTTATTGTTATCAGACTCATAAGTAAAAGCACGTTGTTGCGGAAGTTCTATCTAGGAGTTAATACAAGTACCCCAACTGCGACCATGCACGAAAGTAGAAAGATCCAGGCGAGTTTCATGTTCTCCTGAAACCCAGATATTACTCGGGCGGTGAAGACCTGCTCTATGTAATGGCGGGATCCACATTAGTAGTTCATCGTTGATACCACAAATCCATCCCTCTTCGTTTATCTTGGATTGATCAGTGAAATCAACCTGTCCAGTAGCTTCTGTCCCCCCTGTCACGGTGTTCCATAAACGGATTGTTCGGTCGGAAGAACCCGAGACAATGTGCTGGCCATCTGAAGAGAATGCAACAGACATGACCCAACCCAAGTGTCCACTAAAAGGGCCTGCCACGGTTTCTCTCGTCGTAGTGTTCCACACACGAATCGTTTGATCATCCGAGCCTGAGACAATGTGCTGACCATCTGGAGAGAATGCCACAGACCTGACCCAACCTGAGTGACCACTAAATGGGCCTGCCACATTCTCTCCTGTTGTGGCGTTCCACACACGAATCGTTCTATCGTAAGAGCCTGAGACGATGTACTGGCCATCTGGCGAGAATGCCACAGACAAGACCCAATTGGAGTGTCCACGAAATGGGCCTGCCACTGTCTCTCCCGTCGTGGCGTCCCACAAACGAATTGTTCCGTCGTCCGAGCCTGAGACGATATGCTGGCCATCTGGGGAGAATGCCACAGACGTGACCAAATCCGAGTGTCCACTAAACGGGCCCGCCACTGTCTCTCCCGTCATGGCGTTCCACAAACGAATTGTTCGATCCTCCGAGCCTGAGACGATGTGCTGGCCATCCGGAGAGAACGCCACAGACCTGACCGAAATCGAGTGTCCACTAAATGGACCTGCCACGGTCTTTCCCGTTGTGGCGTCCCACACACGAATTGTTTGATCGGAAGAGCCTGAGACGATGTGCTGGCCATCCGGAGAGAACGCCACAGACCTCACCGAATCTGAGTGTCCAGTAAATGGGCCCGACACTGTCTCTCCCGTCATGGCGTTCCACAAAAGAATTGTTCGATCAAAAGAGCCTGAGACAATGTACTGGCCATCTGGCGAGAATGCCACAGACCCGACCCAATGCGGGTGTCCACTACTAGTAGATGGGCCTGCCACGGTCTCTCTCGTCATGGCGTTCCACACACGAATTGTTCCATCGTCCGAACCTGAGACGATGTGTTGGCCATCCGGAGAGAATGCCACAGACCTGACCAAATCCGAGTGTCCACTAAACGGGCCCGCCACTGTCTCTCCCGTCGTGACGTTCCACACATGAATTGTTCCATCGCCGAAGCCCGAGACGATGTGCAGACCATCTAGAGAGAATGCCACAGACCCAACCCAATTCGAGTGTCCACTAAATGGGCCCGCCACTGTCTCTCCCGTCGTGGCATTCCACACACGAATTGTTCCATCGTCCGAGCCTGAGACGATGTGCTGGCCATCTGGAGAGAATGCCACAGAGTCAACCGGTTTTGAGTGTCCACCAAATGGACCTGCCACCGTCTCTCCAGTCGTGGCGTTCCGCACACGAATTTTTCGATCGGAAGAGCCTGAGACGATGTGCTGACCATCTGGGGAGAATGCCACAGACGTGACCCAATCCGAGTGTCTACCAAATGGGCCTGCCACCGTCTCTCCTGTCGTGGCGTTCCACACGCGGATTGTTCCATCGTCCGAGCCTGAGATGATGTGCTGGCTATCTGGGGAGAATCCTACAGACGTGACCGATTCCGAGTGTCCAGTAAATGGGCCCGCCACCGTCTCTCCCGTCGTAGCGTTCCACAAACGAATTGTTCGATCGTAAGAGCCCGAGACAATGTGCTGGTCATCTGGAGATAATGCCACAGACATGACCGGATTTGAGTGACCCGTAAATGGGCCTGCCACGATCTCTCCCGTCGTGGCGTTCCACGCACGAATTGTTCCATCGTCCGAGCCTGATATGATGCGCTGGCCATCTGATGAGAGTGCAATGGAATTGACCGGACTCCTAAGGTTTGAAATCACCATCTCTGATGACGGCCAATGAGACCATCGCCCACTTTTGACACGCAGTGTTCGAGGAAACATGCTTGAATAATGCATAAAAATAAGAGAATTCGTGGGTGCAAATGGTAGACTAGAAAGATAGACGTGTGGAGCACTCTTTGCCATGGCCATCCCGAAATACCGCACAAACGCAGAGGCGTCATTGATGAATGCGGTGAATTTCTCTCGCTCTGTCTGAGAAAGCTGCTGCGATTGTAGTTATTAGTTGTTTGCCTACCTTACAGAAGTGAATCAAGTTGATGTTCAGACTTACGCTTCGACCAGAGGCTAGCCATACATTCACAGACGACAGCGCTCGCAAAGCAAGGTGCACATTGGTCGTCAAGCTAAGGGCCTCCAGCCAAAAGAGGAATTTCGTCTCGAAGAAAGCCCGGAGTTTGCAAAACAGATCGGTTTCAAAATCAAGGTGTTCTAGATGATCGCCGTAGAAACGACAGGCATACAACAGAGCAGGTGGGAGGTGTTTGGCAACGCGGGCTTCAAGGCCCTGAATGTCTTTATTAGCGAGATATGATGATTCGATGTTGCAGACGTTGAACCTAAGGTCGCGGAGCACCAGACCGAGACAGGAATGGGCCAATCCATAGTGTGCGTCCCGAAGAACAATAGAAAAATCACCGCTCCTCTCTTTATTTATAAGGAAGTCGCGGAATGACGTATGGAGAGGAACGATGGGGAGGGTGCCACCAGGCGAGCTAACATTACTAAATAACGAGCCGAGACGGCGGAGCATGGTAACAACAGAATCGGCGTCGTCGTTGTCATTGGAGGCGTGTCCTCGCAAAGTGGTCAGGGAGCGGATGGAGAGGGGCTCAAATGCAGTGATGAGCTGTCCCACCACAGAACGGAATAAAAGCCGCGTTTCTGGGTGTGTGAAATATCCTTCCAGGACTTCTTTGTATAAGTCGTCCAACGGATCTTGTCTATCGCGATCTGTAGTGAGTTTCAAAAGATGGTTTATGCACCTTTTCTTGCTGAACCCGAAGCATTCAGGAGGATCGAGGATGAATCTACCGGCAACCGCCGCCCACTGAAACAGCCCTTCCGCCTTTCTTGCCAATGCAACGCCATGCTTTTCGAACTCATCTGAAGGGAGCAAGTTCTGAAGGAAGGTGAGTATATCGTCATCCGTTCGAGCCGCCAGCTGAGAATCGTTCATATATTTGATCCTGGCTGACGGCGCTCCATCGAACGCAGACTGGATGCCATTTTCCGGCCTCGAGGTGATAAGCACACGAAAGTTCGAAGGCAACCTAGAGAGGTTTTTAGCAAGAAATTTGTGTAATCCGTTTCCACCAGTAAGATCCCCGCTCTCATCTAAGGCATCGATTACGACAAGAATAGGACCGACGATGTGCAGATCCTTGAGCGGTTCCAGGATAAGGGATTGAAAAAGCGTGGGATAGTCACGAGTACCAACTCGAAGAGAAGAGTTGTTCTTGATGACCTCTCCAAGTGCAGCTTTGAATGATGGATAGCGGTCGGAGAGATCGCGAGCAAGAGTTGTAAAGAGATGGTAAGCCTCGCGTTTGGATTGCTCCTTCCGCAAAAAGATAAAGGATGACGTAAGACGGTGCATTTTGTCAAAAAGATGCGCAATCTCATGTGCGATAGATGACTTTCCGGTGCCCGCCTGTCCGAACAGAACAAGATTACGCTCGGAGCCGGGACTGTTCACCCAATTAATGACGAAGTCCAAGAAGGCTGTGCGCGTTCCCGGAAGGCAGCCTTTCTCAGGCATGAAGCGCGAGCCTGTCCCATACGGTATTTCTCTGATTTTTGCATCTAGCTCTGTGACAATTATTAGATTGCTAACCCTCAAGTTATCAGGACTACGTACCCGCGTCTGAAACTTGGCTCGATACCCACTTCAGTTGGGTAGCCACCCCATCGAACTGATTAGCTACTGCGTCAAGCTGACAAGCCATCCCGTCAAGCTGACTGAAAATCCTGCCAAGATTGGCCGAAACTATTCCCACATCGTCCAGAATTTGGAGCGCAGTTATCTCTGTCGTGATAGTGGCCTGGTCTAAGAAAGCCTTTCGAAGTTCGATGAGAGTGGTGCCGAAGTCCCCAATTTGTTTGTCAACTTGGCTGCCGAGATTGTTCAACGTTCGCTTCCCTGCAAATGGCATGTTTATGTCGGCCAATGAATTAGTTGAAGACGACGTACAGAATCGCGGGTCCTTTGCATAAGATTGGATGAAGTCACTGCAATTACAGATATGCTGCAACATGAGCGCAAGGATCCGGGCTTGCTTGGACTCGCGCTTCATAGATTTCAAAATGTCTTCCTGGTTTGCGAAGTCAAACGCATCGTGCATGGCTACGAGTAGGGTTCGGACGTTGTCGTCACTTTGAAACTGTTCTAGGAGTGTCTAGCATCCAGATTAACATGGCATCAGCGCTTTCGACAATAACGCGAATCGATGCACCTTGGGAATTGCTAATAGCAAGCCACATGCCATCTTTACGTACGGGTGAAGCTGAGAGCGAAAGTCGGCTCGGTCAAGCATAAGATAAAAGGACATTGCGCTGTGACGTACTTCTGCAGCTGGGCTTACAGTATCCATCATCCACTTAATTCTCGCGATTGCACCTTCCCATGTACTTGGGAGATTAATCGCCCTGGTAGCTTCATCGGCATCATAGAGAGCATTCTCGGCAGGTGACATCTCCGCCCGGACATCGGGCACTGGTGGTATAGGAGTGCTAGTCTCGATGGGAACGTGATCCGTCGGAGGTAAAAGAGGCTCGGGGGCAGTGGCGACTACAAATGGAGTGGTTTCGATGGTGTCTTGGGCCACAGCGGGCTTCGTAGCTTGTTCCATAGGCGAAACGTCCACTTCAGTCGCTACAGCGTTGGTCGCATTGATGGGCAAGATCGGATTGGAAGTCGCATTCGCTGACACGGTGATCGTCAAGTAGAGTATGACTGGCTGGACCGACTGTCTAGCTTGTCCGTCCCCATTGCTGAGAACAAAGGCAACGTCTAAAAAGCGAGACATTCAGCTACTAGTTAAACGGGCGATAATTGCCGCAAAAAACAAACCACTTTGGGATTCGACAGGTATCGATGTCTTATGTGTTCCAACAAGTGTATCGGGGTGCGCCAATCGCTTCGAATAAAGACACAGTATAAGATGTGAAGACGGCTGTACAAAACTGAACAGAACTCTCAGCTGGAAAACAGGATTAAAAAACACATTTCTTACAAGGCATCAAATTTCTGATCCCACACCACCGTCTGTCCCTTAATCGAAACGCTTGCTGTCTTCTTCGTTGTTGCTTGATTGGTGACAGTGACGAAGAACTGATTCTTCAGGCGAAACCGTTTCGCGATATTAGGAACATTATGTGCTCGGAGGACTAACAAAGATATTAAATACTTATCAGGGCATCAACTAGTAGGGATTTAGGTACATACCTGTCACCTCAACACGAAGTTGAGAAGGGATGATCTGCGATTGGGCAATCTGAGTGCTGTCCAAGAGGTTTCTGGATCCAACTTGACTACAAAAAAACAGGGATCGACGCACCTTGTTCCAGGATTTTCCGATCCAGGGGCATATGGGCTGGAATGATGGGCCATTGGCGGGAGAGTCACGGGTCGGCGGGCATTTACGCACGAATTCAATATCATGTGCTGGTGCTCCATATCTTTTTCAAGGGCCACACAAGCTATACGAGAGTCTTCTGTCGATTCTAATATCTTGGGGATTAGAGGTGAGTGTATGAGTCGAGCGTTACTGTAAGGTAAACACGCTGGGAGCCCACACGCGGATATCACCGATTCCCACCATTTTTGCCGCCGGACAGGGCCGGCGCTCTTCAAGCTTCTACAGCTACTCTTCTACTACACTCAGCACCTCGTGCCGGACCTCACTTGGACTTCCTATCGCTTTGTTCCTGAAGAACTTCGTGTTTGAAGATTACTGGGTGGCGGTAATCTTCAAACATGAAGCTCTTCAGTGACATTTGGTAGTGCATGTCACCATTTCGTGCCTGCCATACGGTATGTCGGCCTAACCGACCGAGCTGTGGGCGTGTAGGCCGATTCGGACGCGTCCTGCATGTCCTCACTCAAGGTTGCTATTCCCCCCTCCAACCAATCAGATCAGTATGTCGCCGATTTCGCCCGCCCCGGTTCGTCTTTGCTTACCACCTTTCAACCAAGACTAAGACAACCACCGACTTACGGTCCTGGTCAGCGCTGGTACCCGTGACGCCACATGGCTGCGCAATACTGCATTCCCCAATACATACCGTCCATGGCATCACAAACACCTCTCACCCTCAAATCTGCTTGTCAATTCCGCGGCTACGAAGGAGTTGGCAACACTTTCTCTTTCCCTCGATATACGAGGAAGTTCCGACATCGAAGTACAAGTCGCGGGCGAACGGTAATAGAGCGAGAAATAGACTCGCCAAGTCGTCCGCTCATCCGGATTCTAGGCTGGAGGAGGGAAACGTCGCTAGAGGTGATTGAGGTATTGAGGATGGGATGTAATATATGGGCTCTCCCCAAAATTGTCATCATGTGCGTCGGCCCTGTTATCGGACCTCCAACTTGCCTTGATAGCGTTCCCAAGACTCAGTCGTTACCTCAACCTCCCCCGCGCGCTCTCCTGGCCGCCACCCCGTACACGCCGACCTCCGCGCGCTCTCAGAGCCCGGGTTAGGCCGCGACTCTGCCCCCACACCTGGATGCGTCGATCTGCTACTGGCACTTCACGAAGCACCGTCACGCAGGCCTCTGGATACGGGACACCGACCACGTGGCGGACAGCGTGGTTTGTGGGGGGTCCCCGACGCAGGAGAGCGGAAAGCCGAAGTTTCGTGTGGCCTGGCAGCCGACGATGCGATGTGTGATGATTCACGCTGTCTCTCCATTTTTCCCCGGTTCTGATGTGACATAGTCAGAGCTACGACAAGGCCCTGTCACTCTTTTACCTATGTGAGTGTGGGGAATGTCGACGATGCGATCAAATTTTGTCGCGATGCGTATCAGCCCTAGCTCGCAGCGAGCATCCTTAGCCCCCTTCCCCTCTTTGCCCATGACCTGTGAGGCCTCGTGTTGTTCCTTTGATTGAAGTTGACTTTTTGCTCCACTAGCTACAGAGCGACAGTTGTACGCGCACTTTACTCGATGTCCGCTTGTCTTCTGCGGAGCGAGCACTCTACACTGCGCTCTCGACTTCGGGCGTGCCGAAATCTGCGCACCACACGCACTTTGGACGACGATCTCCATTTTATGTGAGGCTCCTGTGTGGCTCGGCGGCGGACTCCGGTTCCCTCTGGGAGGGAAGAGGAGGGCGAAGCGTGCGAGGACAGGAAGGAAACTCGGACGTTAAGCAAGAGCCACAAGCACTTTTGGCAACGCAAGCGCAGGGGGGCTTGGGTATTGACGATCCCTTCGAATCTCAGCTGCACATTGTCCTTGACTTTACAGACGCGTTGATAAACGATTTCGCGTCCAGGCTCCTGGACGGTGCGTACGATCACGAAACCGCTCAGTCCGTCTTCATACCGGATTGTCCCTGCTCACACAGATGTTAACCCCTACCAGATACTCGGCGATGACAAGCTTCTTCGCACACCTGTGCCTGTACTAACAAATTATCCACTAGTCAAATAGATTATCCTCGATCCCTACCTCCAAGTCCTCGATCTCACGTCTTACTCCCTCCTGCTTGCCTCTCTGACAGGATGATAGAACATGAAGAAGCGTTCCCTGATCGAGAGGTACAACGACGCACTTACGCTCTCTTCTTGACCTCTCTTGCGCTCTCTGCACACATCGCAGAACTACGCATGGCCTAGGAGCGCGTGCAAAGTCATGGACCAGATGTCCCACGCGTAGCCTTTATCACAGCAGAGCGCACAATCGAGCGCATACCCGATACCTTCCCGTCGTCAGTGAAGGGACAGCTGCTGGATCTCGCCAATGCGGCGCAGGAGCCCGCGGAAGATGCAGCTCGAGTGGTCGATAGAGTGGATGGCCGTTGAGGGCGAGACGTACGCTGCGGCGTTGAACAGGCAAACGTGACACTCGGTGCGCGGTCTCCGTTCGTCCTTCACCGTACGTGGTAGCGTACTTACTTGTGTTGTAAACAGCCCGCGGGACGAGCCGACGTGGTGTGCTTGCTCTTGGACATGCTGCCCCTGAACTGGCGGCGATCAGCACGCCCGAGGAGCGCGCGACAGAGTAGGTAGATTATCGCCAGTCCTTCATCGCGCGATAAACTCTCCAGCACGTGGTAGATTAAGCGCTCGATGAGCCGGTACACGTGCGAACGACAGGGGTTGGCACATCAATGGCATGGTCGGTGCCAAGGGCAGGGCAACGCGGGAGGACACCCTTCTTGGACTATTAGGGAAGATAGAGCGTACGTGATTGATCGTGGCACGTTCTGAAGGACCACGCTTTCGCCTTAGCACGTCCTTGCCGGTGGCAAAATCAGCTCGGACGTGTTTATTTAACCTTATTCACCAACGAAAAATGTAGATAAAAGTGCAAAAACGGACGTAGAACGAAGCCCAATGTTCAATGGACGACCATTCTCGTTCTGTCAGCATGCCAGCATGCAATATCCGGTACACACTGTTGGGGAGGGGTACCAAAACGGCAAGATACTACGGAAGTAACACAAGAAAAAAGGGCTGGACATAGATGATCCATTACAGCATACTGCACACCGTGAGGAGATGCCCCGAGGGTAAGTCTAAGCAATGGTGACAGACCCAATCGAGTTAATACGGGGAGACAAAGCAAAATGACATGCTCACCACAAGGTATCAAGACAGACCTCCACCAACTTTACCGGAAAGAATAGGCCACTTTCTTGATAGCCAGGATAGCGAAACACTCCCAACTCCGGCTATGTGAACCCTGGCATACAAGCGGCACACCTGGTACTGATCTAGACAGTTCCCTAAACAACGGAAAGGGGAAAAAAACGGACCGTATCGGCAACTTCAGCTTTTCGGAAATGTATATGGACATCATGATTGGGCATGCAGAAAATTTGATGCACCTCCCCGAAAGACTATTGTTTGTGACATGAATCAGCTTGATTCCCCGTCATAACGTGAAGCCAACCGACCTCGCACCAGTTTCGGATTGCCTCCAGACGTCGCTGGTCACCTTTGGTGATGCCACTTACGACGAGTACCTTCTTTCGGTAGTCCTTACCCACTTCGTTCCTCGTGAAGGGTGTGAGGAGGCGGTGCAAGACTTTGCGAGGCAAGCTATAGAATGCATTTCAGCCTCACTGACAGTGCGGTGGTTCAAAAATTTCCATTCACCCCTCAGTCTCTGAGTCCTCTTCTATCATGGTAAGTGCTCGATGGGCCACCCGCATTGTGTCCCCCGATGGGAGGAGCTCGTGCACTCCTTGTTGCTGAGAATGGAATAATTGTTTCCGGATCTGCAGGAGCCTCTGAACCAGAATGCCGCGATATTGATGTAGGGTTAGATCTGTGGATACCGATGACCTCAGCAACGCTGTACGATGACTGTCTTGGCCGTTGGCATCCGGAATTTGAAACGTGTTCAGGGCTCCCTGTGTTACATAATAAGCAGTGCCAAGCACACGCATGAACGGGTGACTTGAGCACCTCGAAAGTATCCAGCACGAAGCAAAGAGTCCGGAGCACACAGGCCGACCATTCACACCGCGCGACATCCTTTGGGCCAGACTCTTGCAGAACTTGGGATGCTGAGTTGGAATCGGGAAAGAAGGTGTGTGTCTTGAAAAGGATATTTTCGAAAGTCCTATTTAGTTGGCGCATTAATTGGACGAACTATACCCATCTACGTGCCAATTACTTACTTATGCAGGAGCTCGCAGGGACCCTCCAGCTCTTTAGCCCCAGCGGCATCTTTTAGAAGAACTTCACGAGTTAAAACAACAAAGAACTCAGAGCAGCGGAGGCTTTCGTCCATCTCGGGGAGTCCCTGTGAAATGTCTGCCTGAAGTCCCAAAGACCGGAGGAGCACCGTTCCCGCCGGCACCAAACGAGCCCCCGCATGAGGCAAAAGGGTCGTACAAAGGAAGTGGACTTGCCATGCCAGAACCTAGGCGGAGTGCATGAGAATCCCCATCCGGCAAAGGTAATGCAAGGATCGTAGAAATAATAAATACGTTGGGTGGAATGACGTAATCTGGCAACGCTGTGACTGGTAGAGGATGCGTACGCCGTGGGTATAAGATGTTCTTGCGACTCTTGTATGAGTTGATTGAGGTTACGGAGTAAGATAACGACATATCCGAGGAAGCCGGGGAAACTGAGTCCATTTTTTGGCATGACGATGCATATGATAGCGACGTGTCCGCAGTGCAGAAGGACTGGTATGATGAACCCGCCGAGAAACTTCCCGGAGCCGAGTGCCAGGACATGCTGGTGTTTGGTGATGGGGTTCGGGCCCGAAACTAGAGTTAGATGGCCACAACTCCTTGGCGGAGATGATATAGAGCCTGTGACCCGGGGGCTAGTCACGGTAGTGCGGGCAGTAAAGGAACCGCTGGCGCAGAAGAGGTTTAAAGTATTGTCGCAAGGGCCTACTATGATAATACTAAGGGCTGTGTATTTTGCACAGCTTTTGCACAGCGATACACAGCATGTGTCAGCGCCATATACAGGGGAGCGCCGTCAATGCCTCTACATTTCGTAAGGCCACCGTGTGAGACAGTCGACACGTCAGGACCTTGAAGTTGGCTTGGAGCTTGAATGTAGGCGCCAAAGTGGCCGCGAAATGATCCTGAGCCGCGACCGTGACCTGCCCCAGAGAAGAACCCCGGAAGGCGAAATGTCCACTTTACACTCCATCATATCAATGCATCATTTTTACGCAAGAAAAATAAACCTCGACAGAGCAACCTCAGTGGCCTCACCCTACACAGTGCCAAGGCTAGAAGAATTGAATGCGAACAAATCCGCCGCCGTCACGAGAGCGCTCGCTGTATCCTGTCTCGCTGGCGCAGCTCTCAGCAGTTTCGCGCAGTTAGGCAACAACTCTCCTAGCTTAGATATTTCAGGAGGATGCAATCGGACTGAATGGGTTGAGGGCCCTTGGGAATGACGACTTGCTTCTCGGTCCGTGGTCCGAGGCGGTGATCTGTGCAGGAGATGGTGAGCTCTCTATCTTGATCAACTATTCCCGTGACCCTCTGGCCAAACGAGTTGATGGTGGCCCTTTATCCCACTATTTATCCTCAATCCAGGCTTCTCCGCGGTGTTTCGCCGCAGTAGTTGTTTCCCACGGGGCTGCGTTTCTCCCCCCGACTTCAGGCTGGCCCTTACAGTATGTCAGTGGTCCAGATTCAATCCACTGGATCGTTCTGATTTGGCGGCTCTTTATTCTTCCCCCTTCGCTCTGTAGCAAACATCCTACGGTACGTCCCTCGCCGCTTGGTCTCGTGCGCTCCCTTCCAACCAATCCGTATTCACCCAGTGCCGCCGCCTCATCTGACCACATACGGGTTCTTGATGCCCTCCTTTCTCCCACGTCGAGTGCTCGCTCACTAGGAGAACGATCGGAAGATCGGCGCACCAACATTACTCTTTATGTAATGTGGCGTGGATTGTACCCCCTCTTAGCGAAATCTCATCTGAGACACCGTGCGTTTCGATCACTCAACGCGTATCACCTCTGACGTGTTGATAGCCTGGACCTTATATTCCTGAAGCACTACCCAGAAAATCCAGAAGACTTCTCGCTTAACTTCACCGTCGCTGAGGAAGGTGAGACCATGTACCGAATTAGCGATTTCGGGGCTCAATATATGCTCAGAAATTGGCGTCGCGCGGACAGTTGTCCTCAAACCAAACGGAAGTAACGCCCTGTCACGCGAGATAACAAGGTCGAGTACATCCTCCGCGTGTCGCACTACCGCCTCACAAAGCAAATCAAACAGCAGAGTGACACATTTTTCGAAGCCCTATCGGAACCACCCGTTCCGAGTCAGACGGCACCTTCAGTCCTCCGAGGTCCAGTCCTCCGAGGTCCCGTCTCCCCGTATTGGTCGACTATTTCACTATGGATGTACGCATATACTCTGCGCATCCCCCTTCTCAGGCTAGCGTTCGTCATCGCTCTCTATGGCGCTGCTTCCGAATTCCTCCGCCGCTCAACGACGTCTACCCCCAACTCTACCAATCCACCGCCCTCACTCATGATGACCGAGGCGAATCTGACCCGCCTCGTATCAAAGCTCACCCGGATACCCGGTGCAGCGCTGAAGGCTGGGCAGTTCCTCAGCATCCAAGGTATTGCGCTCTCTTGTTTCCACCCCGGCTTGAACCTGAATTGACCTGGGCTCCGCCAGATACGCACGTGCTCTCCCAGAACTAGACCGTGTCTTTCGCCGCGTGCAGTACAGTGCGAACTACATGCCTAACTGGCAGATGGAGGTCTGCGCCGCGCTCTTCCCCCTGATGGCGTCAGCCTATGGATTGATTGGTCTCCTGGCTCCTGCGTCGGCTGTATGCAGAGCGTGATGACATCCTCCCTCGGTCCCGCTTGGCGCTCCTCCTTTGCGAATTTCAATCCCATACTCTTCGCCGCCGCCTCGATCGGGCAAGTCCGCCACGCCACGCCACCCTCACAGCACAGGCTTCCCGGATAGGACAGCCCGAACGCATCGCGGTGAATGAAGATTTAATTCCCGAACATCGCCGAGAGCGTGGCGAGTGACTTGGGTTACATCCGCCTACTGCTGACGGCGGGGCGCCTGCTCCCGCGCGGACTGTTCCTCGATGAAACGCTAACGGTACTCCCACCTGCGCTCTCCGTCAATTTGTGCCGGAGGAGTGAGGCTAACCAACGGACGGTGAGAACAGGTCATGAAGGAAGATCTGGCGGGCGAATGCAACTACGCGCGGGAGGGGGCCTGTATGCGCTCCTTCGGAGGCTCGGCGGGCCTCAAGGTCCTGTGGGTATGGGAAGGAAGTACTGACAGTGTGTTGGTCATGGAGCACGTAGACGGTACCAGCGTCGGTGGGGACGCGGTGCATTGTCTTCCTCAGGCGGACCGCGACGAGGTGCGTTCTGCTCCGTGCCCAGCAACCCTTGGCCGACGCACCAACCCACGAAGATAGCGGCGCACGTAGTCGCTCTGCCAGAAAGAGCTCTTTCATCTTCTGCGAGATGCAGACGGATCCTAACTGGTCCAACTTCCTGCGGAACGCGAAGACGCACCAGGTGAGGGGATACTACTTGTTTCGCTTATCCTGGGAATGAAAGCACTCAGTTTCCAGGCAGGCTGAACTGGTCGATTTCGGTCCATGTGGGCATTGTCGTGCTGCAGCTGGTGCGGGGAATCCACGGGTCAGGCAAAAGATACTTCCTTGATACCGTGCTGGAGCCTAATAAGTGCACTTTATATGGTGATAACCACGCGCCCGTTAACCATAGGCAACATAGCCTCCATCATCGCAATGTCTCATGTCAGCTGCACGGATGCACAGCCCCTATCCCTTTACCCACGTACTAGGTCATCTTTGCCAAACTGAGAGATACTTTTCACAAGAGCAGCACAGCATGCTGGCGTGTGGTTCGAATTTTCCCGCAAGAGGTCCGCCGAGCTGTGATCATTTCATCCCGTCTTCCGACTTTTAGCGACTTGTGCGGAAGCCCCCAAGGTTTTTTTTCCACACATCGTAAGTGGCAGGGCTTAACGGTGAAGGCAATCTCTGGAGTTCGATCGGGGCCGATGCTGACTACGAAGCTGACGTTGACCATGACCATTAGCGCTTACGTGCAAGTAGATGATTGGAGGCTATTCGGAGCGCGCGCGCCTGTAGTACCAGGTGATCAGTAGATAAAGCGTACTTGATAGGCTCCAGCGCAATGACAAGTTTCTCCTTTTCCCTAAGCCATGGATCCCTGGTGTCAGCTGCAGTCCATTAATGCCCACAACGGTCGTGCTGATGGCGCGGAGCCTTCGAGTTCGATGTTATCGCCACCGAAAGGGCAGTCAGATCTTGGTTCAGAACACACACCTCCAACACCACGGAGAACCCATCCGAGCTCCATTCCTAGTCCCCAGCACGAGGGACTACAGCTCCTCTCGACAAATTCATCCGAGTCCCTCCAATCATTCCACACTGCAATCACGTCACTCTCGTGTTCGTCGATACGCCAAACAATGAGCCCAACTTCCACGGTGTCCTCAAACATATCATTCTCTTATTCTGTGACCTCAATAAATTCATACAAGTCTCGCAAGAATGTCTTATATCCGCGGCGAGCTCATCCACCACCCATCATGTCACGTATCACCGCCGGATAAAGGCTTTACCGAAACGCATCCTTCTCACGGCCCGGGCCGCCTTCCTGCGACTTAGCTTCAAACTCCGATTTTTACCCTTTCTTTTTTGTATTTCGCGTTCTATTTGTGCAGAGTAAAAATGAGGCCCCAACTACTTAGTTTACATTTACTGTAAGTAGACAGAATTTAAACGCACAGTGTCTTGGTGGTGGGGACAGCATCAACTGTGCATCTTCAAGTTGTGTATATTCGCCCTTGCTCATGAGCTTCGGTTGTCTGATTGATCTCGACCCACGCAAGCCCAGGTGACTATTTTAATCTCTGGCAGTCATAGAGTACACGCACCCGTCTGCTTCTGACTACGATGCCTGGGAGATGGTGTACAAGAATTCCAGGTGGGGCTCGAAGGGCCTCATCCCGCTCCTAAGAAGGATGCGTAAGGGAGAAGGAGTGATCCACTGGGTCAGAATTGTAGATCGAGACATACCAGGCTCATGGTGAGGGGCCAACTCACAGCACAGACGGTCTGCTAGTGGTCTTGCCAGGGGAGGTTTTCTCGGACCTCGCTGAGCAGCTCCAGCCCGGGCCTTCAAGTTGCATGCGCACCCGATCCAGACCGTATGCAGAAGCCGGATGATCAGACAGGAATGATTCGGAAACGGTCAACATCATGATGTACATGGTGGGTATCTCGCGCTCGACTGTGCTGTTGATCGATAGCTGAGTAGCGCACTGGTGGTAGAGGTGGCCCAAGTGCGTACATGATCTCCAGCATGCACCCAAGAGAGTTCTGACGTTTGGACTTCTGGGGAACAAATGGATTAACACCGAGAAGGGCACCTGCTCGGATGTGCCGCACAATATGAATCATATGATCTACCCGCTCAAGGACACTCGGCCGAACCTCCATTCCTTGAAGGGGGTACATGTGAAGCACGTCACGTTCAACAAGTGCGTTTTGACTTTGATATATTCCTCTTGGCACTCTGGAAAGTCTGTATAACGTTTGCAGCGAGAATCGCGCGACAGGGGTTGCATACGCTCTCAACCCGTTGTTGCATCCGGATGGCCCGAGGGACACGCATACTGTGTGAGGAACGAAGCTGGTCCTCGTTTCAGCGGGTCGTTTGGTTCTTCTGGTATTCTGGAGCATTCCGGCATCGGCACCAAGGATGTGCTGGAGCGTGTCACGGTGAACCAGCATGTTGACTTGCCTGGGGCTCAGGCTGGCGAGAATTACCAAGGTTTTCCATGCAACGACCATTTCTGACGTTTGGTTTCTGACATCTGCTTATGCATGTGCAGACCACAATGTCTTGTTCATTAGGTACTTTGCTGCAGATGAGGCGCGTTGAGAGGCGTACCTGACCAGCGTGCAGCCGGACTGGTAAACGCGGTGACCCTCATATTTGCACGTTCCCACGCCACTTACTGCGCCACTTACTGTAGCCGGCTCGCGCTTTCCCGCGCTACATTGTACTTTCGGCCGACTTGCTCTCACTGCAATTCCGAGGCTTTACAAGGATCGCTTCTGTTGCTCCCTGGTCTCCACTCTGGCAGGGGCACCCTATATTCACAGATCCCTCTTCCCTCACATATATCCTGTATTTACGACTTTCAACAATAGAGAAGAACTTTCCTGGACCTCAAAACTCAGCAGGGCTCAGTAGGGCCTTTTGTCTGCATTCCCAAGCCCGCCGCACTCGCGCGCACCTTTAGCGACTCAAGCGCTACGCATTCCCGACAGAGGCGATCAAATCTACGAAGTATCGTGACGCGCAGAGGCGTGCGCGATCCCTTGCGTCGCTGGTCACTGTAGAGACGGGGCGGCTCACCTCTCACGTTCCCGAGCGTTCCACACCCGCGTGCGGCCCTAGCAACTTGAGGGTGACGCGTCCCCGAACTCGGCTACGCCAGTACGAGGTTTCGCGCCGTACGAAGGCCGGCGCGATCGGTTGCGACGCTTCGCACCTCCCTGATTCCGAGATAGACTTGGGTCATTTAGGCAGTGTCCCTTAGCGTGGCGACTCCCAGGCTCGACATTCTGCTGACTAACGTGAGGTGGTGGAAGCAATTTCTTTCATAGGCCTCAAAACACGATTTCCGACTTCGTTTTTGCCCGTAGCACCTGCGATCCCTTTCAGCGACATCCAAAACTACGTATACTACATACAGCCGACCCAGAACATTTCCGACATCCTCTTCGTTCCCCAGCATTCCCTTGTATTCTCCGACCCCCTAGTGCAACCCCCTCGGCCGATTTTTGCCGCGCTTTGGCGACACGACCTTCAACTGCAATTTTACAACTCGTCTTGTAGCCGCATCTGAGAGGCAGCGGCGTTGGACAGTACAAGCGATCTCATTCCATTATCCCGAGAAAGTCCCGACTACATTCCGGAGACTTGCCGGTAGATTTCCACCTTCTAAAAGCGACCCGAATTAGTAACGCCCTCAACAAAATCGCGCAATGCCATTTCATGACCTGCCGTGCCGGCGCGAAGACAGCGCGCCGGTCCTCAATCTCACAGATCCCCACGAGATCTGGCGCTACTTCGAGGACTTGGACTTTTTATTTGCAAAGCACCGCGTTTCAGACCCACAAGAGAAGAAGCAAGCGGCCGTCTTCTACCTTCTTAGTGTGACAGAAGTAGCTCTCTGGAAGACAGCGTTCACGTTCAGCAATCCTGACCACCCATATGAAGAATTCAAGGCAGAAATTATTGCACTTTACCCGGAAGCCGAAGCAGCACTACAGCACACACTCGCTGACCTCGACAGGCTCGTGGCGGACCGCGCACGCACGCCAATTTGCTCCGTGAAGGAGCTTGGAGAGTATTATCGCCAATTCCTCCTCATCTCACGCTTCCTGATTGCCAACAACCGTCACGATGCCTGCACGCTAATGCAAGCGCGCCACTTTCTAGCAGGTTTTGGGCCAAATCTTGCCGTCGACATCCGTACCATACTTGAGCGCAAGTTCCTTGACCATCCGTATGACGTACAAGCGATTTGCGATGCTGCGCTAGATACCCTCATACAGCAGCGCTCTGCGCCTTCCATACAGCCTCCGCGCGACGTTCCGACACCTTCGACGTTGACTCTAACGACGCCCGCACCGATCCAGCCCCCGCCTCCATCTTCCCGAGAATTTCCGCTTGCTCCACAGTCCCCTCCGGCCGCGCAAGCGGACTTGACCGTTGCACAGCTCGGTGCACTTGCCGAAGCAATTGTGACCCTCGCAAACAACATGAGAACATTTTTTTCCACTCAGACGGCAACGGAGTTCGCACTCCAGGGCCGCGAGCCGCACGAAGCCAAGATTCTCATTGCAAGTTCTGTGGAAGCCCATAACACCTCACGGAGGAGTGCGAGGACGCGGAGGACGCGCCCAGTCACAGGAGCCGAAGAAGCAGAAGACGGCCGCAACGGGCCACCGCATTGCAAGCCGAGAAAGGTCCACACAAACCGTTGACTGAGGATAGTCAAGACCTCAGTGAGGAACGGGGCTTAAAAAATATTGGGGTGATAGTACATGGACGACAACACTCAGCAAGCAACACAACATGCATGCACACCGCAAAATGTTTCTTTTTTTTTTTCTTTTTTCTCCGTCTTTCTCTTCTTCACATGTAGTTTCAACTTTCAACATATTGGATAGATCTCCGGCCTGCCTCCCTGCGCCGCACCTCTCTCTTCTCACTCGGTTCTATTTTTTTTTAAAAACAATTTATGAGTCGTGGTCCTGCCAAATTACCGGTTTATAATCATTACGCCACCATGCCCAACCCAATACCGCTGCGTGAAACGAAAGCCGTTCTGTTTCCCTGCCGAGCGGCTTGGGCGACTCCGTACGTAGCAGCGCCACTTGCGGCAAGAGGAAGGGCCGCAGCGACTTGGGCGGGCGCACGCCGCCGTGGCGCAGGCGGGGCGTTGCGCGCGTCTGTGGGTGGCGGGGGCGGAAGCGGGAGGAGTGCGCTGCTGGGCAGCCACGAGAAGAACGTGGGCTGGTCGCACGGGGCGCCGGTCTGCTGCTAGGGCTGCGCCGCTGTCACCGGCGCTGCTGAGGAGGCGGAGGCGGGTACCAGCACGAGCAACATTTCACCTGCACTGGTAGCTGTGGAGGACCCCAGGCGTCGGGGGAGGCATCGCGCAGAGTGCCCCAGTTGTTCGCAGCGTGAGGAGCGCAGCACATGACGGGGGGGGCGGAGGTGGGGAGAGGTGTGGCTCAGTGGTGGCTGAGGCGTGGAGTTCGGGGCCAGTTGCGAGGAAGGGATCGAATGACAGGAGGGAGAAAAGACTCACATGAGTCGGCCGGATTTGTGTACGCGTATCATAGGTTATGTGGGCACCTTTGACGGCGCTCTCTAGGCTACCGTTATCGTCATCGAGCTCTATCTCTTCGGGCGGGACAATAAGGCAGTCGGTAAGCGCACACGCCAGGATCGCGGTAGACGCGCTGTGGTGCGACGAGGGTGCGCTGCCCCTTCGCTGTTCGGTCGGATATGAGCCATCAGTCGAGGGTCAATTGTCGGTAACGGCGCTCGGCGGCCATTTCCTGACGAGAGCTCAACGCTCAGCCTTCGATGAAAAGAACGCAAAGTGGACGCATACTGACCCAGGTTTCCGTGTTTGGAACCCGGAAATTTCCGAAACCTTTTTTGGGAACTTTTGATGTCGGGACTCGGGAGAGCCAATCTTCGGTCTTTGGCCGGGAACAGTAGGTTGGATTCCTCTTGTTTTCCAAGGGTTGACATGCATCAGGGCTCGAAGTGTCAATTATGCTGAACAGTACAGTAGAAAATATTTTACGAGCCACTTCACACCTCTTTTCTACCCATGGAAGATGGTATAAGACGACGCAAAACTTTGCGAGGCAAGCCACGCCCCCCGCTATCACTCTGACTTTGGGTGCTGTGACTCTGGCTGTCGGATTCTACAAAATCCCATTCATCCTCAACTTTTGAACCCTCTTCTATTGTAGAAATCGCCTGGGGTGCCCCCTTGTATAGAAGACTCATGAGTGTTTCGCTCGTCGAAGGGGAAAGCAGTCCTTCGAGTTGCCTCAAGCTGTTTAATTGCGCTTGGGTCTGTGCGAGGTTCTGATCCAGTTTCTTGCGGTATTGCTCAATTGTTAGACCTGTGGATACCGATAACTCCACCAGGGCCGTGCGATAATAGACTCAAAGGGCTCCGTCCTTGGCAGTGGCGGGCTTGATCTTGATCGTATTCAGTGCTCCCTTTGTCACATGTATAGTTAGCAGTTTCCCACCACGCTCGAACGGGTTACTAGAGTACCTCGAACGTATTCAACACAGAAAAAAGTGTAAGGAGCATACTGGAAAACCGCTGAAGTGCTAGGGCTCCAGCGGTAGGCGCTTTGAAACCTGTTTCATTCGACTTTGGGGTCTTCGGGGAAGAGAAAGCCCCCAACTTGAATAATATATCTTTGAAAGTCCTGTTCAATTGGTGCATTGCGGCTATCAGTAGCCATCTAGTATACTACGAGTCAATGCTTACGCATGCAGGAGCTTGCAGGGACCTTCCAGCTCCCCGGCACTAACGGCATCTTTGAGGAGAACTTCATGAGTCAACGCAATAAATAATTCGGAACAGCAGCGGGTTTCTTCATCAGTCCGAACAGGCACAGGTTTCGAAGAATATCCATGGAGCCCCAATGACTGGAGGAGCACTCTTCCCGCGGGCACAAGACGGGTCTCCGCGTGCGGCAACAAGGTTGTACAAAGGAACCGGACTCGCCAGATTAGGGCCTACGTGGAGAGCAGGGGCTGTATTCAGATAAAATTACAAAAAGGAGTTATCATAGAAAAATAGGCACATCGGGTGAGATAGAGAAGTGTTCCTGTTCCGATGATACTGCGACCGGCAGCGGATGTGCACGGCGCGGGTACAGGACATTCTTGCGACTCTTGCGCGAGTTTATCGAGGTGACGGAGTAAGGGAACGACATATTCGAGGACGACGTAGAGGCCGAGTTCATTGTCGAATACGAGGGCGACTCTTGCGCAGTGTAGTATGACTGTGATGAGATGTCGGATGGCTGGGGTGATTGAAGTGATGAGGTGTTGGATGGCTGAGCGTAGGGCTCACGCTCAGAACCGAGGACAGGGAGCCACGAGTGTTGTTCCGGTCGTGATTTGCCACCAGCACGGTCAGTGAGGGCATTAATGGGCTGCAGTCGATACGAGGAATCATAGGAAGAGGGAAGGGAAACTTGATATCGCGTTGGGACTTATCAAGTGCGCTTTCTATGGATGCGACGCAAGCATCTGCCTTATGCAACGCGTTGTCTCGCGGCGCACCTGCGCACAGCTTTGGCGCCTCGCGCTGCATGGAAATATCACAGCCTGCGGAGTCAGGGCCGCTAGAAAACCAGTGTAGTTTACGTAGAGTCCTGTAACTCAAGACGCACAGTCACTGCGGGCATTTTACAATGTAATCCGATTCAGTCGGCTATTTCACGAAATCTGATTGGTTCAGATTTTTGGAACTGAATAGGATTAAATTGTGAAATGCCCACAGTGGGTAAAGGATGACCACGATTCTTTCATCCTGGCTTCCTTGCATCGAAACTTCTTTTCTTTCTCTCCTTCACATGTCTTAGGTGAAAGGACCGACGATGTTGGAGGAAAGGTGATCTGGGGATTGGTACTGCATGCAAAGCAGTCAAATATTGTATGCCACAAGAAGAAAGCGTCAAACTCTTCTCATTTGGGATTTCTGCGGCATTACGTATACAGGTTCCGAATACGGAAAGGACCGAATAAAACCGAACAAGACCGAACAAGACCGAGATAACCAAACGGGTGCACGTGATCGATGGCCGGTGTAAGGCCGAGATTCTGCGCAAGGGGGAGCCCGCCACCGTCGAGGTCTATATTATATACAGTATTATGTCTCTCATCATCACTCTTATGAAGTCTCTTTGCCTGTACTTACACGATATTATCCTCTTCGTCTGTTACACGACAACTTGTCCTGCCTCTGTCAACACACATCTTGAATTTATTGGTGTGGACACGCCGAAACGTGTTTGAGCAACGCCGCTACCTACATCGTATAAACGTCTATGCACTACCCACACTGGTGCAGCAACAGCTCGCTCCTGCCATGCAGCCGTTGCTCGTGAGGCGACCCTATAAACTCGCCTGTGTTCACAACCGAGGACAGCATCTTCACCGAACAAGGTCAGGCAAAACCACGGCTAAATACAATTCACTAGGGACATTGACCCACTTTCGATCGATTTACTATGAGCGGCCTAAAACTTGGTCACTCCCCATGACCTACCTCGCAAATCAAACCTAAAAAACAGCACATATGTCAATACCAAGCGAAATCATGTCCATAACCAAGCACGCTCATATCGCACGCTTCCTCCTTTGTCTTCGCAAGTCGCTAGCAAGTTCGCGCACAAATTGAACAGTCACAACGAACTCATAAATCCTATCTCAGCCAAAACGAATTATATTTCCCATGTTCTCTCTCCCGACAAGCAAGGTTGTCGTCGACAAAGTTGACACCTAGTAGGCCACGTTTCCAAAATTTGGGGCACACAGTCTCCAATTCGCCATCAAATAAATTTGAAATAAATCTGGGGCTTCAAATCCCTGCGGGAAGTTAGTAAAATGCCGTCAGTGGAGCTGAACGAAGCCAAACTGAAAGCTGAAACCCCCACTGAGGTCACCACGGCCTCGACACACACAGCCCGCAGCTTGGATGAGCGTCCAAAGTCGAAGGGTGTGCTGTATGCGCGTCTTCTTCCAAATACTCCCACGTCAACGTCAATGTCAAAATGATTTTGCACGCCTTCGACCGCTCTTATAAACGGGCGGAACGTCCCCTTTCACTCTAACATCCCCGCCCCTCCTATTCAGACCGGAGCTCGAAGGTCCCGACAGTCTGATCCCAACAACAGGTGGTTCCTTTGAGCCCGTACCCATCTACAAGCATGTCGGCACTCGGCGGTGTCAATGGGACTGTCTGTAATGCGCAGCAGTATCAACTGTATCAACAATCCCTATCAAACAACGTCCACCCCACCATCACGTGCTTGACACATGGTCAGAGCATCGGCTTGGCTGTGAGCATCCTCTTATCTGTCGCGAGGTTTAGACTAAAGCCACACGCAGCTGACGGCAGAGGCATCGTTCCTCAGTCTCGCAGCCATAGTCGTCGCCCTTTTTTTGATCGGGGTATGTCCAACCTTAGCAGTGCCTGTCCACCTTGACGAGAACCGTGCAGAGAAATGTGCTACGTTATAGAAGGGCTCCTCCAAATGGTCGCTAGAAGTTACTGCAGGGGCCTGCTGACGTTTACATGGTCAGCTCAATATTTTCACAGCCCCGCGTGATCTCATTTTAGTCGTGTGACAGCTTTCCCTTTTTGCGTATGATATCCTGCAAGCCCTGGGCGGTATCCTCGATGTTCGATGGGCCCACGAAGGGATCGTCACTTCAGGCCCTTATTGCACAGCACAAGGCGTTATTCAGCAAAGCGGTGAACTCGGGGTCGCACTGATCACTCTCGTATGTACCTTTCTTTACAACGGTTGACTTCTCAGAACACTGATGTACAGCTGACCAGATAATCACCGTCCACACATTCGTAGTGGCTATGTGGGGCGTAGGAACTCTAGCACGTCACTTTGCTTTTGGCATAGTTGCCCTCGCAACTCTTTTCATTGCGCTCTGGGTCGGTATAGGTAATGGCGTCAACAAGAACTTTGAGGCCCCCACACCGGTACATATTTCTGATTTTCTCACCGCCACGTCTCACCACTGACACTGTCTGGCTAGTATTGGTGCTGGGTTAGTCCTGAATACGGCTCGGAACGCCTAGGCGGGGAATATGCCTGGCTTTGGATCGCATTATTTGCCTCGGTGATATTGAACATCCCGCTGTATTTCTGGTTGAAGGGCCACAAGTCGACCGACCCTAAGAAGTGGGACAGGCTTCGCTCACTTCTTAGGATTCGCCCCCTCGAGTACAATGACGGGAACGCGAGGCGAGCTGTGTTGGGGATGCTTTTGTAAGTCGTAGCCCTTCTGTCGCAAACGCTGCTTATCAGTTTCCCAGTTACCCACTTGCGTACTCCCTCGTGGTCCTACCGGTCTCAGTTGTCCGTTGGTCGCTGTCCAATCACAAGAAAGTGCCCTCGGCGGCTACCTTTTTTTCTGTCTCGATGTTCAACCTCTCAGGCGCGATCAACGTCCTTCTACTACTCCTGATCGCCCGACCTCAACTTCTCCTCTTCACCCCCTCTGAGAAGTTTATTGATCCCGAGGTAGACCTTGGCCATTCAAATGCCGGCTCTGTGTTATTCCCTGATACGGCAATATATAACCACAGTCCGCAACCGACTGGGACGAGGCTCGCGGATGATGCGGAAGACGGGGCCTGGAATCCAACTTTTGACGGCAACAACGTAGCGCTATCTCGCATCGACTCTAGGCCAAGGTCGGATGACGTTTGACGACGGAGTCCTACATATAGAGGAGTCTTGTATCTTCCTAACCTTAGAAGTAGTTGCATCGTTTATCTGCTGTAAGGCCACCACAGCCCATTTCAGACCTCCCCCAGCCGTCTCAGACCAGCACGGCCTTGCGCCTCAGCGCTCGGCCTTCACTCCCTCCCTTGCAACCCCTTTGTGGACCCCGCTCCGCTCTTGATCGCAATTGCCTTTGTTTCGTCTATGCTTACACGCGTTCCATTCCCATTGTTGTTTTTTCGTCTTGATTCTGTTGCCATCCACTGTGCAACTCTATTCTTTCTTTTCCCCCTCCACTTATTCCCCCTGCTTACAATCTCTCTCCTATGGTACTGGTCTCTCCTGTACATTACCGCCTACATCAGCAAAATGGACCTGACCTGTCGTTACTAGGGGCAACTAGCGCCCACTAAAATTGAGCGCTGCCAGTACTGCCAGCCTCGGCTAGTGCTCTCTAGTAACATTCCATTTTCCTGATGCTACTCTCTTGCTGAATAGAACCAGTGCCGAGTCGCCATTTATTTCTTAATATCAATTTAAATTCCGGAGACAAAGACCCGTAGCAAACTACAGCTAAGTATGCGTGTATCTCAAGCAGAACGTCCGGGCGCTAGACATCACCGCATCACCCTTTCTGTCAAATTCGAATCATCACGTATAACTCTTACCGAGCACACATAATTATCTAATTATATATTTTACAAAAGTAAGTCAAACGAATTAGACGCGGGTATGCCTCCGGGGGCAGCATTCAACTGGTTGACCACCGCGCACTCTGTGCTACAAGTCCTTGACCATGCGCTCAAATACAGGGCAGCACAAGTACAATTAACCCGGGTACCGACTACTCGCGTGTCACAGAACCAGCGGCATTCTCGCGAAGAGTACGAGGACAATCACGGTGTCGACAGACCAGCTACATCTTCCCAGGCCTTCGTACAACAGAGCTCCCTTCTTCAAGCAAATGAGGCCTGGCTCGGGCAGCTCCAGGTTGCAGCAACCCCGCTACTGCCTCTATATGGGACGGTGCTAGAAGCCCCAAACCCGCCGGGCACAACAACCGCATCGTCAGCGACTGGACTGACACCGCAAGAGTCGAACCTCGCAGCCACCGCCTTTTCGACCGAAGCTGAAGCCGAGCCTCCTCTGGATCCCCTCGTACTCGAGGCTGATGCCAAAATGCCGCAACGACACGATCCTCTGCCCCAGGGGTTGTCCGCACAAGATGTACTTCCCACAATCTTCTCAATTATTGTGCGCTTCTGAAATCAATCCGCTCCAGGTATTTGCTTCCCGTCCCGAGGCAGAACGGCACCTTCAGTCCTCCAAAGTCCCGTCTTCCCGTATTGGACGACTTTTTCACTACGGAGGTACGCATATACTCGGCGCGTCCCCCTTCTCGGGCTGACGTTCGTCGTTCGTCCCAGGCCTCGCAGCATCACTCGGCTACGGCGCTGCTTCCGAATTTCTCCGCCGCTCGACGACGTCCACCACCAACTCTACCGATCCACCGCCCTCACTCATGATGACCGAGGCGAATCTGACCCGCCTCGTGTCGAAGCTCACGCGGATGCGCGGTGCAGCGCTGAAGGTTGGGCAGTTCCTCAGCATCCAAGGTCTGCACTCTCCCCGTTCCCACCCCACCCCACCCTGAACTCGAACTGACGTGGGATTCGCAGATACGCACGTGCTCCCCCCAGAACTAGACCGCGTCTTTCGCCGCGTGCAGGACAGCGCGCACTACATGCCCAACTGGCAGATGGAGGTCTGCGCCGCGCTCTTTCCCCGCCAGCCTATGGACTGACTGGTCTCGTGGCTCCTGCATGCAGAGCGTGATGACATCCTCCCTCGGTCCCACATGGCGCTCCTCCTTCGCGAATTTTAATCCTATACCCTTTGCGGCGGCCTCGATCGGGCAAGTCCACCACGCCACGCTCGCAGCACAGGTTTCCCCGACAGGACAGCCCGAACGCGTCGCGGTGAAGGTCCAATTCCCGAACATCGCCGAGAGCGTGGCGAGCGACTTGGGTTACATCCGCCTACTGCTGACGGCGGGGCGCCTGCTCCCGCGCGGACTGTTCCTCGACAAAACGCTTACGGTACGTCAATTGTGGCCGGAGGAAGTGAGGCTAAGTAACGGAACTGTGAGAACAGGTCATGAAGGATGAGCTGGCGGACGAATGCAACTACGCGCGGGAGGCGGACTGTATGCGCTCTTTCGGAAGCGCAGAGAGGCTCGGCGGCGATGAGCGCTTCAGGGTCCCGTGGGTATGGGAAGGGAGTACCGACAGAGTGTTGGTCATGGAGCACGTAGACGGTACCAGCGTTGGTGAGGACGTGGTGCATCGTCTTCCTCAAGCGGACCGCGACGAGGTGCGTTCTGCTGCCCTACCAAGCAAACCCTTGGCTAACGCAACGACTCACAAAGATAGCGGCGCGCGTAATCGAGCTCTGCCTGAAAGAGCTCTTCGTCTTCCGCGAGATGCAGACGGATCCCAACTGGTCCAACTTCCTGTGGAACGCGAAAACGCGTCAGGTGAGGGAATATATCCATTTGTTTCGCGAGAGAAAGCACTCAGTTTCCGGGGCAGGTTGAACTGGTCGATTTTGGTGCGACGCGTAGCTACAGCCATGCGTTCATAGACAACTGGCTGCGCCTGCTCCTCGCCGCGGCAGGGCAAGACCGCGAGGAGTGTTTGCGTTGGAGCCTCGAGCTCGGCTATCTCACCGGCGAGGAAAATGACGTTAGTCTCACTCAACAGAATTTCTCCTTCTCCATCTGACGAGGTGTGTGTAGATTATGAACGATGCCCACGTCGAGTCTTTGCAACTGCTCGCGACGCCGTTCCGCAAAGACACACCCCAGCCATTCGCGTTTGGCCCTGGCTCGATGTGGGCCGGCATCACGGCCGATATCCGAGAGCGAATACCCGATATGCTAAATCATCGTCTCACACCACCTCCACGGGAGACGTACTCTCTCAATAGGCGCGTTTGCCGAACTGGGTTCTACGAGTTATTAGTGCTGATCCGTCGTGTTTTTTTTTTTTCGTCAAGTAGAAAATTGAGCGGCGCATTCCTGCTCGCTTCACGATTGCGCGCTACTGTGGACTGCAGGAAACTGTGGGACGGTGCTGTTGGTGACTACAGATTCTCTACGAGTCCCATCGTGAAAATGTAGAGCGTACGTAGAGCGGCCTGTACGGCTCAAAAACAGGGGAAGGGCTACAACAGATTTTCTATTGTTGAATAGAGATGGAGTATGGTAGCGAATTCTATAACAGATGGGAGCTAATGCAGCGTTAGGATCGTAATGACTGTTGAAAGTCGTGGGGAGATGAGGGTGGAAGTGCTTAATTAAAGCTCCTTTTTGGAAACTTTCTCAGCAGGCGTGGACCGTGTGGAGTAGATCATGTCGGTGAATGGCCTGGATGGGATAAGTCAAGCGCGGAGGAAGAGGACGAAGGTAAAAAGTAGCGCACCCCTCGAAACTCAGAGCGATCGTATACAAAACGTGCACGTACAGCGTCACCAGCAATCCGACAGGGCGCTCGTACCTGCAAGGCACAGGGACGTCAACCTTTTTATGTCATATGCCACACGCGCCGCGCAACAAGTACACGCACCACAACGCCGTCGCGGCGAAGCACATCGTGCTGCCGACGTACATGGGGTCACGGAGCACGTTGAACGGGAAGCCCTCGACGCGATGGTCCATCAGGATGCCGAAATAATCGCCGAGGAACGTGCCCGTGACGCCGAGCGCCCACGTCGAGCTCACGACGAACGTCTGGCCCGCGACGAAGAGCGCCATGGGCACGAGCACGTCGAGCGGAGCGGGGAGTAGCGGCACGCGCGGCTGGTCGAGGAGCGCGCTCCGGTATCTGCGGGACAGGGGACAGGAGAGTGAGAAGGCCAGCTGAGTCTCGATGCGATGCGATGAGGGGGTGAAGATAGGGGGACCGAGAGGGGGACGAAGAGGGAACGAGGGAGAGAATAGACGTACAGATGGTCGCGCAATATCCCCGCGCCGAAAATGCACGCGGCGAGGAAGTAGCAGCCTAGGTAGGCGTTGCCGCCGAGAAGGCGGGTGATGGTCTTGTTGCGATATTCTTTGTCCAGTAGTCAATTCAGGTCCAGGAAAGAAACAGTCGGGGGGCGCTACTGGCTTACCATTCCGAGCGACGATGTTCCACGCTGTCGGATTGAACGTTATGGATGCTAGAGAGAGGAAGAGGGACGTCTTGGATGTATCGACGAGGGCAAGGAGGGACATGATCACGAATAAACGGACAGCTCACGTCGTGGTTGAGAACAGACCCGAGTGAGTACGTGGCAGGCGGAACCGTGACATACGGCACTATCGTACTCGATCATACTGTACTGTCGATCGCATTTTTACTTAGGTTACGTACGTCCTCTCCGCTCTACGCCACAAGGGGTATTTGTTGACGATACATGGTGTGGCTGCTCCAAAATGGAGTGGCATACATTACGGGTGTCTTTGTCTTGTGACAAAATCTCATGCCTAGTCCTACCCACCCGCGAAGGAGTTGTACATCGTATCGAGTTATCGGTGTTTAGATGGTAGACGGACGTCTAGTGAGCCTGACGAATGAGCGATATTTTATCGCCTCCATGCCAGCACGGCGATGGCGATTCGGGTACTTGTGAGTCATTCAAATGGCGGACGCTACGACACTGCGTCTTCCGCATCTAATTGAATGAAATCGACGTATCCCACGAGACTGAAACAAAAACAAAAACAAAGCCGTTAATCAATTTGGCCCGCCACACGAGAACCCAGCAGCGGAACGTACGATCCAGAGCGACAACTAAAGCACCACGACGTGGATCTGGTCGCACGCGGGCGAGGGCGGCCCATAGGGTTGTCCGTGATATACGCCGTAAAGTCCGGGCGGGCAGATGTGACGAGGTACACGATGGACGGCATCGGAGGCACCTGCGCACCGAATCCGTGATGCGGAAATGCGGGAGCGCCACCGAACCCGCCATGTTGCGGAAACGCCACGGCGCCGAACCCCGTCGCACGGCCGATACCGGGAACCTGCGGCAGTGAGGGTTTCCAGTCATCGATTTGGTGGTCGTCAATACACAGAGATCGCGTCACTGTTTTTTTTTTTTGTCGAATGCATTGGGTTGGAGGTGAGGGGAATGCGGTGGGTCGCGAGGGAAAACCTTGCTTACCTAGGATGAGGTCCTGCGGCATGATGCCGTGCGTCGAGGCGAGCATCGCCCCGTGCGCGATGAGGAGGCGCCAGGCCGCGTTGACGGACGCCAGTCCCGTCTCGTGGTGCGCAAACAGCACCGCGTTTCCCCGCGACGGCAGCGCAACGGGCCAGCACTCCATCTCGTCGGGGAGAATGTACGGGCTCGCTGGCTGGCGCTGCGGCAGCTGCGGCGGGAATACACCCGGTCCACCCGCCCGCACAAGCATCGTGCCATGCGTCTCGCCAACGACTTCCATCGCCTTCCCGTCTTCAAAATCGTTGAGGATGTTGCCGAGACGCACGAAGTTGGCAAAGTCGGTTGAGCCGCCGGGGGTGTACCCGTAGTCGCCTGTTGTGAGGGACCCGACGGGGACGCGGGCCTGCCACGTCTGATCGTGTCTCGATTGCTGGATGCTGAGTGCCCGCAATGCGCAGAGGGTAATCGGGTTGTCCTCGTCTGCGTCATCGAGGAGGTCTTCCAATTCGGGGGAAAGAGTGGGGCCTTCTCGTCGCCGCGGCAGCAGAGAATGTAGGAGAGCCTTGAGCTGCTTATATTTCTGGGCGTGAATCATCAGCGTGCGCCATCCGGAAAGACTACGACGCTACACGGACATTAAGAGATGCTGGGGTCCGGGATGTCCCAACTTGTAGCGCAGCCTCTTCCGCGTTCATGAGCTCTTTGAGGTACTGCAAAAGTTCTAACACAACAGTCATGACGAGGTGACGTAGACTCACCTGGAGTGCATGATCTGCTAGCGACTCCTCGAGACCATAACTACGCGCTGTAACCCATCCTTCTCGTGGTGCTGGCAAACCGACGACGACATTGTTGTCGCTGTCAACGCTATATGTCGCATGCTGGGACAAGGTGAGAACTTTAACACGTAACAGTCACCGGAAGCGATTACATCGATAAAGTCCTGGGCTTCATTCTCGCTCAAGGACAGCTGCTGTTGGGCGTGCGCTATCGCCGACTGATGGCATGTCAAGGCATGCTAAGGTCAGCAGGAACTCGGTTGGACTAACGGAAATATCCCGGTACTAATGAGGATCTCAACACTCAAGCCAACTTACAAACACCCTTAGTTGTGCTCACCGTCTTCAATATAAGGCAGGCGCAATCTGCGAGTCCGCGCGTCGTCAGGGCAGACCGCATGGCTGAAGCAAGATCGCGGCTTTGCACTGCCCCCGGAAACGATAAGGAACCTACATACTAGACCAGAAATCCAAGTGCGTACCACTAGCCAGCAAAATGAAAGGCGTCTGCGCCTTCCCGTCCGAATAACCGATGAGTTGAGGCAAGTTTTCGTGGCTGCCATATCCGCGCGTCAGCAACCAATGCGGCAGGGTAATCGCGCAAAAGACGAACTGAAGATTTCTCAACGTCTTGATGTCCCTCACCCATTGCTAAGGCACAGGATCCACCCACGGATCAGCCTCGGTGCTCGAAGTAGACAAGGAAATACGCGCACTTTCAGAGCAACATCTTTTTGCCCTTCATACCTCTTGATGGTCGTCTTTTGGCCCCCTGCCTGCGCTTCTGATGTTCCCGCAAACCAACCGACAGCCTTGCGATTTGCCTTGCGAACGATGACGTCTGACTGGTGGTATCTACGAAACTGGCTTCGCGTGAGTGAAAGGAGTGCCGCGGGACAGGGACAAGCCTTAGTCTCGCACCCCAAACTCATCCGTCTCTCCGCAGAGGTCAGCAAGGAAGAGTTCTTCCTCTGTAGGCTCAGGGATGGCAGGTGTTTGCGATCCCGATTCAGTTACGAGGGCCTCCGGATCGGCCTCGACGAAAGTAAAAGAAGAGTTTGTCGACTCTGTGGAACATCTGGTGTTTTGGTTCACGAACCCGAAAGTGGAGACGGTGGATTCGGACATAGACAACTGGGAGGAGAGTAGCTCTGGAAACTTGACCGGGCTCGTGGCGATGTCTCCGCCAGTGATTCCTGGTGGCTTCGTCGAGGAGTCCCCCCTCGTGGAGCCTATGGCGTAGTGTATTTCTATCAACGACGCGAGCTGATCTCGTATATGCTCAGTTTTTTTCGTGATTCTGCCAGTGTGGGTGGAAGGAATGGACCACGCACCTGAAACGACATGGCCGCGTCCCTCAGTTGCTCCTCATAATGCAACAGTGCGTCTTGTATGCTCGACTTGGCCATAAACCGGCCGATCCACTTCGTCTGCGCAGCCCTGAGCATGAAGTCGCGGATCGACAACAGCGTACTGAAAAAAAAAAGATGCCATTTATCATCAGAGAGGGTGCCGCAAAACTTTGGAGGGGGAGCTCTCAGTCGCGTTGGACTCACACCTCAAACTCACGGATGTTCTCCAACAACGACTCGGGCGCGTCATCCCACTTTCCCTCCATGCGCCGCCCGAGTGCCGTGAGCAGACGCGCTGCTCTGTGCGCGAGACGGAAACATTCCTGTTGATTGCTTTTGATGTCCTGAGGAGACGTGTGAGCGCATATAATAGGTCCGAATGTGACACGGTTAGACACAAGAACTAAAAGAAACGAATTACTCACAGTGATGATTTGGAGGATGGCGAGGAGGAGAGTCGCCGCCGCCATCGTGGGTGGGAACGGCAACATGGCAGAGACATTCGCAGCTATCTGGGAAGACGTCACCACCCAGTCGAGAGCATTGTTGCCGCTGCTGCGTCTGACAGCCCTAAGAGCCATGAAGGATACGAAATGTGAGAAATGACAACGGTAAGGCGCTCTTTACGGAGACACATTACCGCCAAGGGCAGTCATGTCCAGTGGTTCAGTGGTTCCTGACCTTAGCACGGCCTCCGACTCCGCTCTCTGAGTCATCAAATTGCATCAAATCCTAGTCTTGTCAAGGCTGGATTGCAGCAACGCCCTTTCACCCCCAAAACACTCTTCTACTCAGTATGGCCGCTACACAAGATGTGGAACACGGGAAAACGTTCTCGAATTCGTGCGTAAATGTCCGTTGACCCGTGAGTTTCTTGAAAGTGACTCACTACCCGGGCCAGCTCGGGTCCCTCGGCATCACAAAACTCAGGAATAGGGTGCGTCGATACCTTCTTTTTGTGTAGCAATGCTCGCTCAAGAACCGTCCTTGGACAGCACTCAAATCGCCGAATCGCAGGGAAGCCTATCCCAGCTATGTGTTGAGGTGACCGGTATGTACTTAAATCCTAACTCGTTGACGCCTTGATAACTGTTTATTCTCTTCGTTAGTTCTCCGAGCGGACAATGTTCCACATATCAAGAAACAGTTTGGCCTGAAGAGGCGGTTATTTGTCACTGTAATCAATCATGCGACAATGAAGAAGACGGAAAGCGTCCAGATTGATGGACATACGGTACACTGGAACCAGAGGTTTGGTGCTTTGTAGGACTTTCCTCTTTCAATATTACGTTTCGGCTAAAAGTTCAGTTCAGTTCTACACAACGGTCTTCACATCTTACACTGTGTCTTTATGAGAAGCGATACTTACACCCTGATGTCGTTATCGGAACGCGTGAAATACTGATCCCTGTCGAATCCCAAAGTGGTTCGTATCTTATTAGAAACTTCGCTTGTTCGACTAGCTGAACATCTCGGGGGTAGACCTTCCTGTTGTTCTCAGTAGTGGCGATGGGGAAGCTGGAAAGTCGACGCAGCCCGTCACACTCTACTTAACGATCACTGCGTCATCGAACAAGGCCACTCTAATCTTCCCTGACAACCCCCCCGAAATACCGACCAAAGGAGACGGCTCCCCCACTGAAGAATCTACTAAGCCCTCTATTATCCTGGACTCCGGGGTACCCATTCAACCCACCGCCCCAGAACCTCTTTTACCCTCTTCAGATCCCCTTCCCGTCGAGACTGGTTCTCCTATTCCAGATGGCCAGGTAGAGATGTTGCCTACCGAGAAGGCTCTGATTGCTCTCCGTCGCGCCGATGAAGCGAAGAAGCCAATTGAGCGAAAGAACAAATGGAAAGGAGCTGTTAGTAGAGTCAAGTGGGTGATGGACACTGTAAGCCCAATTGCGGAAGTGCGTGCAATTCCATTTTGCCTCTCCTCGACTGAGCCGACATTCGCTCTCAGTTCCACCCGTTTGCAAAGATGGCATATGGCATGGTTTCAGCCATCCCCGAGGTGCATCTGTTTGCGTTACTGTCAGAAGGAAACACTTATTTGTTTATTCGGGTGCTAGACACTCCTAGAACAGTATCAACGCGACGACAATGTCCTAACCCTACTTGAAGCCATGCACGACGCGTTTGATTTCGTGGGCCACGAAGACACTTTGAAATCCATCAAGCCCGACTCTAAGCAGGCCGAAATCCTTACCGTGATGCTGCGGGATGTCTGTAGTTGCAGTGACTTTATCCAATCGTATGCAAGGGACTCACAATTCTGTATGTTGTCTTCATCTTCTCTATTGGCCGGTGTAAACGTGTGGTTTTTAGGGAAGCGGACGTTGAAGAATATGGGAGGAGGAGTTGCCAAAGATATTAAGGACTTGTCCGCCGCCCTCGTCGAACATCGAAGGTCTTTCTTGGATCAAGCCACCATCACCACGGAGATTACTGCATTCCAAATTCTGGACGGCGTGGGAATACTTTCAGCCAAGATGGACGGGATGTCTACTCAGCTTAAGTGGGTGTCAAGCCAAGTTTCAGACGCCGGTACGTAGCCCTGATGACATCTGGTTGTGGGGTAATCGATCTGATAATCGTTATAGAACTAGATGCAAAAATCAGAGAAATCCCATATGGGATAGGCTCGCGATTCACACCCGACAAGGGCTGTCTTACGGGAACACGCACGGCCTTCCTGGACTTCATTGTCAATTGGGTGAACGATCCCGCTTCGGAGCGTAGTCTCGTTCTTTTCGGGCAAGCAGGCACGGGAAAGTCATCGATTGCGCATGAGATCGCCCGTCGCTTCGACAAAATGCACCGTCTTACGTCATCCTTTATCTTTTCGCGGAAGGAGCAATCCAAACGCGAGGCTTACCACCTCTTTACGACTCTTGCTCGGGATCTCTCCGACCGCTATCCGTCATTCAAAGCCGCACTTGGAAAGGTCATTGAGGATAATTCCTCTCTTCGAGTCGGTACTCGTGACTATCCCACGCTTTTTCAATCCCTTATCCTGGAGCCGCTTAAGGATCTGCACATCGTCGGTCCTATTCTTGTCGTAATCGATGCCTTGGACGAGAGTGGTGTAACTGGTGAAAACGGCTTACACACATTTCTTCCTAAAGCTCTCTCCAAACTGCCGTCAAATTTCCGTGTGCTCATCACCTCACGACCGGAGCACGACATCGAGTCTGCGTTCGTTGGAGACAGGTTAGCCTGCATCAAAATCAAATACACGAATGATTCTGAGCTGGCTGCTACGACACATGACGATATTCTCGTGTTCCTTCAGGAGAAGCTCCCTTCGGAGGAGTTCAGAAAGTATGGCGAAGCGCTAGCAATAAGGGCGGAGGGATTGTTTCAGTGGGCAGCGGTCGCACGTGGATACATCCTAAACCCTCCCGAGTTCTTTAGCTTCAGCAAGAAAAAGTGCATAGAAAATCTTTTGAGACTCACTGCAGATCGCCATAGACGAGATCCCTTGGACGAGTTATACAAAGAAGTCCTGGAAGGATACTTCACACAGCAAGAATCACGGCCACTCTTTCGATCTGTCGTGGGACAGCTCATTAGTTCAATTGAACCCCTCACGATCCGCTCCCTGACCACTCTGCGACAACACACTTCCTTCGACGGCGACGACCGTGATGCCGTTGTCATATTGCTCCGTCGCCTCGGCTCGTTGTTGAGTAATGTCAATTCATCCGATGAAGGCCTTCCCATCATTCCTCTTCATACATCATTCCGCGATTTCCTTAGAAATAAAGAGAAGAGCGGTGATTTTTATGTTAGTCTTCGTGATGCTCATTGTCAATTGGGCCATTTCTGTGTCAGTCTACTGCTCAAAGACCTCAAATTTAACATCTGCAATCTCGAGTCATCATATCTTGCCAACAAAGACGTTAAAGACCTTCGCTCCCGCGTTGATAAACACATCCCACCTGCACTGTTGTATGCCTGTCGTTTCTGGGGCGATCATTTGGAACACATTGGCTTCGAAACTGATCTGTTTGGAAAACTTCGAACTTTCTTCGAGAAGAAATTTCTCTTTTGGTTGGAGGTCCTTAGCTTGATAAGCGATGTGGGACTTGCTTTGGCAGCGTGCTCAGCTCTAAAGGTGTGGTTAGCCTCTGGTCAAGGTGTGAGTATAATTGTTGATTAGTTGAGGAAGGCGAACAACTAATAGCTACGATCGCAACAGGTTTCTCAGACAGAGCTAGAGAAATTCATGTCGTTCGTCAATGATGCCTCTGTGTTTGTACGGTATTTCGGAACGGCCATGGCAAAGAGTGCTCCACATATCTATCTTTCTGCTCTACCATTTGCGCCAACTCGTTCTCTTGTCTCTGCATACTATTTCAGCTCATTTCCTCGAATCTTACGCGTGGAACGTGGGCGATTGTCTCATTGGCCATCATCGGAGATGGTGATTTCAAACGTTGGGGGTGAGGTCCTTTCCATTGCAGTCTCACCGGATGGCCAGCGCATCGTCTCAGGCTCGGAAGATGGAACAGTTCATGTGTGGAACGCCACTACGGGAGAGACGGAGGCAGGCCCATTTACTGGACACACGGATCAGGTCAGGTCTGTGGCATTCTCGCCAGATGGCCATCGTATTGTCTCAGGCTCTTCCGATGGAACAATTCGTATGTGGAACGCCACTACGGGAGAAACAGAGAGAGGCCCATTTACTGGACACACGTCTTCGGTCAGGTCTGTGGCATTCTCGCCAGATGGCCACCGCATCGTCTCGGGCTCTTACGATCGAACAATTCGTGTGTGGAGCGCCACTACGGGAGAGACAGAGGCAGGCCCATTTACTGGACACACGTCTTCGGTCAGGTCGGTAGCATTCTCGTCAGATGGCCAGCGCATCGTCTCAAGCTCTTACGATCAAACAATTCGTGTGTGGAACGCCACTACAGGAGAGACAGAGGCAGGCCCGTTTACTGGACACACGTCTTCAGTCAGGTCTGTGGCATTCTCGCCAGATGGCCAGCGCATCGTCTCAGGCTCTTCCGATGAAACGATTCGCGTGTGGAACGCCACTACGGGAGAAACAGAAGCAGGGCCAATTGCTGGACACACTGGTCGGGTCGGGTCTGTGGCATTCTCGCCAGATGGCCAGCGCATCGTCTCAGGCTCGCACGATGGAACAATTTGTGTGTGGAACGCCACTACGGGAGAAACAGAGGCAGGCCCACTTACTGGACACACGTCTTGGGTCAAGTCTGTGGCATTCTCTCCAGATGGCCAGCGCATTGTCTCAGGCTCTTCCGATGGAACAATTCGTGTGTGGAACGCCACTATCGGAAAGACAGAGGCAGGCCCATTTACTGGACATACGGATTCGGTCTGGTCTGTGGCATTCTCGCCAGATGGCCAGCGCATCGCCTCAGGCTCTTACGATCGAACAATTCGTGTGTGGAACGCCACTACGGGAGAAACAGAGTCAGGCCCATTTACTGGACACACGTCTTCGGTCAGGTCTGTGGCATTCTCGCCAGATGGCCAGCTCATCGTCTCAGGCTCGCACGATCGAACAATTCGTGTGTGGAACACCACTACGGGAGAGACGGAGGCAGGCCCATTTGCTGGACACACGTCTTCGGTCAGGTCTGCGGCATTCTCGCCAGATGGCCAGCGCATCGTCTCATGCTCGCACGATCGAACAATTCGTGTGTGGAATGCTACTACAGGAGAGACAGAGGCCGGCCCATTTACTGGACACATGGACTCGGTTAGGTCTGTGGAATTCTCGCCAGATGGCCAGCGCATTGTCTCAGGCTCGCACGACGGAACAATTCGTGTGTGGAACGCCACTACGGGAGAGACAGAGGCAGGCCCATTTACTGGACACACGGATCGGATCTGGTCTGTGGCACTCTCGCCAGATGGCCAGCGCATCGTCTCAGGTTCGCACGATGGAACAATTCGTGTGTGGGACGCCACTACAGGAGAGACGGAGGCAGGCCCATTCACTGTACACCCATCTTCGGTCTGGTCTGTGACATTCTCGCCAGATGGCCAGCGCATCGTCTCAGCCTCTTCCGATGAAACAATTCGTGTGTGGAACGCCACTACGGGAAAGACAGAGGCAGGCCCATTTACTGTGCACACTGATTCGGTCTGGTCTGTGGCATTCTCGCCAGATGGCCAGCGCATCGTCTCAGGCTCTTCCGATGGAACAATTCATATGTGGAACGCCACTATGGGAGAGACAGAGGTAGGCCCATTTATCGGACACATGGATTCGGTCGAGTCTGTGGCATTCTCGCCAGATGGTCAGTGCATTGTCTCATCAGGACATGGTCAATTCGTATATTGAACGCTACGACAGGAAATACGGAAACTACAGGACACGTCGACTTGACTAACCACTTCGAGATCAACAGGGAGGGATGGATATGTGGTAGTAACGGTGAACTCCTAATGTGGATCCCGCGAATACATAGGGCATATCTTCACCGTCTAAGTGTTATCTGGGTTGCCGGCGGATACGAAACCCGCATCGATCTTTCTACTTTCGTACATGGGCGGAGTTGGACTACTTGTATTAACACCTAGATAGAACCGCTACAGCAACCGTAGTATTTCTTTAGGCGGTGTGAAGTGTAATTTTGTCGAGCGTTTGTCATAAGGCACAAGTTACACTGTTACAGTACAGCCAAATAGACCGAAAAAAACCGTGTAACTTGTTGGAATATATTTCTCGTGAGGTTACCCCTCGACTGATTCGTATCATATTATTCCATACGAGTATGGTGCAAACCCGCGCATCGTGTTCCGTATTTTGTCTCGGTTCGTATTTACCTTACCTTTCGGATGCTCGGGCCGTCTGCCCGGATCCCCTCCTGGTCGCACCGCCGACCAACTGATTGTTATCTCGTCGCCCTGCGGAAGCAGAGCATAAAATTTCCTACTGTATAGTTCATTATACTGTAGACATAAATACTTTCATCTTCGTAGAGTAACACCTTAGTTCTGCCTTCTAGTGCGCGCAGTAACTGAGGTGAGTTTTGGCTAGTCTTCTACTTTATATTCACCTGTACTTATTCACCTTAGTCCTTGCCTTAGTCGGCTTGTCTTACTGTTTAGACTTCGCCCACGCGCACGTTTGCTCATACTCATTTATTCACGTTATCTATTTACGAAACTCCCATACCTTGCTTGTAAGATAACTTGCTGCTTTTGTACTATGAAACGTGGCCCCCAGCTAGGGTAATGCAGAGTCAGCAGCAATCACATGACGTCACGTTAGTCGAGCGTCTGTCATGAGGCACAAGAGGGCAAAGCGGTGAGAGAAGGAAGCGAATCCCTCCGGACCAGTCAACATCATGAGATTCGCTGCGTGTCCCGCACGCAGGTGTTAGGTTGTTGTTTTAGATTTATAAATCCATCCCAACGGTATTGAAACCCTCTTACTCTGGTCCAAAGCCTGCTGTCTTCCAACAGAAACAAACTGAGCGAGCACAACCCACGAGGAAAATCTCAAAAGAAACACTCGATTGCAAAGGGAACTTGCGCTCCAGGCTCTCATAATCCTCGTACGGCGGCAAGTCGAGGCGATTAAAGTACGGTGGCTGCGCGGGAGGCCGTTCGGGCCCCCGCTCTTCTCTATCGCAAAGCAGCGTGGGCCGTCGCTGCCTTAGAGATTCTTGAAGCCGTTGACGGGCACGGGCGAGGTGCCCGTGGTGAATTGGAGCATGCACGCCTTGCGCTTCGCGGGCCACGAGCGGAGGCACGCCCAGAACCACTCGATCACCCGGTCCGTCTTCTCGTACCCACGGTAGTCGGTGTCGGTGAATCGCGTCCGGTCGTCCATGTCGAACCCCGTCATCCCCCCGATGAGCAGCTCCAGCTCATGGTACTGTACAACCGCACACGACGCACAAGCACGGACTCTCGGACCGACTGGACCGGTGAACGCGTTTATCAATTCGAGCTCAGTTCAAGTTGCTCCGTCTCGACTTACCACACTTTTTTTCTCTCCCTCGTACTAAAATAAGTTAGGCAGGACGGCCTTGTCGCAAGTGCTTAGAATTTATGGATAACTCCGAGGGCTGAATTGTACGTGCATAATTTGTACCAACTTGAACATTGCGCGGCAGCGCGGGGCGTACACAGCACATGCCTCAGAAAAGTTACCAGGCAAGCCAGACCCCTTTCTTCCAATTTGGTGATCCGCCAGCCCTCGGAAAGTCTCAACACCTCTTCCACTACCAGGCGCAAGCGCGTCAAGTGCAAAGAGAGGTGAGCACTAGTGAGCGTTGGGGGTTTCCGCCTTCGTATCTTCGTATCTCGTGTTACTATCACCGTCCTCTCGCACCATCGGCCACTGGCCATACGGGTTTGAAAGGTCCCACGACCAAAGCAACATCGATCTTGCTTTTAGCGCGATTACCTTTTATTACTACCCACATATCGGAACAAACGGAACAAAAAAAGTATACTGATGCTTGTATTAATGTACACATAGTGCAGACCACGTGCTCTCTATTATGTTATGTTTGAGTGGCAGAATATTTTCGCAAGGATCGGTCCGTTTCTTCACCTTTTCTCCTCGACATGAGCCAGAATGGGGTCTCTCACTCATTGTACTCCGCATTGGCACCGGCGCCATGTTCGAGCAGAATCTGCACGATCCTTGGCCTCCCAAGTAATAATGCCAAATGTAATGCGTTTGCCTGGTCCTTGTCTTGTGTGTTCACATCCACGTCACGCTCCAGTAATGATTGTGCGATTTCGACACCGTGTTCTTCAACGTCATATTCACCTTGTGACACCAAGTGCAAGGGGGTCTGGCCGCGGTCGTTCGTCGCGTCTGCATTCGCGCCATGGTCGAGGAGTGCCTGTACTATCTCAAATCTCCCGTGGTAAGATGCCATATGCAACGGGGTTACGTGGTCGGTGTCTTGTGCATTCGCGTTGGCGCCCCGCCTCAGTAGTAGTCGCGCAAGAGCGAGACCAGCTTGGTGATCGTGGTTCATACCTGACACTAGGTGCAGCGGGGTCTGTCCCCGGTCGTCCTCCGCATTGACATTTGCGCTATGGTCGAGAAGCACCCATACCATCTCTAGCCTCCCATTGTAGGATGCGAGGTGTAACGGGGTGTTGTGGCACCCATCTTGTGCGTCCACGTCAGCGCCGTGCTTCAGTAATAGCAGTGCGAGATCGGGAACATCTTCGGAGCTGTGGTTGCATACTATGTGCAGCGGTGTTTGGCCCCAGTCGTTCTTCTCGTTGGCGTTCGCACCATGGTCGAGAAACACCCGTACCATCTCGAGCTTCCCGTGAAAGGCTGCGAACGTTAACGGGGTGGTATGGTCCTTGTCTCGCACATTGACGTCAGCACCGCGCGTCAGTAATAGCCGTGCGAGGGCGAGACTATCTTGGGACTCGGAGCCGTGGTTCCCTTCTAACACTAGGTGTAATGGGGTCTTTCCCCAGTTGTTCTCCGCGTTGGCATTCGCATCATGGTTAAGGAGGACCCGTGCAATCTCGAGCTTCCCGTGATATGATGCGAAATGTAGCGGAGTGGCGTGGTCCTTGTCTTGTGCGTCCACGTCTGCGCCACGCTCTAATAACAGCAGAGCAAAGGTGAGAACATCTTGCGAGTTGTGGTCGCCTTCTAATAATAAGTGCAATGGCTTCTGGCCGCGCTTGTTCTCCGCGTTGGCATTTGCACCATGGTCGAGGAGGAACCGTGCGGTTTCGATCCTCCCATGGTGGGATGCGAAATGTAGCAGGGTGTGGCCCTTGTACCGTGCATCCACGTCGGCGCCGTGCTTGAGGAGTAGCAGTGTAAGATCTAGAACGTCTTGGGAACCGCAATTCCTTTCAAAGACTATGTGCAACGGGACCATGTTTCTGTGGTTCTTCATGTTGACGTTTGCACCACGGTCGAGGAGCACGCGGGCGATCTCGAGCCTCCCACAATAGGATGCGAAATGTAACGGGGTTTCGTGCTCCATGTCTCGTGCGTTAACATCCGCGCCTTGCTCCAGTAATAACTGCACAAGATTGCGACGATTGTATTCGCGTTGGGAAATCTCTCGCCTCGACACCAAGTGTAACGGAGTCTGGCCCTTATTATTTCGAGAATCGATGTCTGCATTTTGTTCCAGTAGGATCTGCGCTACCTCGAGTGCGCCGACATCTGCTGCCAGATGTAGGGGAGTACAGAGATCACCCTGCCGAGCGTTCACATCCGCGCCATGTTCGAGTAGAAACTGCACTGCCTCGACAGCGGCGTGATGGGACCACAGGATCGCATTGTGTAGTGGAGTCTGATTTCTCATTCCTCGGACATCAACATCCCCACCGTGCTTGAGTAAGAGTTTCGCAACACGAGTGTGTCTTCCGTGTAGTGCTGCAAGTAGCGGAGACTGGTATCTGCCACCAATGGCATTTAAATGCTTCGGGTGCTTGCCGGCGAGGTGCTCAACTAGGTCGTGGAATCCACAAAACGACGAATAGTACAAGGGATTAGGCTTCGAGGGTGACGGCGACCCCCAATATAGCGGCGGGTCTATATTGTGTATCCGGACCCATGCCGCAAAATGTGGTTTGTCCGGGTCAAAGAGGGATTCCATCCCGTCCTTCACGTGTGACGCGACGTCCTCGAATTGGGCATGCGCAACCCAGTGTTGAGCTGCGTATTTGGCCAGAGGGAAACCCTTGGAAGCCTCATCGTCGGTGTGATCGTTCAAATGGAGAAGAAATCCGAGACAAGCTCGTGCGAGAATCGTGTGCGCGGGTTTTGGGAGAACATGATATCGAGAGATGTCTCCAGTTGACGTTTCGAGGCGTTTCGACATCAAGAATTCTTTAACGGAGAAGTGGGAAAACTGGACGACCTGAGAACCGTTATTGTCCACGATGGCGATCAAACTTGAGCATGTAGACAGGACAGCCTGTTCTTGGTCTTTCCACCGCCAGTCCGCGTGGAACTCCGGAATGTCTCCCTCGGCCACGTCAAAGTCAAACGTAAGAATTTCAGCGAGTTCCTCGACACGAAGCGGCCTCATGGCAACGGCGAGGCAATGAAGGAGACGACGGGTATGTTCTTGGTTATTCTCGTTGATATTTTTCAACACGCGTTCATACGTCTCGTCCAAGCTCTTGGGTAACTCGTCAAGGACCCGTCGCACATTTCGCGAAAACGTGTGCCGCAGCACCTCTAGCTGGCAGAAGACCCATCGGAACCTGTGCGATGCGTGATAAGAGAGCTTATCCAGATGCAAGGAGCAACGTCCTTACATTCCGTCCGCTCTTTCGGACAGCAACTCGACAGCCAGTTTCTTATCCTCGTCCCGTAATCTCTGCAGCTTCCTGTCCGAGTACATAACGGAGCTCATGTAATCAGAAATATACTTCTTTTGTCCACTTTCGTCGTGAAGCGAAACAGCGGTAGAGGCCAGTGGCTCGAGTCTTGTCTTTATGTCAATTTCCGGGCGACTGGTTACGCATATATGTAAATTCGGAAGGTGCTGGCGAACGAGGACCTCCACAAGGTCAAGGACTGCCTCTCGTTGTGTCGGCATCCCAGAGCTGTCGGGACACTCGTCGAGTGCGTCAACGATAATGTAAACTGGGTGTTCGGCTGCGACTGTGAGCATCTTCTTTAGACAACTTGTCAAAACGCCATTGCTGGGCTGTTGCGCGCCGTTCCCGTGCTCTGAATAAACGCGGGAAAGTATGTCACAACAAGAGTTCGAGTGTGCAGAAAGTTGGACGAGCAGCGAGGTGACAAAGTTGCGAACATTCTGCTTGTCCTCGTCCCGAAAGTCGAAGTAAAAGTATGCCAACGAAGCGGGTCTGGTCTTGCGAAATGCCATAATGTGTTGTATTATTGCAGAACTTGTAGTCAATATGAGTTACGGTGATCGGCGATAACGGCTGAGAAGGGACGAACCAAAGGATGCTCTTCCCAGACCCCGCTACGAGACACCATTAGGAGTTTAGCAGGGAAGGATAACGGTAACGTACGTTTTCCATGGATCCACAGGAGGGAACCGATTGACATCCAGTCCACGAATATGCTGCCTCCAAAGAACCACATGGCTGTCCTCTCGTGATAGGTCTCGCATGCGATGTTGTGATTCGTTGACGGATCCGGTGGAGAGAACCATTTTCGAATCCTCTGTTGTATGTGCTCCCCTGCGGCGAATTTCAGTCTCCACAACGGTGGCAATAGTAGGAGATCACGAACATTTTACTTCATCTGCATTATCTGCTATCTGTCGTACAGCTATCCGGACTGTCTTCACATCTAGGCGAATGAGTTAGCGAGACGTAGGTGTTCCGTCGATGAGGTTGCGCACCGTCTTCGAGGCCACGGGTGACCCCCAGAACCTGAGCCGTCGCCATCCGATGCTCCTCTTGTATCAGGTTTTCCAACCTCTTGAGCGCATCCTCAATATCCGTCATTCCCACTAGCCTCTTGAAATACGTTTCTGAAAACGATGTGAGAGGGGTCTGATTATAGTACATCTCTCAGAAACAACTCACTTGCTCTACTTTGTTCCATCTCCTTCGTTGCGATGGAGAGGATACACAGTACCTCAACCACGACCTTTACCAGCACCTCCGCCAATTCAATTGCCGGAGAGTTTTGAATATACACGTTAAAGCGCCTGAAAAAGTCCCCGATGCGCTCAAAGAGGCCGACAAGCACATCATGGCTTTCTCTGACGTCCTTTGCCGCCTGACAACTTTCAGCATTAACAGTGCTCGCAACAAGGGACATGGAGGATACGGGATACGGACAGAGAGGAGGACACCAATTCCAACAAAGATTGCTTTTGCAGGGGGGAACGCCTGCACAATAACGTTATAATGTACAAGTCGCCATGAATTCGACCCCTGAGACGTACCAGGCCAACACTCTCGCCTAGAGTCTCGGAAAACGCGTCGAGGACACGGACCGACGAACCGATCCATTTCATTAACCTGTGATCGCCTCTCCTAAATTGCTCAAACGCATTGGCATGATGTTGGAGCATGGTCAGAATGTCATCAACGGAGGCACAGCATCCCAGATCAGTAGCGAGTGGCTGATCCAGAAGGTCTTTTCCAGTCTTCTTATTGTACTCGCTCAAGGCGGCATCAAGGATTGATATGAAGTCCGAGGACGAGGCAGATGTTTTGGAGGATGAAGACATGTGTCAGTGACGGGAAGTTAAATTTGTTGTGACGATTGCTGTCTGGAAAGAGTGTGTTGCGGGTCGTGAGGGAAACACGACGGCCTCGTACGCTTGGGCTGAGGGCTGAGAATGATGTCATGGCCTCGTGCCACGGGTATGACAGACGACCGCGCGCCCAAACAGCGGCAGGTGACCTTGCAGATGACTACTGGGGAGAAGCGCTCAGTAGCGCTTGTACAATATGCGATGCGGCTGATAAACGCGCAACGTATATCTTCGCTTCGACGACTGACAAGCATTCGAGCCCGACAAGCTGAGACAGGAAACAGCGAACATGGAAGAACTGTAAGTGCGCAATCCTGGGAGCTGGGCCGGATACGGACCGGATCCGCGACACCAGAACCGGGCGTGTCTCGTACGGGCTTGCGCCAAAGCCCTCCGAGTAATTGCCAACTCACGGGCCTCACGTTCGGCCACCAGAAGCCATCAGTGCTTTCAGCGCACTGCGGCAGGATAGCAACAAGGGGGCTTATATCGTCCGCTTCCGGCTCCACTTCGACTCTGCTAGTACCGTCCGATCGCCCAACTCAGCTGCCCAAGTGACGCCAAACCTCGTCGAACTTGAGAGCTTGAGAGCTGGGATCAAGGCTGGGTGAGACAGTGAGGTATCGTTTGCTACTCTTTGCCCTTGGAGGTTTTCTCCCTTGATTTCCCCCGCGCGCCCAAAACATTCAAATACTCTTCTCTGTGACCAGACAATTATGTACAGTCACATAAAGTTGCCTAACCCAAACCAACAACACCTCACTTATTGTAAAATCTCGTGTATGCGGGTCTTTCTTAAGATACATGCCGCTGGACTTCCAGGTTCTCGAAACCCAGAAACCCGATAACTCTTTCGCTAACTCCCTGATGGCCGTGACCAAGCTTTGGTCTATTTCTGTCGTCGCGGAATGGATATCAGTGGTATCACATTCAATGCACGTTCATCCACGTTAAATAATACAGCGGCTCACTACTAGTACTCACTAATCAGAACCAATGGTCACTGGTCACCGGTCACTGGCACCTGCCACTCTTCGGGCGGCTATTTACCATATTCTACGAGGCAGTGCGCCCTGGTTCCGGCTGGAAGTGTGGGAAGCACTCGTGTTTCCTGCTCCGCTCACTTCCTAGTCTCCTATCATCTCTCATAAACCTGTCTTCAGTACCATGTCTTCATCTTCTCAAACACCTGCCTCGTCCATGCGCTTCAAATTGATCCTTGATGACGCCTTGAGCGAGTACCAGAAGAAGACCAAGAAAAACCTTCTAGACTACTGGCTCGCCACTGAGCTGAAAAGCTGCGAGTCCATCGATGCCGTCCTGGACATACTTCGAGATCAAGCTAAGGCGCTTGAGCGAACTAGCGCTGGTGATCAGAGGTTGATGAACCGCATCGGGTCGTCGGTGAATGTCCTCTCCACGATTTCTGCCACTCTCGGCGAGGGTATTGGCATGGTACCTATCAGGAAACTCATCTTTGACGACTGAAATTGCAAATCTGACGTTATTGTGCAGGCGTTTCCACCTGCGAAAGTGATCTTTGCTGGCATCAGTGTCCTCCTCTCTGTCCGTATATTCCTGGTTACTTTTCGGGCCCTTTTGATTCCGAAATTCGATAAGCGGCGAAGGGCCTCAAAGCCAGCCACGATGCGCTCGCCGACCTCTTTGGGCGCATCGAGGACTTCTTCAAGCGCTTTAAGGTTTATATTGAAAGTTCTCCGACCACTGAATTGTTGGAAGTACTTGTGGAGGTCGTCGTCGAGGTCCTATACATCCTCTCCATCGCAACAAAGGAGATGGAGCAAAGCCTAACAAGTGCGTTCTCTGTTCTGAGTGACTCAACACTTGACCCTTCTCACATCTTCTCCAGAAAAATATCTCAAGAGACCAGTGGGGAGAACAGATATCGAGGATGCACTAAAGAAATTGGATAATCTGATCCAGGGGGAGCACGGGATGGCGACAGCCCAGGTTCTGAAGGCCACCAGTGAGATCAAAGGCGGTGTGCAGCGTTATTAACCGGGCACGCACTTCTCGCTAAATGTCGTCTGTCTAGATGTCAAGGAACTGAGCCTGGCTATAGAACTAATGGCAAAAGAGGTAGGAGAAGACAAGTGTTCGTGATTCCCTGCCTATTACCTCTGTTGTGGAGACTGAGACCTCTCCACAGGGAATAAGATACGAGATGGCGCTCGGAAATGGTTATCTCCCCCAGACCCCTCGACAAATCACTACATCGCGTGCAAGGCCTATCACGAGGGAACAGCCACGTGGTTCTTTGAAGGCGGCATGTTCGACGACTGGATGTCAATCGGTTCCCTTCTATGGGTCCATGGAAATCGTACGTCCTCCGAGTCTTCTCTCTCGCTGCTCAACTCCTGACAGTTTCCTGACCTGCATAGCGGGATCGGGGAAGAGCATCCTCTGGTTCGTCATTTCCCATCTATTGTCGCTGATTTCGGGAACTCATGTTGACCACAAGTTCCGCAATCGTACAACATATCACTGCACTGTGTGGGCCCGGACAGGCCCACCTGGCGTACTTCTACTTTGACTTTCGAGACGAAGAGAAACAAAATGCCCGCAACCTTATCACTTCACTTCTTTCCCAGCTCTCCGCTTTCTCGGACGCTTGTTGTGACGTAATCTCCCATCTTTATTCAACCCATGGGAATGGCACGCGAAAACCTACCGATGACGACCTAACGAAATGTCTAAAGCAGATGCTCTCGGTCCTAGCTGAACAACCAATTTACATCGTCATGGACGCTCTCGATGAATGTCCCGATGACTCTGGATGGCCAAAAACCCCACGAGGGGAGATCCTGGACGTTGTGCAAGACCTCGTTGACCTGCAGCTTCCGAATTTGCGTATATGCGTTACTAGCCGTCCCGAAGTTGACATCAAATCTGTTCTCAACCAACTAACCACTCACGCCGTTTCACTTCATGATCAAAGCGAACAAAAAAAGGGTATTGCTGATTATGTCAGCACCATCGTAAACTCCGACAGGAAGATGCGTGGATGGCCAGATGAGGATAAGGAACTGGTGGTCAAGGAGCTCTCTGAAAGAGCGGACGGAATGTAAGGGCTTCGCTTCACGTTCGACAATAAAACTCTTAGATGTATTGTCCAGGTTCCGATGGGTTGTCTGCCAGCTGGAGACCCTGCGGCGGTCGGTGCAACGAAATGTGCGGGGGATTCTTTCGAAGTTGCCGAAAACCTTGGATGAGACATACGAACGTGTGTTGAGAGATATCCACGAGGACAACAAGGAACACGCTCGTCGTCTCCTTCACTGCCTCGCATTCGCCATTCGGCCACTTCTTGTCGAGGAGCTCGCTGAAATGCTTACGTTCGACTTTGACGCCGCCGAGGGAGGTATTCCGGTGTTCCACGCGGACTGGCGGTGGAAGGACCAAGAAGAGGCCGTGCTGTCCACGTGCTCTAGTCTGATCACCATCGCCGAGTATGACGACCCGGCCCAACCCTATACGGTGCGGATGGTGCAGTTTTCGCACTTCACCGTTAAGGAGTTCTTGATGTCGAATCGCCTCGCAACCTCAATCAAAGATGTCTCTCAGTATCACATTCTTCCCGGACCCGCACACACCATTCTTGCACAGGCCTGTCTTGGATATCTTCTCCAGTTGAACGACTACACCGACACACGGGGAGTCAAAGACTTCCCTCTGGCTAAATATGCGGCTGAACACTGGGTCGCGCATGCCCAATTTCAAGGCGTTGCGTCACACGTGAAGTGTGGGATGAAGGATCTTTTTGACTCGCACAAACCACATTTTGCATCGTGGGTAGGGATACACAACATAGATGGCTCGCCGTTTTTGGGATATGATAAACTTACGCTGCTTACACCCTTGTACTATTCCGCACTTGTAGGGTTCCATGAGCTAGCTGAGCACCTCGCCATCAAACACCCGCAGCACGTAAATGCTATTAGCGGCCTATACGACTCCCCGCTGGTTGCGGCGCTAAGCCGACGTCACTTCAGGGTTGCGGACCTTCTACTCGAGCACGGTGGGAATGTTAATTTTCATGGAACAAGAGGACGCACTCCACTGCACACAGTGTTACGGCGAAATCATCACGAAGACCAGGACAACCGTGTTGTGCGGTTCTTACTGGAGCGCGGCGCGGACGTGAACGCACGAGACGAAGGCCACCAAACCCCACTGCATATACTGTGCCACGACTACTTCAGCTACAACCCAAACGACATTCTCACGGTTGCGCGGCTATTACTGCAGCGCGGCGCGGATGTGAACGCACAAGACAAAGCCCACAAAACCCCGTTACATCTAGCAATGCGCCGATATTACACGCCCAATATTATTCGGATTCTTCTTGAGCATGGCGCAGATCCTAACTTGAAGAACGAAGAGGGCAAAACCCCACTGCATAAACTGTTAGGACCCCAACGTCGCGGCAGGGACTCCAATCGCCCCGCCGACTACATTCTCGTTGTTGCACAGTTATTACTAGAGCACGGCGCAGATGTGCACGCACGAGACAATGACCACAAAACCCCATTACTTCTGGCAGTGCGGCACAGAATGTCCAATATCGAGCGTTTTCTTTTGGAGCATGGCGCAGATACAGCAGAGGCAGTTGAACTGTGATGTACATTTGACCGCCGCAGACTCGGAGTCGCGGACTTTGATTTAGGCCGCGTGGCATGCCTCTGGTCACGTGATAATTAATATATATTTGATTCCCCGATTGCCTTTCCGGGTTTACCCCACACCCTTGCACTGCGACCACACCCACCAGCTGTGTCTTACGCAGATTTGTCTTTTTCTTTTATTTCCTGCATTTTATATCCTGCGGTTTGTACCCAGTAGAATATAGATGCAGACTAAAATAAAAAGGAAAGCCTGCAGATGGCGCCCGCTGGTTCCGGCTCCGCTCCGGGTCGCGTCTCCAATTCAAGTTCCCGACCCCGACAAACTCAGCAAGATCCAGTCCGCATATAGTTCAGGGCGCTCTCCCCGGTGTCCTACCAACTTGCGAATACCGTTATCGCAGCGTTATCGCATCCTTCCCGGTTGTTTTATCGGTGGTGTAAAACCTAACCCTGTCTTCGTTGTCCATCTCACCCCATTCATTCCCTTATCATTCAAGTGCAGCGAGCAGATCCAATTCTTCTAATCTGCTGCGTCGGAGAGCAGTCGTGTGACGTGACGGTAGCCCTCGTACTGCGTCGAGTCGATTTCGCGTAGTCGGATCCGGGTAGCAGCACATAATACCTTAGAGCCGTATCCGATATTGTAGTTCTATGATAAAATACTATGGTTTACTAGTTCGCTTTTTTTTACCGCCGAATTTCGTTTCGTCAACGTCGATGATTTCAGGCGTCCATCTGGCGGCTATTGCGCCTCGTGGTTACCTCGTGTCACGTCGTCGAACCTTCATTAATAAAAGTTGCATTTAACCTGCAATCACTGAACCCTCTCGTAACCCGTTGATCTCGGATGCCTTTCTTGTTTGGAACACACGGTACGTGTCAGTGTCAAGGTTCAAATTCGCTTTATTCAAGCCCCAGGCAACGCGATGCCCGCAGCCCATGACAGCAAGCCCCAGTCTCATCAGACAGACGGTCAGTCGCGGCCCAAGCAGCTCTCTACGATTGGCCTGTCTTCCTTTCCGAGGGGTCCCCTCTGGCGTAGCAGCCCACCAGCCCCACCCCGATAAGCTGACGCTGTAGATCCAGGCTCGAAGCCGACGCCTGCACAGGCTCCTGCTGCCCACGAAAGCTCCCGACTACCCGACCAGCCCGATACCAACGCGATCATTGCCCTCGCGTTTCTTCTTGGCTCTGCGACCGCACTCGGTACATCCGCCATCTACCACCGCTTCTTCGTGCGTCTCGCGAGCGCCGAGTGGATCACCCCCAACATCCTAGGGCGTAGGCCCTGGATCACAGGCGTCGTAACCAGGTGCGTGCGCGTGCGTCTCGAGTCCATGCCACGCCCTCGGCGACTAAACGACCCATTGGCGCTTTTTTGTTGGCACGCAGCGTGGGTGATGCGGACAACTTTCGCCTCTACCACACCCCGGGCATTGGCTGGCGTGGGCCCCTCAAGTTCAGATACATACCCAGACGTTCTCGAGGTGCGCGCGCTGCCGCGACTTCCCCAGACGAGACAACGATGATGATGGATCTCTAACCTCCAACATCCATAACCCAACCTGCACCGCGCCGCGCCCACCCAACGCAGAGTTAGTCGGAAACACGATCCACATCCGCATGGCGGGAGTCGACGCTCCCGAGGTGAGCCCTCCTCCGCTCTCAACTTTGACCTCTCACCCGCCCTGTGCATCACCGCAGCGCTCGCATTTCGGGAAGCCGGCGCAGGCGCACTCCGACGAGGCGCTCGCGTGGCTCAAGGAGCACGCCCACGGCCGGCGGATCAAGTGCCAGCTCTTCCAGCGCGACCAGTACGGGCGCATCGTCGCGCTCCCGCTCCTCCCCCGCGGCCACTGGTGGTGGCGCCTCGGTACGACGCGCAATCTGCCCCTCGAGATGGTCCGCGCGGGGTGGGGCGTCGTGTACACGGGCGCGGGCGCGGAGTACGGTGGCTGGGGCCAGGACGCATTCCTCGCAGCGCAGGCCGAAGCGCAGTATGTGTTTTTTTTATGTTTATCTTTCTGCTTGCTCCTGCCTGCTTACTCTCTCTCGGGCGTGCCTGGTCTGACTGACGTGGATTTAAATTAAGGATAGCGAAGAGGGGCATTTGGCATACTGGCACGGACATCGAGACGCCCGCAGAATACAAGAAACGGCATCGTGCTGCACAAGAGGCGACGCATGGGGAAGAGCCGGAGACGGAACTAGAAGACTTTGTGCCTGAGCCTGAACGAAAGGGCACCCTCGACAAGATATTAAGACGAGGAAAGTCGGGTGGGAGCAGCCCCTAGGTTTGATGATAACGCTTGCTTTCGTTGCTAGTACACTCGTGGTAGACACGGTACTATCCATACAAGAGCAAGGTAGCAAATATCTGTTTGTAGTCTAAAGTAGCAAATCATACGATCATACGAGTAGATTGTGGGTGACCAAACCGAAGCAGCGCACAGAAATACAGGGATCAACCGTCGTCGGGGCCCTCATTCTGCTGAGGAGCTTCGGGGGCTCTCTGCGGAGGCAGCATACCGAAGAGCTAAGAAAGGACATGAATAGGCGAGACGTGCGAGAGGAGGCTGAAGGAGCGCACGGCTTTGATCTCTCTGACACTGAGCTTATGTAGCTTCACCCCCGTGCCCTCGCCGAGCGCCGCATCGGCCAACCCTAGAAAAGACATTAACATGCCCGTTGCAGGGACACCAACTGGACCACGACGTACCCATCTTGACGTCCTGCAGTCGCAACATACGCTCCTCGATGGTGTCCTCTACAACAAGGCGCTTCACAAACACGTCCTTCTCTTGCCCAAGACGATGGACACGATCGTATGCCTGCGATTCCGCCGCGAAGTTCCACGAGAGATCCATGCTACATTACATTTCGTGAGTCAATGAGAGCCCGGTCGCGTAAGGGATTAAAGAACGAAAGCATGCGCACTTGATGACCCGGTTCGCGATGGTGAGGTTGAGTCCGACGCCGCCGCACTTGGTGCTAATCAGGATGACTTTGGGCCCGCTCGTCTTGCGGAACCCGGCAAGAGCTGCCTCGCGAGCCTCGCTCCTCATCTTCCCGTCGTACCGCAAGTTCTGGATGCCGTATCTCGCCAGCAGTGTCTCTAGCAAGTCTAGCATCGACGTCCCTGTCGATGCAAGCGCATGTCCGTTACGTTGCCCACCTCCGAAAGAAGACTTCCTCACATTGGGAGTACACGATCGTCTTGTCGCCAGCATCATGTGCGATGCTGAGCTGCTCCACTAGCGCGTTCATCTTCGCGCTCGGCTCCATGTCGTCGTCGCCCCGGCGCCAGGTGGCAACTGTGCGCTGACTGGGCTTCGAAACTTCTTTGCGGGCGACAGGCTGCTTGCCTTTCTTTTGTAGTGAAGACTCATCGGGTTTTTCCTCAGGTTTGACTTCGCTGCTTTCGTCGTCGTCAGAGGCGTTGGGGGCGCTTGACGTTCGAGGTTTCTCCTGCGATAACAGTGAAGTCAACACATTTATTATCACTTGTCCCTATCAGAAGCTCACATCTTTAGGGGAACCCTTTGCTTTCCCTTTAGGCCGGGTTAGTCCTCACATTCGCTCGGAAATACAGGCAACGGCGCACGGCGCACCTTCCTGTTTTGTACCAGCCAAGATCTGTGAAAAGTCCGGCAACTCCTCATCTGAGCTCAGTTCGAATATTTCTGGCTTCGCCTGGAAAGCGGGCTTTGGCTTCGGTAGTGACTTCCTTTCCTGTATAACCGGCTTTCTCTCCCGTATACGACGCGAGCGCTCCTTTTCGGCACGAGCAAACGCGCGCAACTCCTCGTGCGAAGGCTCAAAGGCGATGGAAAGGAAGATCGAGTTGGGACGGATGTCGTTCATTTTCTTGCATACCGGGCCTAGTTCCAAGTTGGCCATCCAACACGCTCAGAATGAGTAACTAACACGCAGGCGGTAGAAAAGAAGAACGTACAGGGACGGAAACCTTTGGCTTCTGCATCCTCAAACGCCTTCTCCGCAAGCATGTTCTGCCGTTCGTCCCCATAGCCGAAGATTCCATCATGGACAATCGCAGACTGACTCATGTCTTCCAAGCAGTCTGTCGCGCGCCGAGTGAACAACGGGAACTCATGCGCGATAAAGAGGGCGCTCAGCCTCACCTGCGCAGACTTCGTGCCCGCATTTCAGAACCCTGCCATTGTTTTCGTAGACTGCGCACTGGAGGTTCAGCGAGAACCAGAAATGAGTAACTGAGGTGCTCGCGTACTCTCGTGACACACGGGGCACATAGTATCCTCTTCGTCCGCACCGTTCGTGAAGTCAAGTTCGATCGCTCGCGCGCGATCTAGTGCCCTGTCGGGTAGCACAGATCATATGAGACGACAACCGTCGCGCGGATGCGAGGCGCCTACCTTTTCTTTATCCGCACAACCCACTCCGATCCCATCACTCTCCTCGCACGTGCAAGTTCCTTTTCGCTCTCACCGCTCACCAGCAAGGTTGGGTCATCACCCTCCTCTGCTCGGATCTTCGTTTACAAAAGCAATAATAAAATGAATCCGTCAGGAACGGGTCAGAAGAAGAAACGATGTGCTCACGAGAGTGAGATGTGGGTGGCAACACAGCTGTCGCAGGCGCAAAATCATCACCAGCACTGCGGAATGGCTGTACACCCAGAATTAAGCGAGAGAAAGAAGAAAACAGGAAATTTACTTTTGAATAATCGTCCCTTCGCGAATGAACTTGTTTACCCGGACTTTCGCTTGCTTCTCGAAGTCATCATATATCTACCAAGTAGATCAGCTCGGAATCCCGTATATCTAAGAATAAAACGATTGCACCTGGCGCTCTTCGGGAGAGAACTGCAATGTCTCCAGTTCAACGATCTTAGGTGGGAGCGTAAGCAACGGCTTTCCCTCGAGCTTCGAATCCTTGGTCCGTCGCAACAAGATGGGCTTCAGAATACTCTGTGCGCGTGCGCCTGCCAGTGGCGCATCGTGAGCCTGCACCTTGGTCTAAGAGGCATTTAGACTAGCCCCGCCACGGACATACGCTCGAAGTGGAGACGTACAATGTGTTCGTGAAACGATTGCCAATCATTCCACGGACGGAAACGACCAAAGCGAATGAGCCCGTAAAGATCCACCCTATCATCGAGTCACTTTCGACTATTCAAGTGCGCGAATTGAGTACGCACAGTGAATTTGTGACCGGCGTGCCAGTCAACATCCAACGGTATTTAGCACGAAGTTGAGCGACCACCTTGCTGGCCCGTGTGGTTCTATTTAACCAAAATAAGATTAGTTGATGGACACGAAAAGTAAATTGACACACCGGTTACGAATGAATTGCGCCTCATCAAGCACAACGCGGTGCCATTTCATACGTGCCAGCAGACCACTATGGTGGCAGCATTTAGTTGTGACATGGGGACGTATAGTTGACGAAAAATAACCCATGTTCTGATAGCCATTCGGCTTCATCCTCCGGGTCAACATTAGGGTCTTTGATAACAAAGTCTTGGGCGAGAGTGTGATACGTCGTGATGATGGTCTACCCATCCGTGCGATGAGATGAGTACTAGACGAAGACAATCGTAAAAGGAAAAAGCTACGTCTAGTTCTCGCAATGCGGATAACCTCTTGAGTTTAGTCTTTCCGTGATGGATATGCACAGTGAAGATCCCGTTCGTCTTTGATTCCAATTCTTCCTTCCACTACGTAAACCAGCAAGTCAAAAGACGCATGCCGTCACATAATATGATGACATACTTGGTGCAATAGTGCGGCCGGAACGACAACGAGGGTTGTGCGATAATTTTCATTAGGGGCGGGCGTATTCATAGCCATAGTGGCAATCATCTGAATGGTTTTACCTGGATAGGGTCATCAGAACACGCACGTGTCCCGCACAGGATGCAAAACAGACCAAGTCCCATTTCGTCGCTGAGGTTCAAAGCTTAGACAGTCAGACAGAGACGCAACAAATGGTACGAACGCCAAAATCCCGCCTTTGTACGCCGTTCCTTTTTCTTGCATCAACATCCTAGGATGGCAATCTAGCTCTTCTCTCGACGCGGTGTGGAGTCTTACCAACTGACGCCGATAATTTGATGCGGAATAAGGCGGACCTCCATCCCTGGAATAAGGTCCTTCGCACTGAAGGGACACGTGGTGTCAGTGAAGAGAAGGGACGCGACTTTGTTGCACAAACTCTTTCAGACCCAGGTACTTCATTCCATCCTTGACTTGCATGTCCTGACCCAGATTGTCGATGGATCTCGAGACAAATTCGGCCAACCTAAGTCAGGGTTAACGTTAACAGCTTTACGACTGGCCAGGAGGTCCACGTGCCGTTGTTCTTGGTCATCCCCTCCAAAATCTAGTCTGGTTAATGGGCCATCCACTTCTTCCCTGACAGCAAACTCGGCATCCAGAGGATTGTCCGACGAGTTGCCCCTGAACATAGATGTAAGGAGAGACTGCGCCTCACGAGTAGCGCGTTCCTCGGGTGAGAGAATTGGGACAGTGACCGCCGCATCTAATCTATGTTATCGACGAGAGACGGGGTCTAATTCGAAGGGCGTTGCGTACTTGGAGACTGAGTACTCGCAAGGAGGCCCGAAGGCAGCTCTTTGAGGTCGGTACGTGGCACTTGTGGTGCCTGACGCTTGTTCAGGGGTGCTACCAGTGCACCAGAGTATCCAGCACCTCGCCTACGCTTCTCGCCGGTTTTCTGTGATTGTAGGAGTGACTGAATTGGCGAAAGAGACGAATCACCCTCCGCGTCCGAAGGAGTGAGATCAAGGGCTGCAAGGAGACGCGACTTTGAGGGACCTTGTTCTGCCATGATCACTGGAGAGGAGAAAGCAGCAAAGAATTGTAGACGCCGTGCAGGACGGACAAGTCGCGTCCCAATTCGGCGCGTCTGTTCCCGTGACATCGCTTACTCACGATTGTCTTACCTTAATAGGCAACCGACTAGTTGTAGTCCTAGCCTCGCTGCTGTGTCCTAGGATCTTATCTCCCACTTCTAGGCCCCAGCTGAGCGTCTCGTTCTAATGTGGTCACTTACCCCAACTACTCAGGCTCGTGGGCGTTCAATCGCACGATTATCGAAAGGGGTCCATTTATTGTATCTAAGCGGAATAATGATCTGTCAGCTATCTCTGGCACACCACACCAGCGTAGTTCCTGGGAAGCAGTGAGCAGCGAGATTCACGTCCAAGTAGGCGCCGAGTCTGCCCCAAAACCGCGTAACGCTTTACTACCGAGTTCGTATCAGAATCTTACATGCTGGCCGGGGCAGCGAAAATTCATGAGTATAGAGCATGAGCCTTTAGATTCTAGTCACGACGAAACTGTCGACTTTCCTGCACCCGAACACAGACATAACGAGGCTTGCACCCTAATCCGCAGCAGCTGCTAAATACCCCTGAAAAGCGTGTGAACATAGCACATCAAGAACAAACAATCCTCGACTTACCTCTCGATCTCCCAGAAACTCGCCATATGCCAGTGCGATGGCGATCCAAAACCCAAGATCGACCCCGAGCTTCCCGACCTCGTCGATGTGTACCTCGAAGACACCCGTCGATGAGCCGACAGAGAACACGGGCGTAGTATCGTGGAAGGTGACGAAGGGTGTCGGACCGTGTGCTATTTGTGAAGAATGGAAATGGTGGTGAGTGCCCTCCGTCGGCGTCAGCGTCGGCCCGTCTGGAAGCGGGCCCAGCGAAAACGAGTTGGTTTGCGTGGGTGCACTGTTCCTTAGGGCACGGAGTGCTCGCGAAAATAAACCCTCGGACGCTGGGGTCGCAGAGACTTGTGTGTGGGGTGACAAGATAAACTGGGAGATCACAGGACGTGTCCTCGGATGCCGCTGCGCAAGCTGGTCAAGCTTCGCATGTACAGCGCTCGGAGATGGCGGTGCCACGAGCGCACTCGGAGGCGTAGGCGCAGGCGGGTAGGTGTGCGTCTGCGAAAATTGGCCGCTCGTTGCGTCTGTGAGCGTCACATCCGAATCCGTGGAGGAGTGGGACGACCCAGGGACGCGAGGCGAAGGGGAAGGCTGACTCGAAGATACTGGGGGCGGGGATGCGACATTGGTGCGGCATGAGAACTTAAGCGAGCCAGGAGAATGGTACGGGGAGCTGGGGGGCACGGGGATGAGGGGCACGACGACACCTCGTGGAAAGTTGGGGGCTCGCAGATGAATATACCACCCACGCAATGGCCGATGTATCTCCCACAACACCTTCGACGTTGCGTTATCCTAAAATAACCGTTATCAAATAATAATATAGCAACCACAAGACCGAGACGCACGACCACATGCTCTATGATTTCGTTGTCTGACAAGAACCGGTCCTGTCAATCCCAAAGTCACATGAAAATCCGGATTCCGGAGTGAACGGATTAGAGGCAGACCTTGTACCATATGACGCGCTCACTCTTCTCCTCGGCGATATTAACCCTGTTCACGGACAAAACATCCGAGCTGACAACATTACGGTACACCGGTAGACATGAGTGATTATCCTAACTCACCTTCGTACGGTATATCTGACTGTCGGAGAGATTGGAGACGCTGGTATCGAGGCTTGCATGTTTACGTTACTTGTCGTGGTGGTTACTTCCAAAGTGTATGGTAAGGGGTTCGCAAACCAGAGCGTATCCGCGGTTGTATCTGCTTCCACGTCTAATCAACCCAGAGATATCTTGGTGTCATTGTCACCAACAGCGACGGCCCGGCCCGACACACTTCAACCCGCCTGTCCATTTAGCGCCGCCCTCATGCTCCTACCACTCTCCTACCCCCATCAATCATGACAAAAAGTTGGGGCTCAACAGCCCGCCTTCTCGCGCTTGGCATCGTCTTTCACTTAGTTTACATAGGAACTGTTTTCGATTGCTATTTCACGAGTCCAGTTGTCCACGGCATGCGCCAGCACAGGCTGTCACAAGCGCAGGCTAAACGCCTCGTGCTCATAGTAGGTGCGAGTCCCGTCAATGCTTGCTTTTGGGAGGAAGTTAAAACCGCCCCTCGCGCACCGTCAGGCGATGGACTGCGTGCAGACTTCGTCTTCAGCGCAAATGCTACCCAGATCGTGCCCGGCGCCCCGGAACGCGTCGCGCCCTATCTTAGGGACATTGTAGAGAACAGAGGCGCGTATGGTGTCTCGCATACACGCGTCCCAACGGAAAGCAGACCTGGACACGTCGCTATCATCGGTGCGTGTGTTCAGTTCGACTCGAGCCATGTGCATACTACTTCGCAACAGGTGGGATGTACGAAGACGTCTCTGCTGTAACCAAGGTGGACCTCGACTTTTTCCTGCTGCATATATGCGCTTACCGTGTTGTGAAATCAGGGATGGAAGACAAATCCGGTACGCTAATAATCCACGCTGCCAGGTCTCGCTGCCAGACACGGGAACTTCCAGGTTGACTTTGATTCCGTGTTCAATCAATCCAGCCACACGTTTTCTTTTGGATCGCCTGATATACTTCCTATGTTTGTTCAGGGAGCCACTCCAGGAAGGGTCGAGGGATGGACATATCATGAGGATCACGAGGACTTCACGAAAGGCACGTCCAGCACAGCTACTGGGTATCAGTCCACGTATTGAATACTGGCTAAAACTACTACTAGATGCTACGGCACTTGACTTCTGGGTTCTTGACCAACTCAAGTCGTTGTTTCGTAATGCCACCACGAATGACACACTGGATGCTCAGCTTCGTGCGCCTCAGATGGTTTTCTTCCTCCATCTTTTGGGCCTAGACATCACCGGACACTCATATAGACCCCACTCGAAGGTATTGTATGTCCACACTGCCTGTCATGTTTATCATTCTTCTCACACCAAAGTAGGAATACATGAATAATATCCGCGTTGTCGACGATATCGTTCGCGAAACGGAGCAACTCATTTCTGGATTTTATGGAGACCAAGAGACAAGCTATATCTTTACGGCCGACCATGGGATGTCCAAGATTGGGAACCACGGGGATGGCGGTAATTTTTTCTCGCCTTCCAGAAACATTCATCGCTCACGTACTCCTCTTCAGATCCCGACAACACTCGCACCCCACTTATTGCCTGGGGTGCCGGCATTCGTAAACCCATCCGTGACCTGACTTTCTCCCGAGTAGCAGACGACTATTCTACACCGTGGGAGCTGTCGCACATTGTACGGCGTGATGTCGAGCAGGCAGATGTCGCCTCATTAATGTCGGCTCTGCTGGGCACGTTTTGGCCAGTCAACTCAGTTGGTATCCTTCCCGATGTCGATCCGACTGAAGATGGGTACCTCAATATGCGTGGTGGGGAGAGGGAGGTTGCAGAGGCTGGTGTTGTGAATGCCAAGGTAAATGCTCAAATATGGTTGTGTATGTGACCTAACCCCGAAGCCAGGTCGTGTTAGAGCACTATCGCGTCAAACATGGTGAGGCCGCTTCTCATACAACCGTACCTCAGATACTTATGGAGACACAGAGCTAAAGAAGGCTCACGCAATTCTGTACAAGCCATATGAGTTCCTTGACCACCCGTCGTCCGTCTCGGAGTACCCAGCGTCTCAGCGTCTATCCTCCATCGAGAACCTCATCGCATCTGGTCGCTTCCAGGAGGCTCGGCACCACTCACATGAACTGATCAAGGCGACGCTTGGTGGCATCCGCTACCTCGAGACGTACGATCGCACGCTAATTCGCACCATCGTTACCTTCGCCTACACTGGTTGGATTGCTTTCAGCGCAGCATATATTCTGGTGCCTTCTCGACCACCTTTAATCACCTCATTATGGATACCACTATTCTTCAATGTCGCGACTGTCGCATTTTGTGCGCTCTTCGCTATCCAGCGATTGCCGTGGACGCTGCACATCTACATTCTATTTCCCTTTTATTTTTGGAAAAACGTGGCAAGAAGCGTATCTGTGGTTCCATCAGTCATACGCAATCACAAGTTGGACACAATACAGATTACGAAAACGGTACTCACGCTTGTTTCGACCGTGACTGCGTTGCAGAATATGGTTGTACGTCGCCTTACACACTCTCATTGGCCGAGAATCTCAGACGAGACCTGAAGTTTGGGTACAACAACCGAGCCATTTGGAGCGGTGGCTTCGTCACTATTGGGCTCGGGTGGCCCTTGACATCCTGGCCGAAAGGTAGATGGAAGCTCTTTGGACCGTGGGCAACTTCGTGTCTTCTCACCGCAGTATTCCCATTGCTTCGCGTGGACCCTTCTGAGAGCCTTGGTACTATGTAAGGGTCCATGGAGGTTTGTACCGCCCTTGCTGACACCAAAGATACAGAATGACCGGCGGGGTGTGTATGCTCTTCGCTGGGGAGCTGGCCGTGCGCAAGGTTTCGGAGATGGAATCCACCGTCGCTCTGCGTATATCACGTTTCGACTTTAGAGTCACCGCTCGGATTCAGGTAGTCTGGACCCGCTTGTCCTTTTCTGCTGGCATGCTGACGTCCCCGCCGCGTTTCAGCTGCTACTTACTGCGCTCAGTATGCTGGTCACTGCGACTTCTGTGCGGAGCCTCCAAGCCAAGCATGGACTCCCGCGCCTAAATCAAGCAGCCGGGTGGACTATCTTTCGTGCGTCCGACTCGATTCAGACGCAAGCTTCTCCGATGTGATTGACCTCTGTCCAGTGCTCTCCGCGCTGCTTCCGTTCTTCTTGAAGGTTCCCAGGACAGCGGAGGGGCGCCTGCTCACCTACTTTCTCTCGTTCTGCCCGTGCTTCGTCCTCCTGTCCATCCGCGCCGAGGGTCTTTTCTACCTGTCGTACTGCACGACCTTGTATCTCTGGACGCGAGTTGAAGAGGCTGTGCGCCCAGAGACACTGAAATCCCGCGCGCAAACCAATAATGGCGAACGTGGACTGAGATGGAACCCGCGCCGTCTCAGTCTTGATGATATCAGAATTGCGTTGTTCTTTTTGTTCTTCGTCCAGGTGGGCTTCTTCGGTACTGGAAAGTGAGTACCGCATATTTCTGATTCGAGACGAGACGTTGACCACGAGCCTAGTGTCGCTTCTATGTCGTACGTTCAGTTCCCTTGGCCCCTGCGCGCCATCGCTTATACCAGTCAATTCAGGTCGTTCTATCTAGAGCCTGTGTATCGGCTAGTTCCAATCTTTAGCCCATTCTTAACGGCAACCCTTCTCGTGAGCCTTGTCGTCGTCGAGGTGCCCTCCTTCATCAGCTTAACATACACTTCAGCTTTTCAAAGTTTTCTCTCCCTTCGTCTTTCTCTCGGCCGCCTTTGCCACCCTGAACGCGCGCTTGGGAATGCCACCTTTTGCGCTCTTTCTAATCGCGCTCAGCCTCACTGATGGTGCGCCTATTTGTTTCTTCATCTCTGACTGCCGACGTAACATGCTGACCCCTTCTTTCCCATGTAGTGATGACAATGACGTTCTTTTTCAACGTCACGGACACAGGTAAGAAAGCGGGGGAACTTGGCGCTCTATGTCCAAAATCCGTTTACATAACTTTTTTTACGTACAGGTTCATGGTTGCAGATCGGCCAGTCGATATCGCACTTTTGCATCACCTCCCTGCTTCTCGTGTTCTCTGCTGGTATAACATCCTTCGGGGAGGCCTTGATGAGAGGTACGGTGCTGAGCCACTCGAAAGGCAGAGCCCACCATTAAAAAACAACGACATCACAAAACGCAATACAGTTTCATAATGCACGGCACGCCAAGTGCCACTGGTCCAGGAACGACCAATGCGTATTGGGCGCCTCACTCTTTCCGTGTCGTAGGTCCAAATACCATAGACTACAGTAGTTGAAAATGCCTCATTGCTCGGTGGTCATTTCAACCATTTCAACCCGTTTAAGTTTGCGAGGAGAACAAAACAAGACAAAACAAAAAAAGACCAGGTGGTAGAATTTGTTTCCATGGCAATCCACCATGTCTCTAGCCATAGTGTGCGAACGAAGCGCGTGCGTGAGCCCACGCGACACATGCAGATCTCGGGTCCGAGCCCTCGGGAGCAATGAGAAATAGAGCGGGCGAAAGGAGGAAACTAAAGCAGCGATTACGATGACAACTACGGTAACTACTACAAAACGAAACAGGGGCACTCGGTACCCAGCGCAGACGCGACGAGAGCTCCCAAGGATGTTCGAGACAGGGGAGGGAAGACGAGTACAAAGGCCTAGGAGATAGCGAAAACAGGGTGTCGGGGTCGACGATAGCCTAGAATAGGAGGCGAGAAGCACCGATGAAGAATGCAGGCCGCCAGAGGGCAGGAGAAGCGTTAGCAAAGACTCGAAGAGAGAGACCGATTCTAAGTTAGTCTCTTACCAGCCGTTGTAGAGGTGTGCAAGGGAGAGAGCGGTAGGAGGGAGGAAACCGGGATATTATTGGCTGAAAATGATTCCACGACGCCTTGCACAACCAGGTGCAGGCGCGCCTGATTGGGCGCCACAACGCTGGATCCGAGACAATACTGTACTTAGACTGGTCCGTTCCGAGTCCGAGGGTTCTTCGTAAGTTGCACACGACCGTCGCTCTACAGTATTAGGAACAGATGATTATTGTCTCTCGATGGGGCAATACAGGTCGGTCGTTCGTTGCGCGAACAACCAATTGCTATGAACAGTCGGGGTCAAGTGGAATGCGGTTCCCGAGCGATCGCTTGCGAGGGCTCGGAGAACTGAGCTTTCGGAACAATCAGAGAATAGAACGAGGTGCTCTAACCTGTAGCTTGTAGGTCCAAAGAATGGAGAAGCTAGGATGGTAAAGTCCTCGGAGACAAAGGCCTGGGTAGAGAACGCAAGTTAAACAAAGGCAAGTCGAGAAGACGCGAGAAGACGCGCGAAGGAGCATCGTTGTTTTTGATGGACAGTCAATGGCAGTTCAATGGCCGGCAGATAAAAAGACCTAATACTGTACGTCACGATGTGGTAACCCGACAAGGCGTTCATGATATGACTCGGATGCGTGTCGCGGCGATACGGCGCATCGAAATGAGTTGCGCGAGCTCCGAGTCGAGCTCGTGACGAGCCCAATACTGAATAGGGTACGATGAGCAACTACGACTCGAACACGCGGTCGCCACTACTCCGGACACCGCCTAGCGGACACCCTGCGTCTGTGCCAAAGACCTAAAAACAGTACAGAATGACTTGTGATAGTCGCATTGCCAGGCTGTGGTTCTTATATCTTTTTTCACACGTCGCAACGCATATTCTGCAAGCAACAATCTATTGTTATATTATTGGTCGGGTGTCATTACTCGTACAGTAGCATCCCTCTTCGCTTAGCGCCCAAAAATAAATATCAAGGGCAACCAGTAGAACAAGAGGGAAGGAGAAGACAGGTAACGGTATATTCGCATGCGTGACAGAACAAAAACAACAACAGTGGTTAGCACACGGTGATCAAGCACGTATGCGGCAATCCGAGGGTATAGAGGTAAAGGGAGGGCAATACAACATCTCGTCAGCGAAAGAGAAGCTCGGGGATAGGTTAAGTTATCGGATAATAGTACGATGACGTGATATCGCGTGAACTACGGAACGGGCATTGGGAAGTAACGACGAACAGCGGCTAGTTGTATGGGTCCACACCAGATTTGCCGCTCTTGAACCTTGTCATTCACAGAGGGCGTCGTCGACTCGACTTGGACGTTGCTTGATCAGCTGGACAAGAGGGGTCATCGTCCTTGGTGTCCTTGCTCTCGTCCTTGGTGTCCTTGCTCTCACCCTTGGTGTCCTTGCTCTTGTCCGTGGTGTCCTTGCTCTCGTCCTTGGTGTCCTTGCTCTCACCCTTGGTGTCCTTGCTCTTGTCCGTGGTGTCCTTGCTCTTGTCCGTGGTGTCCTTGCTCTTGTCCGTGGTGTCCTTGCTCTTGTCCGTGGCGTCCTTGCTCTTGTCCGTGGTGTCCTTGCTCTTGTCCTTGGTGTCCTTGGTGTCATCCTTGGTGCCCTTGACCTTGTCCTTGTCACTAGGTTGAGTAGCTGGCTTGCCATCTTTGGTCGCGCTGAACTGTGAAAGGGGGGTCTGTCGAATCAGGCCGAATGCCGCTTTTGGCAGACAACTCACGTAGATCGTATCGTCGAGAGAGCCATGCTGCGCGATCGGGACAACTGCGGGCGTGTGGTTCGCATCGGTATTGATAGAAGCGAGCCTGTAAAGGCCTTCTGGGAGACCCTGATCCACGGCGACCGAAACTATGCCGCCTGCATCCGCAGGAGTATTCACGCCCTTGAAGAACGCGAAGACGTTGGGATCCAAGACCTTGGTTGACGTGAACGAATCGAGTTGCTGAACAACAAAGTGCGAGTGGCCGATGATGTTGCCCTGCTTATTCAACTGCTGCGGCGCGGCATAGTAATTCGATTCTGCATTCACAAAGTTTCCCGTCTCTAAGTTGTTGATTTTCATCTTGATTGTGAAATTCGTGTTCGCCTTTACGGCACCAAAGTTTTCCGGGGACGTAAATTTAGACGAGGGCATGTTCTTGGTACTAGGAATATCCCCCATGGGACATGGGTTACACGACCCAGTCTTAGTCTGTTTACCATTCGTGAGGGGTTTATTTACAGTGAGGCAGAAGTTGATGAAGTTGTTGCTGGAGGTCAGCGAAGCAACCTGGCCCGGAGTCGCGTCGTCCTGGCCATCATTTTCGAAACCTTTAGAGATCGATTTAGGATCCAGGGCTTGAAATAGAGTTAGTTGAGTTTGCGAGATGCTGCCGAGACACTCACTGAGGGACTTCTGAGGGTCGTTGTTGTTGTTGTTGTTGTTGTTGTTATTGTTGTTATTGTTGTTTTTGTCGTTGTTATTGCCTTTGCCTTGGGTGCGATGAACACAATAGATTATATCTAACGAAAGACCAACGAACCATCATCCTTTAATACACGAGCCGGATTATTTGAACCCTTTTTGGAGGTGGAATCCTGATAAGACGTGGATTAGATAGGATTGCGCCAGTCAGAAGTGCTAACAAACGCACGGGGTATTCAGAGGAACTTTTTTGGTCGCGAACTTCAGGATTAGGGAGGCCCCGAGCGATAGAGGACGAGAGCATCAAACCGAGGAAAAGGACAAGAAAAATCTTGGAAAACATTGTTCGCTTGGTGTCAAATCAAGTGAATGGCGGAAGAAAGGATCCGAGTCGTGAATAATCAGAAGACTGGGAAAGGCAAGACGACGCCGGGCCGGGAGCGCTAGATGAGAAAAAAAAAGAGAGTACGCAAGGCGCAAGGCGCGAGGAAGGGGTGAAAGAGGGAATAATACTGTCTTGGCGTTCTTCAAATGTTGATATGGTCGGATTATATCTGTTCGAGGCGGTCATTGTTCGGCTGTATCATCCTTTTCATCCTCGTATAGACACGACGACCTCGACGACAACTTCGTTGCCTTCTTTTCTTTCGTTCCTCGGCCGCGGAAGCAGTCCGCACGTAAGAAGCAACGCCACGATAATAAGAATAAGTTAGTTGCGCCCTGGGCTGTTCATGACCATACTGTCACCGACAGTATGGTGCAGCGCGAAGAGAATGTGTTAGCTCACTGGCAACGCTTGAAGCCAGAGAGCAGTTGAACGTTGAGCGCTTTGAGCTCTTCAAAAGGTCTGTGGGTCGTTCTAGTTGGCACTGGGTAACACTATACGATGCCGCAACGTCATCTCCGCTGGGCCAGGGTAGTAGGTTACCCCGACTGGTCGACCGGAATGTGAACGTGTGAACAGCTAAGGCGCCTCAATTCGCCTAGCTAATTATAAACGCTTTGGCAACACAAATCGCATTAGGGTGTACCCTTCCCTGGCTTTTGTGTGGTACACTCAGCCTCAATGAAGCCCGATTGGCGTCGAGAGGGTGTCCTATTCTGAGAGCTCTGAAGAGTTGAACATCGTAGATAGCGTTGCTCCAGTGTTACGACTTACGTTCACTGTGCCCGGAATCGGTCTTTTTGTCATAAAACTACACTAAATTCCTAATAAAACATAAAATATCTCCATGTGGTGCAAAGATGTGCAAAGATTTAATGTCTCCATTATGCTCGACCATTGTCCACCACGAAAGACTCAAAGTCCAAACTGAGTCTTTCCCACAATGAAAATATTTATGTCTTGGTCGGGTTTTTCCACAATCTGTTTCCGAAAAGACCGATTCCCGGGCCCAGTGACGTTAGAGTGTAACTGGGTGCGCAAAACTATTCTCGGGAAATTTGGGTGCTGACAGGACTTTGCCACTGCGACGGGCCTGTTGCCACTTTTTTTAATAGAAAAGTCCTCATCTATACCCCGCAACATGTATCTATAACAAAGACGCGGTAACAATGCCAGTGCACGGTCAGACGTACACATCGGGTTGGAGAAATGGATGAAGTAGAAGTTCTAAGCGGGAAAGTGCTACATAGGGTTATATGATGTACCCCAAGACGCACTCTAATGGAAAAAGACGCGATGCTAGCAAAGCCAACATCTGGCACCGTAGCCTGTTGCAACTTGCAACACAAACGTGATACACTGTGCTGTAGCCGAACGCGACGATCCTATAGTATTGGGCCAATTTCAACTCAACGATGTCAACTTTCGTTCCTGCCCCTGTCTGCACTGGGCCATGCCTTGCTGCACGCAGGACGAATTTACTGTACCGATCGCCGTAATTCGTGATCCCTTCAACGGGACCCTTTGCCTGAGCCTCTCGACCTATCCGGTTTCTTCGACCTAGCTGGATTCTATAACAAGTACCTAGGACTAGGATTCGGTCCCTGTCACCTTCCCGCTTAGTAGGTGTGTCGAAGATCGGAATCGATGGCAACCAATCGGCTTGCAGAGTCGGATTCACAGGTACAGTAGAGCTCAGGTGTCGAACGTTAGCACCTGCGTTCTATTTGAAGGCACTGTGACCGACCTAGAGAACATAAGGGGTCGAGCAAGGCTCCCCCTCGTACCTGTCATCATATATTTACTATTGCTCATGACGACTGGTCGTATAGTGCCTCTTGATAGTATGGTGGATACTTGCCGTATGAACTAAATCGATCACGTCTAGACCCAATAAGTTGTGGTTAGTGCGCAGACCGTACCTCAATACTTCTTATCTAACCATCGTGGCATCAGCTTGCGACTGTCTCTCCCCCGTTACAGTCTTTGTACATACAGGTATTTATGATTTGCGAGAAAAGGCAGATAGTAGCGTAGACAGTTTGAATGTCGGGATCGAATAAGGAAGGCAAAGGAGGAATGGATGCGTATCAGTCCACGCAAGGGAGAAATCGTTTCGGGAGCACTCGGGAGCAGAGAACAGATTAGGGGCCAGTTCCCCCGGAGTTCAAGGTTGCTCGAAGGAATTTCCAAACTGCCAAGTTTCCGTGGTAAGTGCCCCTCGAGCTTAGGTGGGGAGTAATCACGACATGCAGACCGAAGAAATTCACGCCTGGCCCTCCACGCACACGGGGTCCGGAGCGATGTGCTTGGTAGTTCACTGCATGGGCAACAATTCTGATCAGGGGGAATGGAAGTAGACCAGGTGCCCATGAAGGTGTGCCCAGTGATCATGATGATGAGCCTGAGGCTGGTTTACGTGCGAACTGTGAACCAAGCGAACCCAATCTTACGGTAGTACTGTTGATGGTGGGAAACCCCGGAGAGTCGTTCGGTTTGCGCGGGGAATGGAAGGCCTGTGGGCGGTGGTCGCTATTCTGCTATCGTACGTTCTAGGCATAGATAGCGTCCGCAGCTGGTGACCAGTTCGGTGGCAAGCGACTCTGAGCGCTGGGTGGCATTGTGGTGGCCGCTGGATACTTCACATGGGTGGAGCAGGGTTGAGAGGACGAAGCTAGTGAGCTCCCTAATGTGAGGAGCGTGTCTGGGTGGCGGAGCGGCACCATCTTGGGAGACGGTCAACTAAGAAGTGACCGGCATGCGTCACGTCGAACTCCGTCACAGTCTATGAGAGTCTGACTCGGCCCGCTTCCAGTGCATCACTGTACACTCACTGTACTGCATGCCGCAGCATGCTACTGAAGCGGCAGCACTGATAGGTTCGTCGTTGACGCGAATAATCTTGTTGGGACCCTCATATTGGACCCTCGGCGATGCGGGTCGCGCGTGGTCACTCAACGCCACCATTACGCCGCCCAGCGCTGATTCGCGATAGATTGTAAAATTTATTGAGCCCAGATCCTCCACTGAATACCCTGTGGTTCGTGGTCATTTCCCTACATGGCGTCTTGAATACATCAAGCCACCAATTACCATAATCTTATCGTACAGCGCGGCGAGATTTGGATGCCGGATCTACGTATGTATTGACAGTGCACATCAGACACACACCGACGATTGTGTGAGAGAAAACTCCACGGAAACGGGCTCAGAAGCCACTTCTCCCCGAGCTGACCGATCCAACGTTGTCACAACAGTGTATTTGCGACGCTGTGGACACACCTGCAACCACAAAGAGGTTCCATGGGGGCCCGGACTGGTGCATCCCTTCATTGCCAGTGTTACCATCAGTTATGCGCGTCACTTACGTCGCGCAACCGGGAAAATGGATACCCATGAGTTGGCTATCAGCACTGGCATTGCATCACGCAGCGTTATCGTTGCTGTCAAGGCCGCTCATCATATCTTCATCCGGCAAACCGGGTCAGAGAAAGTTTTTGTGGCTGGACGCCCGCGCGGCACCGTGTGCACCTAACAGGTCCTAAAGAATTCTTTACCACTCCAGCGACAATGCGCCGGCCCCTTGATCACTCATGTGGGCGCCATTGCGGCGCCAGCAGAAACTCTGGCTTGCCAGTGGGTCGACTGCTTCTGGATCATACTGATGGGGCTGTAGCGCCCAGTGTCCGCTGTGATACTAGTGCCATCACTCGTGACAGCAACGTGCAAGAGATTGACTCTTTAGTAAGTAGTCATATCGAGAAGCGGAGATAATGTTCTTCGCAGGCATACGTTACTCTCGGAGACAATATGTCATCAAAGTACGGCCAGAAGTCCGTGAAAGTGACACTGATCGAATCTTTACCTGAGTCAGCTATACACTCATTGCCCGTTTCGTTGACAGGGCTACAATGGCTGCTGTGGTCACATCGAACTGGCACATCCCACTGGGGTGGGTTCCAGTTGCGGACGCACCAATGGATGCACTTCACGATCCACCAAGTGCTTCGAGCTACCGTGCTTGTGCTGACCATACCACAGTCATACCACATTTGACCTGCGCTTTCGGTCCCGGCCCGGTGTGCTATCTTCTGCCATATATCTCCTGCCATACTCCTGCCATCAACTCGTCAAATGATCACGCCACACTGGCACTGTAATCGCCTCCTCTGACGTGATCCTGTACACGAGAAACGGAAAGCTCGAAAAGACAATTCTGACAGTCCTCTGTAAGCATGGCACGCAATGACACCTTCCATGACTTCCGTGTACTGCGGTCTTTCCACGCCTGCGTCTCGAAGGGTTCGTCGCGATCGGCACGCCTCCACGACTGGGTCCACTACTTCCTCTCGTCGGGTGCCCTAGGTTAGCCCCAGCCGGTTCTCCTCCCATCGGTTCGCCGAATCTACTCGGGAGGTCTGCGCGTACCGTGCATCGGCTTGACTAGCATATGGCACCATCTTGCGAAGAGTGGAGTCCTCTGGTGCCGCTACACTGTGGCGCTGTGTTGCCGCCTCACTTGGAGTCGAAGTTCTCAGAGGGGCACCAGCAAACTTCTGGACACCGACAGCTGAGCGCTGTATCCCTCGGAGATTAAAGGGGATCGGGGCTTTTCCCTACACTGTACAGCGCATGTCAATCGGAATACAGTAGGTAC
>WNGR01000875.1_pt1 | contig 72876 bp, 63 predicted proteins | sample 5407581 | NCBI WGS metagenome assembly WNGR01 (sample SAMN13153383, study PRJNA577476) | soil metagenome | isolation source: 80 cm soil or saprolite under Garry oak tree replicate 2 | place: USA:California | collected 2016-06-15
CCAGGGCCTTCTTGACGCCATCGATGATGTCGTTCACGTACTGCTGGTAGAGCACCATGTCGGCGCGGGTGCCCAGCCGGCCCATGTGGCCTCCGATGAAGTGCTTCCACGGGTAGGCCATGGCCGTGTCCGGGGCGGCGATGGAACCCGGGACGTCCTCGTTCAGGTTGAAGCTGTCGAACGGTACCCAGCGGGGCAGGAAGATGTCGACCAGCATGAGCGTGTCGTGGTCGGGAAAGTGGATGTAGCTGTTGTCTGGGGTGTGGTTGGTGCCGTGCCACGCGAGGTTAACGCGCTCCCCGCCCACGTTGAGTGTGTACTTGGTCTTGAAGGTGACGTCAGGGACAGGCCGGGCCGGGTCGTTCTCGCTTGCCAGCAACTGCTTGGCCTGGACCTGCCCGATCCGCACCACGTCCGTCCCGAACAGCGACGAGCCGCCGATGTGGTCGGCGTGGTGGTGAGAGTAGACCAGATGGGTCACCTTGTTCGACACACCGTTTTCGGCGGCGATCTGGTCGATGGCGCGCTGCAGGTTGTGCCCGATCGACGGGGGCGCGTCGAACAGCACGACCCCGTCGCGGGTAGTCAGGAACGCGGCCTGATAGGCACTGTCGGTGACCCAGTACAGGTTCTTCTCCACCCGCCCGACGAAGTAGCCCTGCGCGTTGACCGCCGGGCCCAGCGCGGACGGCGGTATCGGCGCATAGTCGGGCAAGGTGTCGGCCGACGCCGGTTCGGCGAGGGCGCCCCCGGCCAGGGTGGCGAGCGCGGGGACGGCCGCTATCGCCGCGCTGCGGGCGAGGAACGAGCGGCGGTTCGGGGCTGAGTTGGGTGACATGGTCGTCCTTTCCAGGCGTACGACAGGAGGGGAAGAGGCTCAGGCGCCGTAGGCGGGCACGACCGCACCTCATGAACGGACCTGGTCGTTCAGGGCGTGTTCAGGTTCACCACCGGGAAGGTGAGAAGCCGTCACCGGATTCCGGTGATCTAGAGCCGATCTGCGGTGAGTTACCCCGACCGGGTGCCCGGAGGAGATGGCGCGATGACCGACATGTCGGCCATTGGTTGGTCCCGCGGCAGACGCGGCCGTGCAAGGGCTCTTAAGGGACCTATCGGTCTTGCCGGATGGGCGTCGGCGCATGTGGCCCGCCGCCGACAAAGCCGGAGTGCCGGCCTGGAGCCGGGCTGGCGTACGGCAAGGTGAGCAGGCATCACTTGATTCCGGTGATTGAGTCCGCCTGCATTCCCGGTGATTGAGTCCGCCTGCGGAGCAGCGGGCGAGGCTGCCTTGCCTGCGGTCGTGGACAGGTGAGGGGTCTCCGGAGCGCGCGCGGCGCAGTTCGATCCCCAGGGCCATCGCCGGGCCCCGCCGATCGGTACGAGCACACTTCGGCGGCAGAATTCTCCCGTGGCCCGTATCTTCATCACCGGCTCCACCGACGGACTCGGCCGTGGCGCCGCCAGTGTCCTCATGGGTGAGGGCCATGACGTTGTCCTGCACGCCCGCACCCTGGCGCGGGCGGCGGCGCTCAGCGACCTCGCCCCGGACGCCTCAGGAGTGGTCATCGGCGACCTCGCCAGCGCAGCCGAGACCCGAGAACTCGCCGATCAGGTGAACGAGATCGGCCGGATGGACGCTGTCATCCACAATGCCGGCGTCTTCCTTGAGCCGTCCCGCGCTGCGACCGCCGACGGTCACCCGAAGACCCTCGCTGTGAACACCCTCGCCCCCTACCTGCTCACTGCGCTGATCGACCGCCCAGATCGGCTGATCTACCTCAGCAGCGGACTGCATCACACAGGTGCCGGGTCCCTGCGGGACATCGACTGGACCGGGCGGCAGTGGAACGCTGCACAGGCCTACGCCGAGAGCAAGCTGCAGGTAACCGCGCTCGCGCTCACCCTGGCCCGTGCCTGGCCGGACGTACTCAGCAACGCCGTCGATCCGGGCTGGGTCCCGACCAAGATGGGCGGCCCCGCAGCAACCGGTGACCTGGAGCTGGGATACCTCACCCAGACCTGGCTCGCCGTCAGCAACGACACAGCCGCAACCGTCAGCGGCGGCTACTGGTACCACCGGCAACGGCAGGCGCCCGCAGCAGAAGCCCGTGACCCGGCTTTCCAGGACCAACTGATGGACCGGCTGGCCGCGCTCACCGGTGTCGCGCTCTTTTAGCGCCGCGGTTGCGTCCAGCCAGACCCGAGGAGAGCCCCTCAGCCCGGGCCCAGGCCAACGGCGCCGCGATGCATAACACCTTCCCTTTCGCGGGCCGGGCCCGCCTCGACGGCCGGGCCCGCCCCGACGGGGCAGGCTGACCGGCGCCGCGTCAGCGGATTCCGGCGCGCTCCACCTGCGCCTGGCAGAACGGGCACGCTATCCGGTCGGCACCGGCGGGCAGCGTCATGACCGCGCCGCAGGACGCACAGGGGATCTCGGCGCTGCCCAGGTCCATCCTGCGGCCGCAGCCCTCGCAGATCATGGCCGTGGCACCGGGCAGCGCGCGGAACTCCCCGCCGCAGCCGCCGCAGTGCCGCGGCTCGCCGTCCTCGGCCTGGACCGGCACGTATTCGTTGGTCAGGCCCGCCCGGTCGAGCAACTGCGCGGCCGCGTCGGCCGGGAGCATGCCCAGCCAGCCCTGGCAGAAGCCGGACCAGGCAAACTTGCCGGTCAGGTGCTCGGCGTGGTCGGGGTCCAGGTCCGCGAGCCCGGCCGAGCGGTACAGCACCCGGCCGGTCTCGATCTGCTTCTCCAGGGTGTCGGCCATGGGCCAGAACGAATCCGGCGCCACCGCCGGCGACATCATGTTCCCGGTGTAGCGCAGTCCCATGACCCGCTGCCGCATCTCGGCTTCCAGCGCCTGGGACGCCGGGTCGAAGGCGCGCGCCGTGGCGGCCTCGGCCATGTAGCCGACATAGGCGGCCCGGTAGCCGGGATCGTTCCTGGCCCGGTGCGAGACGGCCATCGGCACGCCGGTCACGTACGCCTCGTACACCCGCTTCTGCAGGTCCCGGTAGGTGTCCCGGTCGCCGGCGGCGGCGGCTTCCCGCGCCGCGGCCTGGGTGCTGTTCACCGTGGCGGCGTACGCCGGATCCGGCGCGGTGTCCCCCTCACACGCCCGGCGCAGGTCGTAGTCGATGAGCGAGGCGCAGTAGTCGCAGTACACGTAGGCGGTGACCGTCGGCAGCTTCTTCGGCGCGCCGCACACCACGCAGGTGCACCGCTTGACGAACCCGCTCCGGCCGGTTGGGCCCCCGGCCCGCCAGGGCGCTGGCAGCGATCTGTGCGGGGCTGCCAGCACGCGGTGCGGCCGCTGGCAGCGGCATGGCTGACCATGACCGTGACACCACGGAAGAGGTGAAACCATGACCAACGCGATCGAAGCAAGTGGCCTGGTCAAGCGGTTCGGCAAGACGACCGCGCTGGCCGGGGTGGATCTAGTCGCGCGCCCGGGCACGGTGCTTGGCGTGCTCGGGCCGAACGGCGCCGGCAAGACCACGGCGGTCCGGATCCTGGCCACCCTGCTCCGCCCGGACGGCGGGCAGGCCCGGGTGTGCGGGTATGACGTCGGGCGCCAGGCGCACCAGGTGCGCCAGCTGATCGGCCTCACCGGCCAGTACGCCTCGGTGGACGAGGGGCTGTCCGGCGTCAACAACCTCATCATGATCGGCCGGCTGCTCGGCGAGTCCCGCGGTCAGGCCCGGGCCCGGGCGAGCGAACTGCTTGACCGGTTCGACCTCACCGAGGCGGCCGGGCGGCCGGTGAAGACCTACTCCGGCGGCATGCGGCGCCGGCTGGACCTGGCCGCCAGCCTGGTCGGCCGGCCCCGGGTGCTGTACCTGGACGAGCCGACCACCGGCCTGGACCCGCGGAGCCGGAGCGACGTGTGGGACATGATCCGCGCCCTGGTCGCCGACGGCGTCACCGTACTGCTCACCACGCAGTACCTGGACGAGGCGGACCAGCTCGCGCACGACATCGTGGTCATCGACCACGGGAAGGTGATCGCCACCGGCACGCCGGATGAGCTGAAGGACAAGTCCGGCGGCCAGGTGCTCGAGGTGGAACCGGCCGACCGGGACCTGCTGGACGTGGCCGCCGCGGTGCTCGCGGCCCGGACCGGTTCCGTGCCGGACACCGATGCCGAGTCCGGCCTGGTGCGCGTCCCGGTGGCCGACGCGGCCGTGCTGCCGGCCATCATCCGGGAACTCGACGAGGCCCGCGTGGAGCTCGCCGAGTTCACCCTCCGCAAGGCCAGCCTGGACGAGGTGTTCCTCGCCCTGACCGGCGGCCGGCCCGGGACCGACGACGAGATCGCAGAACTTGAAAGGAGCTTCCGATGACCGCGGCAACCCTGCCCTTCGCCGGCCCGGCAGCGCGAATCGGCCCGGTGACCGGGCTGCGGAACGCCTTCACGCTCACCTGGCGGAGCGTGCTGAAGATCAGGACCAACATGGAGGACCTGATCGGCCTGAGCCTGCAGCCGATCATGTTCCTGCTGCTTTTCACCTACGTGTTCGGCGGCGCGATCGCCGGGGGCACCCACGCCTACCTGCAGTTCGAGCTGCCCGGCCTGCTGGTCATGACCGTGGTGTTCGCCACCCTGGGCACCGGCCTGATGCTCAACCAGGACATCACCGGGGGAGTGTTCGACCGGTTCCGCAGCCTGCCGATCGCCCGCTGGGCGCCGCTGGCCGGCGCGGTCCTCGGCGACATGGTGCGCTACATGATCTCGGTGGCGATCACCCTCGGCTTCGGCATGGTGCTCGGCTTCCGCATCGGGACCAGCCCGGTGGCGGCCGTCGCGGCCTGCCTGCTGCTGCTCACCTTCGCCCTGGCCATGTGCTGGGTGTCGGCGCTGATCGGGATGCTCGTCAAGACACCGCAGGGCGTGCAGATGTACGGCTTCCTCGCGATGTTCCCGCTGGTCTTCGGCAGCAACCTGCTGGTGCCCTCGGGGACCATGCCGGGCTGGCTGCAGGCGTTCGTGAAGGTCAACCCGATGACCGACCTCACCAGCGCCGAGCGCGGGCTGCTGACCGGCGGGCCGGCCGGCACCTCGGCCCTGCACTCGCTGCTGTGGGCGCTGGCCATCTTCGTGGTCTTCGCCCCGCTGGCGGTGCGCGCCTACCGCCGCCGCACCTGAGGCCCGGGGGCCCGTCGCGGGCCCGCGGCGGGCTACCCGCCCGCCGGGGGCCCGTGCGGCTGCCCGGCGGCGGCGGACTTGACCGAGTCTTCGGCCAGCGCGAGCGCCTCGGCGTAGCCGAGTTCCCGGCCACGCTGGTAAGCCGCCTCGAAGACCTCGGCACCGAGCGCCTCGCGGGCGCCGTCCCTGGCCGCCGGGGCATCCAGGCTGCTGTGATCGAACGCGCCGCGGATCGTGTGCGCGGCACCCAGCAGGACCGCCGCCCGCTCGGCCCCGGCCGGGCCGTCCGTCATCAGGGCGGCGGCCGCCACGCCGTCGACCACGACCGCGACGCCTTGCCGGTCCATGCTCTCGGCGGCGATGCGGAGCGCGGTGGAGAGCATGGCGCGGCCCTCGGCCACGTTGCCCAGCCGGATGTCCGCAACCGCGCGCCGATTCTGGGCCTGCGCCCGGAACGACCCGATCATCGCGACGTCCTTGTCCGCCAGCCGGGCATCCAGCCGGGCGCTGATCCGGCTTGCTTCTGCCACGTCACCCCGGAGCCAGGCAAGCTCCGCCGCCACATAGTTGATCCACAGGTCGCTCTCCGACTCGCCCTGCTCCCCGGCGGCCCGCTGGGCCCGGGCTATGTCGGCGAGCGCGCCGGCGTGGTCCCCGAGCCGGCTGCGGGACTTGGCGAGGCTGGCGTACATCTGCGCGGTGTCTTCCCAGTCGGTCAGCTCCCCGCTCAGCCCGACCGCCTCCTCCAGGGCGGCGATGGCCTGGTCATAGTCGCCGTCGAGCGTGGCCAGTTCCGCCTGGCCCACCAGGGCCAGGGCGGCGCCCCACCGGTCGCCGATGGCCTGGAACCCCGCGAGCGATTCGGCACACTTGCTGGCTACGTCGTCCAGGTGGCCCAGGGCCATCGAGGAGAACGCGTGCATGAGCCGGGCACCCGACCGGATCCACGGATCGGCGGAGTCGAAGTGCGCGGAGAGCAGCCGGAGCGCCTCATCCGGATCCCGCTTCTCGTAGAGCGCAAGCATCACGGCGCCGACCACCACCAGGGGATGCGGCGGGCGGCCGCCCGGCGCATCCCCGCCTCCCCGCGCCATCAGGGATTCCAGATCGGCCAGCGGCTGCCGGACCGAGCTGATGTCCCAGTTGGCGTTGAGCACGGTCAGCGCGCAGTTGGCGCGGGCGTGCACCACGCCGGGGTCGCGCTGCGCCGCCCCGTCGTCCCCGCTTATCTGCAGGATCTCCATGGCCATGGCTGCGCTCTCCCGGCGCTGCCCGCGCAGCAGCCAGAACCAGCCGAGCGCGTGCCCGAAACGCAGCGCCAGTGCGGTGTCGTGGCACTCGACCGCCCAGCGCAGCGACGCGTGGATGTTGTCCTGCTCCACGGTCAGCCGCCGCATCCACGTCTGCTGGCCAGCGGCCCGCAGCATCGGGTCGGCCGTCTCCGCCAGCTGCACGAAATGCGTGGCGACCGCGAGGCGCACCTGGTCTTCTTCCCCGGCCTCGGCGAGGCGCCCGGCACAGTAGGCCCGGATCGTCTCCAGCATCCGGTACCGCGGCTCACCACCGTCGTCGACGGTCAGGAACGACTTCTCCACCAGGCCGAAGACCGCGGGCAGGATGGCCACCGCGGGCAGCGCGGCGTCCTGGCACACCTGTTCCGCGGACGCCAGCGTGGCCCCGGCCGGGAACGCGGCCAGCCGCCTGGCGAGCACCTGTTCCGGCCCGGACAGCAGCTCCCAGGTCCAGTCCACGACCGCGCGCAGCGTCTGATGCCGCGCCGCGGCCGTCCGGCTGCCCCCGGTGAGCAGCTCGAACCGGGCATCCAGCCGCTCCGCGAGCTGAGCGGCCGACAGCGTGCGCAGCCGGGCGGCGGCCAGCTCGATGGCCAGTGGCATGCCGTCCAGTGCGCGGCAGATGCGCGCGACATCGCCGGCGTTCGAGTCGGTGACGGTGAAATCAGGCCGAACGGCTGCCGCGCGGTCGGCCAACAGCCGGACCGCGGCGTAGCCAGCAATGTCTCCGCCGGCTTCGCCGGCGGGCACCTTGCCGGGGCCGGTGCCATCGCCGGGCAGGAGCGGGCCCGGCGCCTCCCCGCCCGGGACGGTGGCCGGCGGGACCGGCAGCGGCGCGACCGGCCACAGCGCTTCCCCGCCGATGCGCAGCGGCTCCCGGCTGGTCACCAGCACGCGGACGTCCGGGCAGCCCGCCAAGGCCTGGTCAGCGAGCGTGGCGGCGGCGCTCACCACATGCTCACAGTTGTCCAGGATCAGCAGGTCATGCCGTTCGGCGAGCGCGGCCACCAGGCGATGCGCCGGGTCCGCGAAAGCGGTGATCTGGCCGGCCCCGCTGTGCGCGATCACCGGGCTCTCCCGGATGCCGAGCGCGCTCAGCACGGCGGAGGGCACGTCGCCGGGATCGGTCACCGGCGTCAGCTCCACGAACCACACCTGGCCGCCCGGCCAGGCCTGTCCCGCCCCCGGGGCCGCGCTCGCGGCCGGTGCCCGGGAAAGCCGGGCCGCCACCTCCAGGGCCAGCCGCGTCTTGCCCGCCCCGCCGGGGCCGGTCAGGGTGACCAGCCGGCTCTCGTCCAGCATCTTCAGTACCCGGGCAACGTCCTCGTCCCTGCCGACGAAGCTGGTCAGCGGCTTGCGCACGGCGGCCGCCCGGCCCCGGTGCGGCGGGTCGCCGCCCGCCAGGAGCTCCGCCGCGGTGCTGTCACCCGGCCGCCGGGCGGGCCCGCCGTCCGGCGCCGGGCCCGCCGGGCCGGGCAGGTCCTGCCGGAGCACGCCCAGGTAGATCTGCTCGAGCCGGGGGGACGGGTCCACGCCAAGCTCACTGGCGAGCAGGTCGCGCGCCTGCGCGTACTCCGCCACCGCTTCGGCCTGGCGGCCCGCGGCGTACAGCGCGCGCATGAGCAGCCCGCGGGGGCGCTCGGCCACCGGGTCGGCGGCGATCATGGCACGCAGTTCGCCGGTCAGGCTGTCGCTCTCGCCCAGGGCCAGGCCCGCCTCGATCAGGTCAAGGGCGGCGCGGGCGCGCAGCTCCTCCAGGCGGGCGGCCGGCCCGGTGGCGAACCGCGCTCCCGAGGCGTCCGCAAGCGCCGGCCCGCGCCATATGTCGAGGGCCTGGCGGAGTACCCGCCGGGCCCTCGCCGGGTCACCGGCGGCCAGCGCCTGATTGCCCTGCCTGGCCAGTGCCTCGAAGGCCGCCGCGTCGACGTGTTCCGGCGGGACCGCCAGCCGGTACCCGGCGGGATGCGACTCGATCACCTGGTCGCCCACGCCGGCCTGCCGCAGCGCGGTGCGCAGCCGGGACACCAGGGACTGCAGCGCGTTGCCGGAGTTGGCGGGCGGCTCGTCCTCCCAGAGCCGTTCGATCAGCGCGTAGGCGGGCACCACCTTGCCGGCGTCGAGGGCCAGCAGGATGAACAGCAGGCGCACGCGCTGCCCGCCGACCCGTACCGGCCGCCCGGCCTCGTCGTGCACCGCGAGGGTTCCCAGTAGCCCGATCCGCACCGCGCCTGCTCTCCGCCCTGCCCGCTTGTCGTTCGCCCGTCGTGGTCGCGCGCGCTCACCCTCCTATTGTCGGTGCTGCCGCGACCGGCCCGGCGGCGGCTCGCCAGGGCAGGGCCCGAAGTCTGCGAAGTCCTTCCCGGCCGCTGCCAGCGTCCCAGATTTGCGCGGTGTGCGGCATCCGGGCCAGGTCAGGCGGTGGTGCCTTGACCGGCGCGGCGACGGGGCCGAGACTACTGACTGGTAATAAGCCGCGACCGGGAGATGAGGTCGGTCATGAAGCGAACAGGATTCACGCACCGCCGTTCCGGACGCTTCCTGCTGGCGGCGGCGAGCCTGGCATTAGCGCTTGCCGGGGTTACCTCCGGCACCGCACAGGCCGGGGTCACCGCGGGCCCGGGCAGCGGACGGCTGCTGCCGCTCGTCGTGCGGACCGACCACGGCCTGGTCGGCGGGCTGCGCACGCATGGCGCCAGGCAGTTCCTCGGCATCCCCTACGCCGCCCCGCCGACCGGCGCGAACGCGTGGCGGCCGCCCCAGCCGTTCCCGCCGTGGCCCGGGGTCAGGGCGGCGGCCAAGCCGGGGCACGACTGCGCGCAGACCGGCAGCCTCGCGACCGGCGTGCCGAGCACCAGCCTGTTCGAGGACTGCCTGTTCGTGAACGTCTACACGCCGCCGCGGGGGACCGGCCGGCCGCTGCCGGTGATGGTGTGGATCCACGGCGGCGGCTTCACCGGCGGCGCGGGCCGGATCTACGACGGTGCCCCGCTGGCCGCCAGGCACCACGTGATCGTGGTGACCATCAACTACCGGCTCAGCGCGTTCGGCTTCCTCGCGCTGCCGTCACTGGACGCCGAGAGCCCGGACCGCGCCAGCGGCAACTACGGGCTGATGGACCAGCAGGCCGCGATGCGCTGGGTGCAGGCCAACGCGTTCGCGTTCGGCGGCGACCCGGGCAAGGTGACGATCTTCGGTGAGTCCGCGGGCGGCGCGAGCGTCTGCGCGAACATGGCCTCGCCCACCGCGCTCGGGCTGTTCTCCCGTGCCATCGCGGAGAGCGGGTGCATCTTCCCCACCCCGTCCAGGCAGGCCGCCGAGGCGCAGGGCACCGCGCTGGCCAAGGCCCTGGGCTGCGCCAAGCCCGCCACCGCCGCGGCGTGCCTGCGCACCAAGACGTCCGCCGCGATCCTGAAGGCGGAGCCCTCGGGAGGGCTTTCCTGGGGCCCGGTGGCCGGCGGCTTCACGCTGCCCGCCTCGCCGCTCAGCGCGTTCGAGACCGGCCAGTACCTGCATGTGCCGCTGCTGCAGGGCAGCAACCATGACGAGGGGCGGTTCTTCGTCGGGATCGAGTTCGACGTGCTGGGCCACCACCCACTGACCGCGGCGCAGTACCCCCAGGTGGTCACCGCCCAGTTCGGTGCCAAGGCGGCCAAGGCGATCCTCGCCCACTACCCGCTGAAGGCGTTCGCCTCCCCGGACCTGGCGTTCGCCAAGGTGCTCACCGACTCGGAGTTCAGCTGCCCGGCACTGCTGACCGACATCCTCACCCAGCGCAGCGGTACCTACGCCTACGAGTTCAGCGACCCGAGCCCGCCGAACGACTTCGGCATCAAGTTCAGCTTCCCGCTCGGCGCGGCGCACAGCACGGAACTCCAGTACGTGTTCGGCAAGGTCCCGCTGCTGGACATCACGCCGTCGTTCAAGCCGGACCAGGCCGCGCTGTCCGCGCAGATGATGGGCTACTGGACCCGGTTCGCCGCCACCGGGAACCCGAACGGCGGGCGGGCGCCGCTCTGGCCGCGGGTCGGCGGCACCACACCGCGGATCCAGGAACTGATCCCGAACGCGACCGCGCCGGAGCCCGCGACGGTCTTCGCCGGGTTCCATCAATGTCTCTTCTGGGCCACTATCGAAGGCCAGTCGGCGCCCCCGGTGATCCGCGGCTGAGCCGGGTGACGTACCCCCGTGTGGGACCGCCCCGCCATGAGGTGGCGGGGCGGCCCGGACATGGAGGGGGATCCAATGAGCGGTGAGCTCAACATCAAGATCATTCAGGGCGTGTACGAGGCGTTCGGCCGTGGCGACGTCGCCGCGGTCCTCGACGCGGTCGCCGAGGACGTGGACTGGGCCGCGGAGGCCGCCGGGTCCGGTGCGCCCTGGTACGGCGTGCGGCACGGCAAGGGCGAGGTCGTGAAATTCTTCGAGGCGTTCGGCACGGCCATGGAGGTCGAGGAGTGGACGCCGCTCGCCTACGCCGCCAGCGACGCCGACGTGCACGCCGTGGTCCGGATCCGCGCCAGGTCACGGGCCACCGGCAAGCCCGTGGCGGAGAACCTGCACCACTTCTTCACGCTCCGCGACGGCAAGATCGTCTACTACCGCGGCACCGAGGACACCGCGCAGACCGAGGCGGCGCTGCGGGCCTGACCCGGCCGCGACGGCCGGCCGCCCGAGGCCATCGGGCTACCTGCCGGGCTCGCCGGTGGCGAAGCGCGACCGGCGGCGCTCACGGACCGCTGCCCACTGGTCCCGTGAGCGTTCTCCCAGCTCGGCGATCAACCTGACGGCGTCGGGCGGCCCCATCGCCTGCTTCCACGCGGCTGAGCTGGGCAAGTTCCCGGGTTCGCCGGTGGCAGATTAGCGGCATCCCATTTATGGATTGTTCACGGCAAAGGTAAAATTTTCATAGCTTATTGATCACCGGCGTCATACGTTATAGCGGAGAGGGCGCCGGTACAGGTCTTTCCGGATGCTTTCGAGGTGAGCCTACCGACTGCTGCGCTCCCGCATTGCCGTGGTGCGACGCATGGGGCCGAATGGTGCCGGCGCCCTCGCTCGGGACCATGACGGAGCGAAGGAGCGACGATGAGACTGCCATTGTCCGATCTCGTCACGAGGCGCTGGGAGGCGATCCGGCACAGGCCAGCCCGTCGCAGCGCGATCACAGCGGCCACAGCGGCGGTGGCCCTGGCCGCCGGCCTGACCGTCGCCGCGGCGGGCGGCCAGTCCGCGTCCGCGACCGGCCAGCCGGCCTACCTGAACCCGCGGCTTCCCGTCCAGGCGCGGGTCGCCGACCTGCTGGGCCGGATGACCCTGCCGGAGAAGATCGGCCAGATGGTCCAGATCGAGGCCACGCAGGTCACTGACACCAGTCCCAACTGCACCAGCACGGGCGGCTTCAACATGCCGAACCCGGTGTGCGAGCAGAAGATCTTCGTCACCGACAACGTCGGCTCGATCCTGGCCGGCGGCACCGACATCCCGCCGGACACCACCGGCCAGGGCGGCACCGGCAACACGGGCCTGGACTGGGCCAACGAGTACAACACGATGCAGTCCTACGCGATGGCACACTCCCGGCTGCACATCCCGGTGATCTTCGGAGTCGACGCGGTGCACGGTTTCGGGCACCCGTGGCAGGCACCGCTGTTCCCGCAGAGCATCGGGGTGGGCGCCACCTGGGACCCGGCCGCCGCCATGGCGGGCGGTCAAGTGACCGCCAACGCGCTCCGCGCCACCGGCTGGAACTGGGACTTCGCGCCCGTCCAGGACCTGTCACGGGACAACCGGTGGGGCCGCACCTACGAGACGTGGGCCGAGGAGCCCGCGCTCGCCGCGGCGATGGGCGGCGCGTTCGTGCGCGGGCTGCAGTCGATCCCCGGCCAGGGCCTGCGCGTCACCGCCACGGTGAAGCACTTCGCCGGGTACTCCGAGTCGATCAACGGGCACGACCGGGTGCAGGCCGAGCTGCCGATCCGTTACCTGCAGGACCAGTTCCTCCCCTCCTACGCCGGTGCCGTCGGCGCAGGGGCGGGCACGGTCATGGTGGACTCCGGTTCGGTCAACGGGATTCCCGCCACCGCGTCGCGCTTCCTGCTCACCACCGAACTGCGGCAACGGCTCGGCTTCAAGGGCGTGGTGATCAGCGACTTCGGCGACGTGCCGGCGCTGGCCACCACCTACCACATGGCCGCTGACCTCGCCGGTGCGGCCGCGCTGGCCATCAACGCCGGCGTCGATGTGGCCATGCTGCCGTTCAACGCCGACCAGTGGCAGACCGCCGTGCAGCAGGACGTGTCGGACCACTCCATCTCGATGACGACCATCAACGCGGCGGTCCAGCGGATCCTCACGCTGAAGTTCCAGCTCGGCTTGTTCAACCACCCGCTGGTCAACGCCAGCCAGGCGGACGCCGCGGTGACGGCGGGCCGGGCCGCCACGTTGCGCGCGGCGCGCGAGTCGATCACGCTGCTGCGCAACCAGAACGGCATCCTGCCGCTGTCGTCGGCCAGCAAGCTCGTGGTGACCGGGCCGAACGCGGACTCCATGACCTTCCAGGTCGGCGGCTGGAGCGTCAGCTGGCAGGGCCCCAGCACCAGCGGCCATGTCTGCTGTGAGGGCCCGCCCGGCCAGATCCCGCCCGGCACCACGGTGCTCAAGGGCCTGCAGGGCGAGGACCCCAACGTGAAGTTCGCGCCTGACCAGGCGACCGCGGTCGCCGACGCGGCGTCGGCGGACGCCGTGGTCGTCGCCGTCGGCGAGAAGGCGTACGCCGAAGGGCTCGGGGACAATCCGTCGCCGCAGCTCACGCCGGACCAGCAGAGCCTGGTCAGCGCCCTGGAGCGGACCGGCAAGCCGGTGATCGTGGTCGTGGTGGCCGGCCGGCCGCTCGGCCTCGGCCCGGCGGAGCAGGCCGACGCCATCCTGATGGCCTACCAGGGCAGCACCGAGGCGGGCCAGGCCGTGGCCGACGTCATCTTCGGCAAGGTGGACCCGAGCGGCAAGCTGCCCGTGACCTGGCCGTCCGACGCGGCCACGGTCGGCGGGGACTTCAACGGCGGAGCGCCGTCACCGCTCGGCGATCAGCCGAAGTTCTTCGACCAGCTGCCCGGCACCAACTTCGGCCAGGGCAGTGGCTACAACCCGCTCTACCCGTTCGCCTACGGGCTGTCGTACACCACCTTCAATGTCACCGGCCTGTCGGCGCCCGCCAGCGTGTCCCGGGCCGGCACGGTGACCGCCACGTTCACGGTGTCCAACACCGGCAGCGTGGCGGGCACGGACGTGGTCCCGGTGTATGTGCACCAGCCGGTCAGCCTGGTGGTGGTCCCACCCCAGCGGCTGGTGGGGTTCGCCCGGGTGACGCTGAGCCCGGGGCAGACGAAGACCGTGCACGTCGCCTTCCATGCCTCGGCACTGGCGGTCACGCCCGGCGACATCGACGGCACCGCCCCACCGCAGGTGGAACTCGGCGGCTACCAGGTGCAGATCGGCACGCCGGCCAGCCTGAGCGCGGACTTCACCATCCATAGCTGACACCGGGAAAGGATTCTGACCGAAGCCGGCACCCCGGCGGGACCCGTCCGCCCCTCGCGGGCGGGCTCCCGCCGGGGTGCCTTTTCTCCGCCCCGGCCCCGGGTGCGGCCTGTTACCACGTTGGCCGCGTTTTTCCGTATTGCATGATTTTCATTAACCGCGGCGTAAAGAAAAGGCTGCCACCGCGAGGATTCGCGGAATCCCTGGCTGCCTTGCCTGTAACCTGGCTGGCGCGTCCCAGGCGTCAATTCCTGAAGCCAGCCTGGGGCGCGGACGGATTTGTGACCCCCTGTTACACATTGTCCGTCCCTGCCCGGCACCGACGCGTGCCGTGGCCGTGAAAATCATTCCTTCGGATGGGGCGGGGATTTTTGTGACCGAATTGCGGCGTGGGTTTCCTGCTGGGCTGGGCGCCTGCCTGGCGGCGGGGCTGGTGGCGGCCGGCCTCTCGGCGGTGAGCGGGCCGGGAACCGCCGCCATGGCGGCCGCGCCGCCCACGGTGAACCTGCGGGTCCTGCTGATCGGAGAGGGCTCCGCCGACCCCACCACGGCCGCCTGGCAGGCCGCGCTGACCAGCGAGGGCGTGCCCTTCACCCTGGTCAGCGCGGCGGGCTCGGCGCCCAGCGAGACGGTCAGCCTGCCGGCCCTGTCCAGCGGCGGCACCGGCAACTTCAACGGGGTCGTCATCGCCGACTCCCCGGCGGACTACGCGTCCGGGCAACTGGCCGCCCTGGACGCCTACGAGTCGTCGTTCGGCGTGCGCCAGCTGGACGGGTACATGTTCCCGTCCCCGGCGCTGGGCGTGACCGAGGTCACCGGGGGGGCGCTGGATGGCACCACTGGTAGCCTGACCCAGGCCGGTCTGGCCGCGTTCGGGGCGCTCAAGGGCCCGGTCCCGTTCGACGCGGGCAGCTACGGCTACGGCGCCACGGCCGGCGCCGGAGCGCCGTACACGCCGTTCCTCACCGATGCCGCCGGCCATGTCATGGCCGGGGTGTACCAGCACCCGGACGGTGACCCGCAGGCCGGGGTGGCCGAGCTCGCGCTCAACTTCGACTACAACGCCAGCCAGACGCAGTGGCTGCTGCTGGCCCCCGGGCTGATCAACTGGGTGACCCGGGACACCCATCTGGGCCTGTACCGCAACTACTTCGGCGAGGACATCGACGACCTGTTCATCGCCGACAACGAGTGGAGCCGGCCGTACCAGTGCACCCCGGCGGCCACCGACCCGCCGGACTACACCTGCCCGCCCGGGGTCGCCAACAACCCCGCCGACACCCCGCCGGACGTGCAGATGTCCGCCGCCGACGTGGCCAACGTGGCCGCCTGGCAGAAGCAGACCGGGATCCGGCTGAACCTGGCGTTCAACGCGATCGGCGCGTGCAGCGCGCCCACCGCCGCCGACGAGTCCGGCGCGAACTGCACCGGCAGCGTCACCGACAACGGGGTCAGCTACACCGACCCCGGCCAGAACGTCGACCCGGGTTACCCGGACGACGCCGCGTTCGTCAACGCGCTGCTCGGCGACCAGGGCGACTTCAACTGGATCACGCACACCTGGTCGCACCTGTTCCTCGGCTGCGTGGCCTGGCAGCCGCAGCCGCTCACCTCGGTGACCGCGAACCTCCTGGGCGGCAACCTCGCCATGGGCATCTACGGCTACGAGGTGACCGCCGTCACCGCCTACGGCGAGTCGGAGCCCTCCGCGCCGCACTCGGTCATCGCCGGGCCCGCCGGATCGGTCACCCTGGCCTGGCCGGAGGCGGCCAACGGGTTCTCCACCGACGGCGGCAGCCAGGGCCCGTCACTGGCGCAGGAAGAGGCAAGCCACACCGGCGGCACCGGGTTCTGGGGTTACAACATCTACCGGGAGGACCCGGGCTCTGGCACCTTCGGCCTGGTGGGCCAGGTGCCGGAGAACCCGTCGGCCACGTCCGGCACCACCTACACCTTCACCGACACCGGCGCCACCGCCGGGGTGGCACCGAACTCCGGCCCGGACTTCCCGACGGCCACCAACCCCGGCATCGACTGCGCGAGCGGTACCAATAGCTGGCTGCCGGCCAGCAGCACGGCGCCCGACTCCTCGATCGAGCAGGAGATCGGGCTGGACCAGGCCTTCGCCGCCGCCAACGGGCTGACCAACTACAGCCCGGCCGTCGTGGTGACCGGCGAGCACTCCGGGGTGGAGAACCCCAACATGCCGGCCGCGCTGGCCGGGACCGGCGTGACCACGTTCGCCCAGGACGCCTCCAGGCAGCCGCAGCAGTACTCGCTCGGCGGCGCCGTCGGCGCCCCGCGCTACCCGAGCAACATCTACTACAACGCGTCCAACTGGCCCGACGAGCTGAACGAGTACAACACCCTGTACGTGCGGCAGGGCACGCCGCTCGGCGACCCGGGCTACCCCGGCGACATCGGCCACTGCACCGACACCGTGGACACCACCTGCCTGAGCCAGCCGGCCACCGAGGCCAGCCTGCTCGCCTCGGAGACCCACATCATGCAGGGCCACGTCCTCGGCAACGACCCGCGGGTCGGCTACGCCCACCAGTCCGACCTGATCGGCCCGGCCAGCCAGAACGGCCAGGACTACGGCTACACGATCCTGACCCTCATCGACTCGATGCTCAGCCAGTACCACGACTGGTTCACCGCGACGGCGCCGCTGGACCAGGTGACCGACGCCAGCGACGCGCGGGTGCTCTCCGAACAGGGTGCCTGGGCCGCGGCCGAGGCCAGCGGCAAGGTGACCGCGACCGAATCCGGCGGCACGGTCACCATCACCAACAACGGCTCCGAGGTCAGCGTGCCGGTCACGGTGCCGCCGGGCACCACGGGCAGCGGCGGCTCGGCCTTCGGCCAGCCCTACGGCGGCGACCTCTCGGCCTGGGACGACCTCGGCGGCGGTGCCACGCAAACCCTGACCGAGAGCCAGGCCCCGGTCATCACCAGCGCCGCCACGGCCACCTCGATCGTGGGCAGCGCGTTCAGCTTCACCGTGCGGACCAGCGGCGCCCCGGCTCCCGCGATCACCGAATCCGGTGCGCTGCCGGCCGGGGTCAGCTTCACCGACAACGGCGACGGCACGGCCACCATCGCCGGCACCCCGGCGGCCGGCAGCGGCGGCAGCTACAAGATCCTGCTTACCGCGACGAACCCGGCGGGCGGGGTGAGCGGCGCGTTCACGCTGACCAACGCCCAGGCCCCGGCCATCGTCAGCCCGTCCACCGCGACGTTCACCGCGACCCTGGCCGGCAGCTACACGGTGGCCACGACGGGGTACCCGGCCGCCACCATCACCGAGACCGGCACGCTGCCCGCCGGCCTGTCGTTCCACGACAACGGGGACGGCACCGGCGCCATCTCCGGCACCGCGGCCGCCGGGACCGAAGGCAGCTACCCGGTCACGTTGTCGGCCACGAACGCCTCGGGCAGCACGGCCACCCTGCCGCTGACCATCACCGTGCAGGCGCCCGCGGCACCGGTGATCACCAGCGGCAGCATCGCGTTCTTCACCGCCGGTCAGGCGGGCGCCGCCGCGGTCACCACGACCGGCGCGCCCGTGCCCGCCATCACCGAGACCGGCGCGCTCCCCGGCGGGCTGTCGTTCCACGACAACGGCAACGGCACCGCCCTGATCTCGGGCACGGCCGCCACCACCGGCACCGCCGGGCTGACGGTCAAGGCCAGCAACGGGCTCAGCCCGAACGCCACCCAGGCCTACACGGTCATCGTCGGCCGGGCCCCATCGTTCAGCAGCGCCAACAGTGCCACGGCCACGCTGGGCTCGGCCTTCAGCTTCACCGTCAAGGCCGGCGGCTACCCCGCGCCGAGCTGGGGGGAGTCCGGCCTGCCGCCGGGCGTCAGCTTCACCGACAACGGCAACGGCACGGCCACCCTGTCCGGCACGCCGACCACGCCGGGGACCTACGCGATGCCGCTGATGGCCACCAACGCCTACGGCTCGGCGCAGCAGACGCTCACCGTCACCGTCCAGCAGGCCCCGGCCATCACCAGCGGGAAGACGGTGAACCTCACCGTCGGCGCGCCCGGATCCTTCTCGGTACGGACCACCGGCAGCCCGGTCGCGTCGATCACCGAGTCCGGGGCGCTGCCGTCCGGGGTGAGCTTCACCGACAACGGCGACGGGACGGCCACGCTGGCCGGCACCCCGGCGTCCGGCACCTCGGGCAGCTACCCGCTGACGATCACCGCGGCCAACGGGGTCAGCCCCGACGCCAGCCAGGGCTTCGCCCTCACCGTCAACCCGGCCACCCCGACGGCCCCGGCCATCAACAGCGGGGGAGCGGCGGCCTTCACGGTCGGCGCGCAGGGGTCGTTCGCGGTGCTGACCACGGGCAACCCGGCCGCGTCGATCACCGAGTCCGGGGCGCTGCCGTCCGGGGTCAGCCTCACCGACAACGGCGACGGGACGGCCACGCTGGCCGGCACCCCGGCGTCCGGCACCTCGGGCAGCTACCCGCTGACGATCACCGCGGCGAACGGGGTCAGCCCGGATGCCACGCAGAGCTTCACCCTCACCGTCAGCCCGGCCACCGCCGCACCGGTCATCACCAGCGGCGGCGCGGCGACCTTCGCGGCCGGGCGGTCCGGCTCGTTCACGGTCACCGCCACCGGGCTCCCGGTGCCGGCGCTGTCCGCCACGAGCAGCCCGGCGCTGCCGTCCGGAGTCAGCTTCACCGACAACGGCGACGGCACGGCCACGCTGACCGGCTCGCCCCCGCCGGGCAGCCAGGGCACCTACCTGCTGACCATCAAGGCGGCCAGCTCGTCGGGGACGGCCAGCCAGAGCTTCCTGCTGACCGTGAACAGCGGGCTGGCCATCACCAGCGCGGCGTCGGACACCGCGACGGCGGGCAGTGCGTTCAGCTTCAAGGTCACCACCGTGGGCACGCCTGCGCCCGCGCTGGACCGGGCCGGCGCACTGCCGGCCGGGGTCACGTTCACCGACAACGGGGACGGGACGGCCACCCTGGCCGGCACGCCCACCGCCGCCGGGTCGTTCCCGCTGACGTTCACCGCCAGGAACACGGCGGCAACGACGAGCCAGGCGTTCGTCCTCACCGTGGACAAGGCCCCCGGGCTCGGCGCAGTGACTATCAAGGAGACCGCGGGCATGGCCTTCACCGCGGTGGTCAGCGCCACCGGCTTCCCGGCGCCGGAGCTGACCAGCGGGGACCTGCCGGCCGGTGTCAGCTTCTCCGACAACGGCGGCGGGGCGGCCACCCTGGCCGGGACGGACGCGGTCAAGCCGGGGACCTACCCGGTGACGGTCACGGCGGCCAACGGCGCCGGGACCGTCACCAAGACGGTGACCCTGTCGGTCAAGGCAGCCGGGTCCCTGGCACCGGTACCGGCGTTCACCAGCGCGGCCGCCGCGACCGCGGCCGCGGGCCAGCCGCTCGACCTCACCTTCACCACGGCGGGCAGCCCGACCAGCTATGTCGCGAACATCACCAGGAACGGCGCGCTCCCGGCGGGCCTGACCTTCACCAACCTGGCCAACGGGACCGCCACGCTGACCGGCACGCCGTCGTCGTCCAGCGGCGGCATCTACCCCCTGACGCTGTCCTCCCAGACCGCGGGCGGGGTCACCACCCAGGCGTTCGTGCTGACGATCACCTCCGTCCCGGCGATCGTCACGGGGACCAGCGCCACCGCCACCGTCGGGTCCGGGTTCAGCTTCACCGTCCGGGCCAGGGGGTTCCCGGTGCCGACGCTGACCGAGACCGGCGCCATCCCGCAGGGGCTCACCTGGACCGACAACGGCGACGGCACGGCCACCCTGGCCGGCGCCCCGGGGGTGGCCCAGGGCGGTGTCTACACGCTGACGTTCACGGCCGCCAGCGTGTACGGCACTGCGACCCGGTCGTTCACGCTGACCGTCCTTCAGGCCCCGGCCATCCTCAGCGCCCCGGCGGCGACCGCGTCCCGCGGCAAGCCGTTCAGCTTCACCTTCACCGGGACCGGCTACCCGGTACCCGCCATCGGGCACACCGGCTCGGTGCCCGGCCTGAAGTTCGGCGCCAGCAGTAACGGGACGCTGACCCTGTCCGGTACCCCGACCACCGCCGGGACCTACAGCCTGGTCATCACCGCCAAGAACTCGGTCGGCTCGGTGACCCAGGCATTCACGCTGACGGTGAGCTGACCGGTGAGACGGGTGCCGGGGGCCAGGGCGCGGCGAGCTCGAGGGCCCAGAGCCGTGGCCGCGCGGTGGGCCCGCGGCCAGAAGGCCGTGGTCGCGCTGCTTGCGCGGCGGGCGCGTGGCCCGAGGGCCCTGGTGGGGCTGCTGGCCGGGCTGGCCGTTGCCCTGGTGGCTGCGGTAGCCGTCGGCCTCGGCGGCGCCGGCCACCCGGCGCGCACCGGGGCCGCGGCGCCGGGAACGGCCCCGGTACCGGGATCCGGGACGCGGGCGGCACGGTGGCTGGGCGGCCCGGCCGGCAAGCTGCTGTCCACGGTGAACGCCGACCTCGGCCGGCTCGCGGTGGCGGAGCGGTCTGGGAAGCCAGGCCCGGCCCGGCTGGCCGGCCAGCGGCTCACCGCGGACGCGAAGGCGGCCCTGCGGGGCCCGGTACCCCCGCTGTCCGCCCGGCTGTACCGGGCGGCGCTCGCCGAACTCGAGCGGGCCGGGCGCAGCGCCGCGGCCGGGCGGCTGCGGGCCGCGGACGCCAGCCTGCGGGCGGGCGAGAGCACGATCACCAAGGCGACCGCCGTCGCCAATTCCCCGGCCGCACCGGGCGTCCCGGCCGGCCCGGTCAGCGAACCAGCCGGCCGGTAGGCCCGCCGCCGGGACCGGTGTGCCCGGGACCTTTGGCCCGGGCCCGGGGCCCTCAGGCCCGGCCGTCCCGCCCCCGGCCACGGTGCCCGGGGGCCCATCGGCCCGGGGATCCCGCCCCCCGCAGGACGGGATATTCGCCTCTGAGAATTCATTTCCGCAGCTAACAGGATGGTGATTGCCAGCAAGGAAATCAGCGGAAAGAGGCACAGCCATGAAGTCGGCAGCCATCGTCCTGAGCGGGCTCGGCCTGCTAGCAGCGACCTACGCCAGCAGCCCCGCCGCGGCCGCCGACCACGCGCCCGCCGGCCCGGTGTCCCAGTCCGCCACCTGGTGGCAGCCGGCCGGCTCCGGCCCGGACAACGGCCCCGAGTGGCAGTGGGAACTGGACCACCCGCTGAGCGTCGGCAGCGCGGCGGACATGGGCGTGAACATGACGAACGCCGCCGGGCTGGTGGCCGCCAACCCGACCGTCTTCGACATCGACGGCATCGAGAACCCCGCGTCCACTGTCACCGCCCTGCACGGCCTGGGCGACAAGGCCATCTGTTACATCGAGATCGGCTCGGCCGGCAACTACTACGCGGCCTCCGGCGAGGGCATCCCGGTCAGCTACTACGCGCAGCTCAAGGCCGCCGGTGACCTGGGCGCCAAGATGGCCGGCTACCCCGAGTACTACCTGAAGATCAACTCCCCGTCCACGGTCTCGATCATCGAGTCGATGATCCGCCAGCAGTGCGCCGCCAAGGGCTTCGACGCGGTCGAGCCGGACATCGGTGACTCCTACACCGACAACAACGGCTTCGGCATCACCGAGGTGCAGAACGCGGCCTACGACAACACCCTTGGCACCTACGCGCACAGCCTCGGGCTGGCCTGGGGGCAGAAGAACGGCGACCAGGACCCGGCCTTCGCCAAGATGCAGGAGCCGGTCGCGGACTTCCTGCTCACCGAGGAGTGCAACTACTACCACACCTGCGCCACGGTGACGGCGCCCTACGTGGCCGCGCACAAGCTGGTGCTGAACGCCGAGTACACCGACGACTGGGGCACCAGCCGGGTGCAGGACCTGCGCAAGTTCTGCCCGGCCGACCTGTCCGGCGGCATCGACGGGGTCCTGTTCACCTCCGCCCTGTCCGGCCAGCATCACCCCTGCCAGTAAGCGTGTGGCCCGGTTCCCCGTCCTGCCCCTCGGGGAACCGGGTCACCGTCCGGCACGATCCAGGCCAGCGCCCGCGCCGGGGCGCTGGCCCTGGCACATTCCCGCGGCGTACGCGTCCTCGGCCGCCCAGTAGCGGGGCAGCGAACGGTAGGGGTTCCGCCCGGCCAGGTCGGTCACGTAGACGTAGCCGGCGTGCCGCCGCACGGCCAGCCGGAGCGCCCCGGCCAGCCGCGAGCCGGGGGTGGCGTACACGACATGCGAGAACTGGGCGGCCGGATAATGGTCCACCCAGGCGGGCACCCGGAGGGTGGCATAACGGGCGTAGCTGCCCTCGTAGGCCAGCACCACGTCGCCCAGGGCCATGTACCGCCTGCTCGGGTAGGTGCCGGGGTTCAGCATCACCACTGCGCCCGGGTCGCGGTGCCTGATGTAACCGGTCAGCTTCTGGTAGTAGGAGAGCTCGCCGGTGCCGGTCGCGGCCTCGTCGAGGAAGATGCCGCTGACGTGGTACCAGGCACGGTAGTGCCGGACATCCGCCTCCACCGCGGCGACGGGGCGGCGCGCGTAGCCGGTGGCGGCATAGCCCAGGATCTTGATCCCGGCGGCCCGCGCCCGCGCGGCGGCCGCCGCGTAGGCCTGGTTCGGCGCGCTGCCCGCGCCGGAACTCGTGATGTCCAAGATCATGATGGCCGGAGCCGGCCGGCTGTCGATCGCCCTGGTCCAGGCGGCGCCCGGGTAGAAGTAGGCGGGCACACTGATCTCCTCGCAGCGTGCCCCGGATCCGGGCCGCAGCCACGGTACGAGCAGGCCGGCCGCCAGCGGCAGCAGGCCCGCCAGCGCGAGCAGCAGCCGTGGCCGGCCCCGGTGGCGGTCGCGGCGCGGCACCGGGCCGCGGGCCGGCCCGGTCACGTCGCCCGCTGGCCGGGCTGGCCCGCCGGAAGCCGGTCCCACGGGTTGGGCCCGCCGCGGTCGGTGATGTACACGCTGCCCGCGTTGCGCCGGGCGGCGAGCCAGCGGGCATCGCGGAACGAGGCGGCCGGCACCGAGTGCGGCAGATGGTAGAACTGCGCCGCCGGGCGCGACCTGGCCCAGCGTGGTATGGCCAGGTCGAGGTAGGCCGGCCAGGGGCCTTCGAAGGTGCCGAGCAGGTCGGCGTGCTCCGCGTAGGCCTCCACCGGGTGCGCGCCGTGGTTCAGCGCCACCACCCGTGCCCCGAGCCGCCGCGCGGCCCGCGCCAGGCCGGCGTACCGGCCCACGTGCTCGGCACCGGTCGCCGCGCGGTCGAAGAACACGCCGGTCACCTGGTACCAGTCCAGGTACCGGCCGAGGTCGGCGAGGGCGTCCCGGGCCGGCCGCAGGCCGTAGTTGGTGTCCACATACCCGGCCACCGGCACGCCGGCCGCGCGGAGCCGGCCGAGCGCGGGCCCGACCGCCTCGTCTGGCGTGGTCCCCGGCCCGTCGGCCAGGTTGAGCACGACGAGCCGGACCTGCTCCGCCTGCTCGGCCAGCCAGGCCCATTCGGCGGGGCGGCTGGCCGGGTGGAAGTAGGCGGGCACGATCAGCCGCGGCATGACCGGCTCCGAGCCGTCTCGCGTGCTCATGCGCTGGCCGCCCACAGGTCGGCCAGCGAGGTCCCGAGATCGCGGCACGGCCGCCAGCCCAGGTCGTCGCCGGCGCGGCTGATATCGGCCTGCTGCCAGGGGATGTCCGGCGATCTCGGCTGGGCCGGCGCGTCCTCGTGCACGGTGGCCGGGCAGCCGCTGGCCGCGACCAGCCCGGAGACCATGGCCCGGACCGGCACGCCGCGGCCGCTGCCGACGTTCAGCACCGGATGCGGCAGCGCTCCGGCGGTCACCGCGGCGATCACGGCGTCGGCCACATCGCGCGCGTCGACGAAGTCCCTGACCGCATCCAGCGGCCCGAGCCGCACCTCACCGGTCCCGTCCGCGAGCGCCCGGCGCAGTTCGGCGGCCAGGCGCCCCGGCAGGCTGGCCACCGGCGCCCCCGGGCCGACCGGGTTGAAGACCCGCAGCGCCACCGCGTCGAGCCCGGCCGCCGCGGCGGTGCCGACGAGCCGGGTGCCGGCCAGCTTGGTCACCCCGTACATGCCGGTCGGCCGGGCGGCCGCCTGCTCGGTGACCGGGACGCCGGGCTCGGCGGCGCCGTACTCGGCCGCGGACCCCAGGTGCACGAGCCTGGCCGCCGTGCCCCGCAGCATCGCGGTGACCAGGGCATAGGTGCCGTCGATGTTGGCGGCGACCAGCGCGGCGGGCGGGCCGGAGGTGGCCCCCGCGCAGTTCACCACGGCATCGGGAGCCGCCGCGGCGAGCAGCGCGGCGATCGCGGCCGGGCCGTCGGCGGCCAGGTCGGCGAGCTGGTGACGCGGCGAATCGGGCAGCGCGGAGCGGCTCGCGGTGACCACGTCAAGGCCGGCCGCGCGGGCCCGGCGGCGGATGTGCCCGCCGAGGAACCCGCCCGCACCGATGATCAGCAGGCGCATGCTCAGGCCTCCCTGAGGAGGCTTCCCTTGATGAGGCCGAACTCGGCGTTGACCCGGTCGTAGTCGTCCGGCCGCCCGATGTCGAACCAGTAGCCGTCGAAGGCGTAGTCGACCGGAAGGTTGCCCCGGGACAGCAGGTCGAGCACCAGCTCGTCGAAGCCGAACGGCAGCCCCGGGGTGTAGCCGGTCAGCGTCCGCTTGCTGCACGCGTAGATGCCCATGCTGACCCGGTAGTCGATGGCCGGCTTCTCCACGAAATCCACCAGGTGGCCGTCCCGCGTGGTCAGCACCCCGTAGTCGATCCGCTCCTGGCGCTGGAATGTGGCCACCGTGAGCGGGGAACCCGACTCCCGGTGCCGCCGCATCAGGTCCGAATAGTCGAGATCGGTGAGCACGTCGCCGTTCATGACGAGGAAGTCCTCCGGCAGCCGGTCCAGCACCCGCAGCACCGGGCCCATGGTGCCAAGCGGCATCTCCTCGGGCAGGCCGTAGTCGACCCGCACGCCCCACCGGCTGCCGTCGCCGACGTAGGACCGGATCAGCTCGCCGAGGTGGCCGATGGCCAGGGTCACCCGGCTGAAGCCGGCCCAGGCGAGCTGGCGCAGCAGGATTTCCATGATCGAGTGCTCGTCGCCGATCGGCACGAGGGGCTTGGGGAGCGTCGTCGTGTAGGGCCGCAGCCTGATGCCTTTGCCCCCGGCGAGGATGACCGCGTGCATGCCGCCTCCGTCGTTACTCATTTGCTGGCCTCCCTCGCGGGCGCTTCGCTGGCTTCGGGAGGCGTGTCCTCGCCGCCGGGACACCGCAACGGCGCCTGGGGCGCCTTATGCGGCGTTCGGCCCGGCGGCTGCGGCGCGACGCTGCCCGTGGTTGACCGACGGTGTCTCATTGGCTGTACTCGCCGGGGTTGTAGCGGGCCAGGTTGCCCGGCCGCTGGAACCACTCGATGGTCTGCTCGAGCCCCCGCTCGCGGGTGTAGCGCGGCTGCCATCCGGTGCGCTCGCGCAGCCGGGCCGCGTCGCAGCATAGCCGCAGGACCTCGGAGTCCTTCGGGCGCAGCCGGCGCGGGTCCTCGCTGATATCGGCGTCCGCGCCGATCAGCCTGGCGATGTCCGCCGCGAGCTGGCCGATCGACACATCCGTGCCGGTGCCGGCGTTGAACAGCTCGCCGACGACGGCCGACGCCGGTGCCTCACCCACCTCCACGAACGCCTGGGCGGTGTCGCTGACGTAGGTGAAGTCCCGGGTGGGATCCAGCGCGCCGAGCTTGAGCTGCCGGGAACCGGCCGCGAGCTGGATGATGATGGCCGGGATGACGGCGCGGGCCGACTGGCGCGGGCCGAAGGTGTTGAACGGCCGGAGCGTCACCACGGGCGTGCCGAAGCTCAGGTAGTAGGACTCGGCGAGCTTGTCGGCGGCCACCTTGGAGGCCGCGTACGGCGACTGCGCCTGCAGCGGGTGCGCTTCGCCGATCGGCACCGAGCGGGCGGTGCCGTAGGTCTCGCTGGTCGAGGTGTGCACCAGGCGCGGGGTGCCGCAGGCCCGCACCGCCTCGAGCACGTGCAGCGTGCCGATCGTGTTGGTGTCCACGAACGACCGCGGCGCGCGGTAGGAGTACGGCACGGACCCCAGCGCGGCCAGGTGGTACACGACCGCGACGCCCTCGACCACCTGGCGCACCGAGGCCGGGTCGCGCACGTCGCCGAACACCACGTCCACCTGGTCGAGCACGTCGGCGGGCAGTTCGTCCAGCCAGCCGCGCGAGCTGTGCATGTTGTAGAGCACCATGGCCCGCACGCGGTACCCGCGGCGCACCAGTGCCTCCACCAGATGGGAGCCGATGAATCCCTCGGCCCCCGTCACGGCAACTTCGTCCCTCATGGGCTTCCTCCAGTTGTTGGATCACGTTTGCGGCCCGCGCGGTTGCCCCGCGGGCCTAGCAGGCGTGCCGCGTCGCGCTGCCCAGCACCAGGGCCGCGTACCCGGCCAGCCCGATGAGCAGCTGCGTGCAGGCCACCAGCTGAGCGGCCACGCCCGCGCCGCGGCAGGCGGCCTCGGCGGCCAGCGCCAGCGCGCAGCAGGCCAGCGGCACTACCCGGCTGCCGAACGCCTGCAGCAGCAGGGCGGTGAACATGGCACCGCCGACCGCCAGGTACGCCGCGACCTGTGGCAGCACCGTGGGATCGGGATGGGCCAGCCGGGTCCCGGCGGCGACCGCGGCGACCGCCGCCGTCAGCCCGGCGGTGACGGCCAGGTACAGCAGCAGCGCGGCCAGCAGGGCCAGCCGCACACCGGTGGCGAACGCCCGCGGCTCCGCGGTGCTGCGCAGCAGCCGCTGGGTGCGCCGCCGGAACCAGATGAGCATCCACTCGGCCGCGCCCATGCTCATCGCCAGTGGCAGCGAGACGAGCAGGCCCGCGCTCACGTGACCGGGCAGGCCGGCCGCCACCGGGAAGGCGAACAGGCCGGCGGCCACCAGCCCGAACCCGGCACTCGGCAGCGCACCGCGCAGTTCCGCGGCGGTGACCAGCCGGGCGGCCGGCCGCCCGGCGCCCGGCTGGCCGGCCCGCCCGCTCGCCGCATGCCTGCCGCGGCCCGTCCCGCAGAGCCCGGCCGCCCGGGTGGCGCGCACGGCGGCCAGCGTGAGCGCTAGCAGCGGCGTGGCCGCCAGTGCCGCCCAGGCCGGATCGGCGAGCCCCGCGGGCCGGCCGAGCAGCAGGAACGCCGCCGCGCCGAGCACACCGGGGGCCGCCGCGGCCAGCAGCAGCCGCTCGGCGCCCAGCACGATCAGCACGGTGGCACCCAGCATGTACACGCCCAGCCCGGCCGCAAACAGTACCGCCGGGACGCGGACCGGCAGCACCCAGCCGGCCACCACCAGGGCGAGCAGCACCCCGGCGAGCCCGGCGGCCAGCCCGGCCCGCAGCAGCCGCGCGGCCAGCGCCGGGTCGGCCTGGCCGAGCCGCAGGTAGCCGAGGTAGGCCAGGGACTGGCTGATCGCCCAGGAGACCAGCGAGACGACGATCAGCAGGGCGACCACCCCGGGCCCGGCCAGCAGCCCGGCGGCGGCCGGGAAGCAGACCGTGGGCAGCCCGTAGAGCAGCCCGTGCAGGGCCGGCCGGACCGTGGCGACCTGCCACGGATCCGGGGGCAGGTCCGGCTCGGCCGGCCGCCGCGGCACCCGGCGGTACATCTGTTCGGCCAGCGCGAACACGTCGGGCAGGCCGTAGCTGTCCCGGACCGCCTTGTCGCTCCAGCCCTCGAACTCCAGCGCGCTGGAGATTTCCAGCGGATCCACCGCGGACTCGCAGACTCCGGCGAACTGCGCGCACAGCGCGGCGACGTCAGGAGGCCGCGGGCCGCCCTCGGCCGGCCGGGCCGGTGCCACGGGGAGGCCGTCCGGCCCCCGGCCTCCGTGCCGCTGCAGCCGCGCCGCCGGGATGGCCGCGCTCACCGGGGGGCGCCCGGCGCGGGCGCGGGCGATGCCGGTGCCGTCGGCAGCGGCTGCCCGGAGCCGAGGAAGTGGTAGATCTCGTCGAAGGTGTTGATGGCCTCGTCGACGGTGAAGTACTCCAGCGCGCGGGCGCGGGCCGCCGAGCCGAGCCGGCGCCGCATCCTGCCGTCCCGCAGCAGGGTGAGGCAGGCCCTGGCCAGCCGCTCCGGATTGCGCGGCGGGACGATCAGCCCGGTGTCGCCGAGTGCCTCGGTGACACCGCCCACGTCGGTGGCGACGCAGGCCCGGCCGCAGGTCATGGCCTCGATCAGGCTGTACGGGAATCCCTCGGAGACGCTGCAGAGCACCACGATGCTGCCGGCCTGGTAGGCGTCGCGGATGTCGTCCACCCGGCCCTCGAACGTCGCGGCGCCGGCGATGTCAAGCTCGTCCGCCAGCGCCTGGCAGCGCCGCAGGTAGGCCTCGCCGCCGTGCGGTGCGGAGCCGAACAGCCGCAGCCGCGCCGCTGGCATCTCCCGGTGCGCCAGGGCGAACGCGCGCAGCAGCGTCTCCAGGTCCTTGATCGGGTCGATCCGGCCCACCCACGAGATCGTGGGCGCGCCGGGCTCGCCGTCCACGGCGGGGAAGCAGGCCGGGTCGACGCCGTTGTACACGGTCCGGATCCGGGACGGCTCCGCGCCGAGCCGCTCCTCCCAGCGCCGGTTGTAGGCGTTGCCGGGGGTGATGGCCGCCGCCTCCTGGTACCCGGTCGCGCACAGGTGCCGCAGGAAACTCAGGTAGAGCGCCTTCACCGGCCACCGGTACGGGCTCCTGCGGTGCTGCAGGTACTGCTCGCGCAGGTAGACGCCGTGTTCGGTGAGCAGGAGGGGCGCGCCGTGCTGCCACTTCGCGGCCAGCGCGGGCAGCAGGCTCAGCCCGTTGGCGACCGCGTGCCCCAGATCCGCCCGCTCCGGCTGGTAGCACAGCGGGCGGAGGGAATGGTCAAGCAGTTGCAGCGCGGTCACCGCGTCATGCAGGCTCGGCACCGGCCGCCTGGCGCCGGTGCACCGGTCCCGCCACGCCTCGGTCAGCAGCCGCACCGCCTTGTCGCTGGCCAGGCTGGGGGTCAACGTCCCGTGCCGGGCGGAGTACTCGTGCAGTTCGCGCAGCACGCTGCCGAATCGCTGCGGTGCACCCGCAGGGGAGTCGAGCAGGATCTCGATGAGCTGGCGCAGCAGCCGCAACGGGAGGCGGGCCCGCCGGCCGCGGACCCGGCGCCGCGCCGGGCCCGGCGCCGGGCCCCACAGCGGCATCGTGACCATCGAGACGACGTTGCCGGGCAGCGCCCAGACCGCGTGCTCGGCCGCCGTGCCCACCAGGGCGACCAGATGGAAGTCGTATCCGGGCATGCCGCGGATGAGCTGATCGCACCAGACGCTCACCCCGCCGAAGGCGAACGGATAGGTACCTTCCGTCATCAATGCTATTTTCATAAAGCTCAATTATCGCCTGAAATCGCACGGGCAAATGACTAGCTAACTACTCGATTTCCCATGCGCGTGGCGGGGTTACGCGCGGAAGGTGCGGGACGGAATACGCTCACGTCGCCGTCATGCCGGACGGTTCAAGTAAGTCCGCAAACATCCGTTTCGCTCTCCTGGCTTTCGTATATGGGCACACGTCAGACAATCTAGGTAACGAGGTGATACCCGGGGCAATTCTCGCAATCTGCCTGCTGAGACGCCCGTGCAGGTGAAACGGCCGACGTGATGCCGCGACGCAGGGCTGCCTATTCCTTGCCCGAGCATAACAGAATTGAACCGTGTTCCGTTGAACCTAGGGTGGCGTGGATCGGCAGAAGCGGCCCGGCCGGTCGCCGGCCTTAAAGGTCTTCCTGATATTTGCCGGCGAAGCCGGATAACATCATCGCGGGCCTGGAAAGAGGCCGCCGTCGCGTGCTGCGCTGAGCGCCCTAGCCTCGCTGGCCGGCGGGCTTGACGATGTTGGCCAGCGGCTGGCCGGCCAGGTAACGCTCGGCTTGGTCGGCGACGAAGCCGGGGGCACGCCGGGCGAAGGCGAACGTGTCGCCGCCGATGTGCGGGGTGATCAGCACGTTGGGCAGCGCCCACTCCGGCCGGCCGGCGGGCAGCGGCTCCACGTCGGTGACATCGAGGGCCGCGCGGAGCCGCCCGGCGGTGAGGTGCCCGGCCAGGGCGGCCGCGTCCACGATGGGGCCGCGTGCCACGTTCACGACCAGGGCCCCGTCCGGCAGGGCGGCGAGTACCTCATCGCTGACCAGCCCGTAGGTGTCCGGGGTCAGCGCGATGCACACGACGAGGATGTCCGCCTCGGTGGCGAGCCGGGGGAGCTGTGCCAGCGGTGCCACGCCATCGCGCGCGGTGCGGGAGCACCGGGTGATCCGGGCGCCGAACGGGCTAAGCCGCTGCTCGATGCCCTTCCCCATGCCGCCGTGCCCCAGCAGCAGGGCCCTCTTGCCGTCCAGGCTGTCGGTGCGCACGTGGTGCCACTGGTGCCTGGATTGCTCGAGCGCGAAGGCGGGCAGCTGCCGCAGGCTGGCGAGAATCAGGCTCACCGCCAGCTCCGCGGTGCTCTCCTCGTGGTGCAGCCCGCTTCCGTTGCAGAGGGTCACCTGCTCCGGCACCGCACCCAGCAGGTTGTCGACACCGCTGCTGAGGCTCTGCAGCACCCGCAGCCTCGGCAGCTTCGCGATCATATCGACGCTCGGCCCGTCCCCCATGTAGGGCAGGCAGTAGAAGTCCACCTCGTCGAGGTCGTGGCCGCCGTCCTCGTACCGCGCGACGGTGGCCCGCGGCAGCCGCCGGGCAACCTCGCCGGCGACCCCGTCGGCCGATGGCAGCAAAAACGTCATAGACCTCTCGCCCTCCACGCGCCTGGCACCTGCGGCGGACGTTACCTCGTCCGCGGCCCCGGGCCGGCGCCCGGGGGCGGTCAGCTCCAGTATCGCCAGGAACCGGGCAGATGGGCGGGAATCACCGAGAGCGTGCCGCGCTGCCGGTGATCAGGATGGCACCGGGGAAGCCGCCTACCTTGATCGGCCGGAGGGCGGTGTTGGCGGCGACCCGGATCGGTACACCTGCTATTACCCGCAGCCTCCGGGTGAGTTCCCCGGCCCGGCACCCGGTGCTGTCAGGATGATGACATGCGGTGGATTGACCTGGAAGGTGCCGTCAACGCCAGGGACACGGGCGGCATGGGCACCAACGACGGCGGCACGACGGTGACGGGCAGGCTGCTGCGCAGCGACAACCTGCAGGAGCTGTCTCCCGCCGACGTCACCCGGCTGGTCCGGGACATGGGCCTCCGGACCGTCGTGGACCTGCGCAGCACCGCCGAGCTGGTGGCCGAGGGACCGGCGCCGCTGCACGCCGTGGACGGTATCCGGCATGTACACCTGCCGGTCCTGCCGGAACAGGGTTCCGCCACCGACGTGGTCGCGTATGCCCTGCTGAACAGGGATGACCTGGACCGGTCCCGCTATCCCGAGGATCCGATGTGCGGCCACTACCTGGGGTACCTGGAGGACCGCCCGGATGAGGTGGTGGGCGCGGTGCGCACGATCGCCAGCTCGGACGGGGCGGTGCTGGTCCACTGCGCGGCGGGCAAGGACCGGACCGGGGTGGTCGTGGCGCTGGCCCTCAGCGCGGTCGGCGTCCGCCAGGAAGCCATCGTGGCGGACTACGCCGCCTCGGGTGAGCGCACCGAGGCCCTCACCGAGCGGTTGCGGCGGTCACCCACGTACGCGGACGACATCAACAGCCAGCCCCCGCGGCCACCGCGGCCGGGCACGATGACCGCGTTCCTGGCGCAGGTCCGGTCCAGGTACGGCGGTACCCGCCGCTGGCTCGCCGGGCACGGCTTCGGCGAGCGCGACCTGGACCAGCTCCGCGCCAAGCTGCTCCGCCCCTGACCGGCGCCGGCCACAAGCCAGCTCGCAGCCCGGCCGCCCCGGCCCGGCCGGCACAGGTCAGCTCCACGCCGGGTCGCGGGCCAGCTTCCCGGCGATCCTGTCGTGGAAGCTCTGGCGCCGCAGCGCCTCCTCGATGTCGGTGACCACCCGGCTCAGCGGATAGGGGATCTCCGCCTCGATCTCGGCGATGGTGGCCTCCGTGGCCCGCCACTCGGCCGCCGGCCGGCGGGCTGGCTACCGTGGCCGGCGCCGTGGTGATCGGCCTGGCGATGCCCGCCTTCACCCGGTACCGCCGCGGCGCGGCCGCCCAGCGGGCCCGCCCCGAGGCGGGCCCGCTGGGCGTGTCAGGCGACCGGGGCGCCGGTCAGCCGGCCCCGGCGGTCACGGGTAGCTCACCACGTTGACGGGGGTATCGGGGTTCGCGATCGTTGTCGACCCGCCGACGCCGTTCACCACGTGATCGATCCCGCCGGATCCGGCGGTACTGAGGAAGATCGTCAGCAGGTCGTGCAGTTGCAGCCCGGGCGGGTTGTCCGCCTCGAAGGCGTTCGTCGCGAAGATCGGCACGCCCTGGTTGAAGAAGCTGTAACTGCCCATGCCGTAGCCGGAGAAATCGGCCGCGCTCGGCGTGATCAGGAAGGCCGGGTAGCCGTCGGTCGCCGGGTTCTCCATCCAGGCCGCCTGGCTCGGCGGGTCGTAGGGCATCTCGTTCTGGAAGAAGATGTCCGTGCCGTGCCGCCCGGTCCAGATCACCTGGGCCTTCTCGTAGTGCTCGACGAACAGCCCGTAGGCCGTCACGTCGTCGCCGTTGACCAGGACGCCGGTGTTCCCGACGTTGCCGGTCCAGCTCACGCCGTTGCCATGGTCGGCCCGCCAGGCCCAGATGTCGTCCAGGATGACCTGGGAGCTGTTGACGACGAGGCTGTTGGCCGCCTGGCCGGGCGTGGCCCCGCCGACGCGGAAGAACACGTCCTGCACCAGGGTCGGGTCGGCCGGGTCCGACCAGCCCCGGCCGCCGAAGCCCACCTGCAGCAGCGCGGGCGAGTTCACCGGCCCGGCATCGAAGATCATCCCGGACAGCTTCACCCCCGGCACGCTGGCCACCAGCATCGAGACGTTGCCGCGTGCGGGCACCAGGGTGGGGAAGCCGAGGCCGAGCACCACCGTGCCGGGCCGGGTCACCACGATCGGGTGGCTCAGGCTGTAAACGCCCGGCGTGAGGATCAGGTCCTTGCCGAGCAGCAGCGCCGCGTTGATCAGCGCCACCGGGGTGCTGGGACCGGCGATGAAGAACCGCTGGATGCCGATGGCGGTTCCCGGCGCCGGGCCGTTGCCCCAGGTGGTGCCCGACGAATCGTGCTGCACCGCGGGCACGAACACGCTGTAGTTCCCGGCGGAGTCCACCTGCAGGAACGGCTCCTCCTGGGTGACCGGGCTGGCCGCCAGCGTGGTGTACTGGCCGCCCGAGCCGAAGTTCTGCGCGGGTGCGCCGTTGTCACCGGAGAACACCTGGTTCCAGACGGCGTTGGTCCAGCCGTCCAGGTTCGAGTTGCGCACCACGAACTGCTGCTGGGAGCCGTTGAGCACGGTGCTGCCGGAGAACTGCGAGTCGGCGATGAAGCCGCCGCTGGAGAAACTCGGCGCCGTGCAGTAGTCCATCAGCGAGGTGAAGCCGTTGACCGCGACCCGCCGCACCGGGGAGGCCTGGGACGTCGCCCAGAACTCGGCCGACCGCGCGCACGGGCCGCCCGGCTGCGGCGCGGGGAAGTTGATGGTCAGGTTGGACAGCGACCGCCAGAAGTTCACCAGCGCGGTGCAACTGCCGGCGCTGCACTGGTTGAACGAGTCGACGGCCCCGTTGATGACCACGTCGCCGGGCGAGGCGCCCAGGCCGGCCACGCTGGTGTAGTAGCCCACCTGGAAGAACAGCGGGTCGGCGGCGGATCCGTAGGTGCCCGGCTCGAACAGCAGCGCGTAGCGCTGGGTGCCGAACTGGTTGCCGACCTGCTGGCTGGCGATCGAATCGACGGTGGCCTGGATCTGGCTCTGCGGCATGCTCGGGGTGAAGACGTACACGTTCGGCCCGAAGTCCGGCGCACACGTTCGGCCCGAAGTCCGGCGCGCCCGCCTGGTGGATGGCCGGGCGGACCGTTGCATGGCGGGCCGCCGCGTGCTGGACCGAGGCTGCGGCCGATGCGGTGGTGACGGCCGGCGCCACGCTGGCGGCCAGCAGCGCAGCGGCTATTAATACAGGACGATGACGGGCCCGATAGCGCGGGCCGCCCGGCCAGGGGGGTACGGGGATGAGCTTCCGGGGCGCTGTCATGACAGGTTGAGCCTCCGTGCTGGGATAACGTGCTGCTGGGGTGTGGCCCGCCCCCGGTTTCCCGGGGGCGGGCCCGCTTGCCTCGCTAGCTCGGCGGGGAACTCGCTCGCTGGGTCAGCGAGGACTCAGGTGCAGGATGACGACCTCGTCGGTGCCGGTGCCTGCGTTGTTGTTACTGCCGGAGGGCTGTCCCGACTCGTACGGGTTCGACTGCGTCGGCCAGCCGACCCAGTGCTGCGAGTTGTACTCGAACCAGTCCGACGCCGTGGTGATCGGGATGACCGGCAGGTTCGCCTCGACATACTTCTCGATCGGCGTGAGCGCGGCGGTCTGCGCGGCGACCGTGGAGGCCCCCGCCAGTTGGGCCAGCGCGGAGTCGATGGCCGGGTTCTTCAGCCCCTCGTAGTCGCCGGTGGCGGCGGTGCCGCTGGCCAGCGCGCTGTCCAGCCAGTTGTCGTACAGGTTGTAGGGGGTGACGCCGCCGTTGGACCAGTGCTCGGCCAGCGTGAAGTTGCCGTCGGCCATGTCGGCGTTCCAGGCGTTCACGCTGATGCCCTGGAACGTCGCGTCGATCCCGGCGTTCTTCAGTTCCTGCGCGGCGATCGAGCCGACCTCCGCGTAGTCGGTGTACGCGGCCGGGCTGATCAGCGTGACCGAGACGGTCTTCCCGCCCTTGGCGAAGAACCCGTTGGATCCCTTGGTGTACCCCGCGGCCTTCAGCACCGCCTGCGCACCGGCGGCGTCGCCGGTGGCGGACACCGTGTCCGAGGCGACCGGCCCGCTCCAGGCGGAGTAGGTCGGCAGCGTGATGCCGCTGGCGTTGAGCACCGGGTTCTCCAGGCCCGCCTCGCCCTCGGAGGCGAGCACCGTGCGGTTCACCGCCAGGCTGATCGCCTTGCGCACGGCCAGTTGGTTGGTCGGCCACTTGTTCAGGTTGGGGATGAAGGCGTTCGTGCTGCCCGGTGCCTCCCAGAAGTGGTGGTAGGCCGGCGACTTGGCGACGAAATCCTTCTGCAGGCCGGGGATGAAGTTGCCGGTCCAGTCGATCTGGTCGGAGAACAGCGCCGACAGCGCGCCGGTGTTGGAGGTGTAGACCGGGAAGTAGACGTTCGGGACCTTGACCTTGGCAATGTCCCAGAAGCCCGGGTTCTTGGTCAGCGTGAAGCCCTGCGGGGTGAAGGTCTTGAGCTTGTAAGGACCGGTGCCGACCGGGTTGGCGTCGGCGTACGTCGCCGGGTTGCCGGCCTTGCTCCAGATCGACGCCGGCAGGATCGGCACGCCGGCGATGGACTGCAGGTTGGTGTACTGCGCCGCGGGGAACGTGAGCGTGACGGTGTTGCCTGAGGTGCTGACGCCCGAGATGGCCAGCCCGGCGAGGTTGATCGCCTTGTTGGCCTTGACGAGGTTGTAGGTGAACGCGACGTCGGCGGGCGTCATCGGTGTCCCGTTGCTGAACTTCACGCCCTGGCGGATCGTGAAGGTGACCGACTTGCCGCCGTTGGACCACTGGTAGGACGTTGCCAGCCACGGGTAGTACTTCGGCGGCGCGGCGATGTCGAACTGGAGCAGCGGCTCGTAGATGAGCCCGTCCGCGCCCATGCCGAAGATGGCCTGGGTGGCAATGAACGGGTTGAACGCCTGGGTGATCGTGCTCTCCGGCGAACTCTCCATAACGAGCGTGCTCGAGGAGCCCGAGGCCGACGAGGTGGTCGAGGTGCTCGATGAGCATGCGCCCGCCCCGGCGGCGAGGAGGGCAGCCGCGGTGACGGCTACCAGCTTTCTGGGGCCTATCAATCTGGAGATCATTTCGGTTTCCTGTCGTCGAACGGTCGAGAGCCCCCGATTTCTGCGATGGCGGGCTAGCTCGTCATGTCCCACCCCCCTGCGACTGCGCGAGGATGCCGGGGGCGGCGACATCGAGGCGCCAGCAGGCGGCCGCCCGCACCGCGGACACGCGCAGCAGCGGCGGGTCGTCCGTGCGGCAGCGGTCCTCGGCCAGCGGGCAGCGGGCGCTGAACGGGCAGCCGGTGGCCGCCGGGCCGGTGCCGGCGGGCTGGCGGGCGCCGGTCGCGGTGCCGCCGGTCGCGGTGCCGCCGGTCGCGGTGCCGCCGCGCAGCGTACTGCCGAGGTTGTCGGGATCCGGCGCCGAGGCGACCAGGAGCTGGGTGTAGGGATGGGCTGGGCGCTGGGTCAGTTCCTCGGCCGGGCCCCGCTCGACGATCTCCCCGCCGTACATGACCAGCACCTCGTCGGCGAAGTAGCGCGCCGAGGCGATGTCGTGGGTGATGTAGAGCATGGCGAGCTGGAACCGGCGGCGCAGGTCGTCGAGCAGGCCGAGCATCTCCAGCCGGATCGACACGTCCAGCATGGACACCGGCTCGTCGGCGAGCAGCACGCTCGGCCGGGCGGCCAGCGCCCGGGCGAACGAGACCCGCTGCCGCTGGCCGCCGGACAGCTCGTGCGGGAACTTGCCGAGGAAGTTCCCGGCGGGGGTGAGGCGCACCTGCGCAAGCAGGGCGGCGACCTCGCGCGCCGCCTCGTCCCCGCGCTTGCCCTGGTGCAGCCGCACCGGCCGGTCCAGGTGGTACCGCACGGTGTGCACCGGGTTCAGCGACGAGAACGGGTCCTGGAAGACGAGCTGCACCTTGCTCTTGTGCCGCCGGAAGGCGCGGCGGCCCGACAACTCGACCGGCGCGCCGTCCAGCCGGATCGACCCGGCGGTGGGCCGCTCCTGGCCCGCGAGCAGCCTCGCGACCGTCGACTTGCCCGAGCCGCTCTCGCCGACCAGGGCGACCACGGCGCCGCGGTACAGGCCGAGGCTGACCCCGCGGACCGCGTGCAGCACCTGGCCGCGGCCGAGCCGGAAGTCCTTGCCGAGCGCGACCGCCGCCATGGTCAGCGGGCCGCGTTCGGCGGCGACCGACGTGACATCCTCGCCGCGTGCCGGCCCGGTGCCGTCGGCGCTGGTCATGACGTCAGCTCCGGGCTCGTGGCGGGCTCCGGGCTCGCTTCGGCCGGACGGTCCGGCCGGCCCGGGGGAGCGGGGGTGTCCGGCCGGACGAACGGACAGGCGGTGACGTGCCCGGGTGCGCTGGCCGGGGCGACCGGCGCCAGGCTCATGTCGATGTCCGTGCAGGCGGGCGTCCCGTAGCCGCAGCGCGGCAGGAACGGGCAGCCGGGGGGCAGGTCATGCAGGTCGGGCGGGGACCCAGGGATGCCGACCAGGTCACGGCGCGCGCCGCGCAGCGAGGGGAACGAGTTCAGCAGGCCCCGGGTGTACGGGTGCGCCGGAGTGTGCTGCAACTGGTGGGCCGTGCCGACCTCCAGGAGCTGCCCGGCGTACATCACCGCGATCCGGTCGGCCAGTTCCAGCAGCAGGGACAGGTCGTGGGTGATGAACAGGATCGAGAAACCGAGCCGTTCCTTCAGCTCCACGATCTGGGCGAGGATGTCGCGCTGCACCACCACGTCGAGGGCGGTGGTCGGCTCGTCCATGATGACGATCTCCGGATCGGTGGCCAGCGCCATCGCGATCATCACCCGCTGCCGCATGCCGCCGGACAGCTCGTGCGGGTAGCCGCGCAGCCGGGCCCGGGGGATGCCGACCAGGTCGAGCAGCGAGCCGACCTTGTCCCGTGCCTCGTCGCGGGAGATCCGCAGGTGGGCGTGGATCACGTCGAGGATCTGGTCGCGCACGTTGAGCACCGGGTTCAGTGCGTTCATCGCGCTCTGGAACACGATGGCGATCTCCCGCCAGCGCAGCCGCTGCAGCTCGGCCGGGCCCAGCCGCAGGATGTCCATCGGCCCGGCGGTACGCCGGCCCCGGTAGGTGACCCCGCCGCCGGTGATCAGCGCGGGCGCCCGGAGCAGGCGGCAGGCGCCGTAGGCGAGCGTGGACTTGCCAGATCCGCTCTCGCCGACCAGGCCAACCACCTCGCCTGCGTTCATTTGCAAATCCACACCGGTGACCGCCCGCACGTCACCGCCGGGGGTGCGGTAGACGACGGAGAAATCCTTGATGTCCAGCACCGGCCCGGTCACGGCAGCTCACCGCCTGCTTGGCGGCCGCCGCGCCAGCGCCTGCGCGCTGGTGCGGCGGCCAGCACCGGGGTCGGGTCGGTGGGCCGCAGCTTGTGCCAGGCGGCCGCGCTGGCCCCGCGTGCGTCGCGCAGCCGCGGGTTGCCGAGTTCGTCGATGCCGCTGTTCAGCAGCACCAGGGAGGTGCCCATGAGCGCCACGGCCAGGCCCGGCGGCACGAACCACCACCAGGCGCCTATCTGCAGCGCCTGCTGGCTTTGCGCCCAGTAGAGCATCGTGCCCAGGCTCCAGCTGGTCAGGTCGGCCAGGCCGATGAAGGCCAGGGCCACCGAGGCCCCGATCGCGTAGAGCACCGTGTTCACGAAGCTCGCCGCGATCAGGCTCACCTCGTTCGGCACGATCTCGAAGGCGAGGATCCGCCAGGTCCGCTCGCCGGTCTCGCGGGAGGCGGCCACGAAATCCCGGCCGCGGATCGCCATGGTCTGTGCCCGGATCAAGCGCGCGCCCCACGGCCAGCCGAGCCCGGCCAGCACGAGCACGGTGGCCGTCTGGCCCTTCTGCGGCAGGTAGCCCAGCAGAATGATCAGCAGCGGCAGCGCCGGGATCACCAGGAACACGTTGGTGGCCAGCGACAGCACCTCGTCCCACACCCCGCCGAGGTAGGCCGCCGCCACGCCGACGACGACAGATAGCACCGTCGCCACCACGCCCACGGACAGTGCCAGCTCCAGGGTGAGCCGGATGCCCAGCAGGAGCTGGGAGAACACGTCCTGGCCGCTTTGCGTGGTGCCGAGCAGGTGCGCCGCGTCCGGTGGGTGCAGCGACAGGCCCGGCGCCGGGTTCTGGAACGAGGGGTCGTAGGGGGTGAGCAGCGGCCCGATGATGGCGGCGAGGATGAAGGCACCGAGCATGATGGCGCCGGCCTTCGCCCGGGTGGGCAGCCGCCGCCACAGCCCGCGCCGCGGCTGGTGCTCCTCGGGCACCACGGCCGGGTCGGTGCTGATCGGCAGCGCGACGGTCATCGGGCCCCCTCTCGTGCCCGCGCCCGCGGATCGATGGCGACGATGATCATGTCGACGATCAGGTTGGCGAGCAGGACGGCGAACGTGATCACCAGGAAGATCGCCTGCATCAGCGGGAAGTCGTTCGAGGTGACCGCGTTGAGCAGCAGCAGGCCGATGCCCGGGTAGGAGAAGACGATCTCCATGACGATGGCCCCGGACACCACGAAGCCCACCGCCAGCCCGAACCCCTGCAACTGGGGCAGCAGGGCGTTGCGCGCCGCGTAGCTGAACATCACCCGGCGGCCGGGCAGGCCCTTGGCCTGCGCGGCGAGCATGTAGTCCTCACCGATCGTGGTGATCATCACGTTGCGCATCTGCAGCATCCAGCCCGCGACCGAGGCGATCACGATGGTGAAGGCCGGGAGCAGCGAGTGGTAGACGGCGCTGACGATGAAGTCCCAGTGCCACCCAGGCACCAGGCCGCCCGCGTAACCCTGGCCCAGCGGGAGCACGTGGCCGCGCACCGCGAGCAGTTCCAGCAGGATCAGCGCGAGGAAGAAGTACGGCACCGCCTGGAAGAACATCAGCCCGGGCAGCACCCGGTCCAGCCAGCCGCCGTGCCGCCAGCCGGCCACGATCCCGAGCACGGTCCCGGCCAGGAAGGCGATGACCGTGGCCGTGCCCACCAGGGTGATCGTCCACGGGATGGTCTGGGCAAGCAGGGTGGACACATTGGCCGGATAATTGGTCACGTCAACGCCGAAGTTGAAGTGGAGGACGTTGCCCAGGTACGCCCCGTACTGGTCCCACAGGGATCCGGGGTGGCCGACGCCGAGCATCGCCTGCAGCGCCTTGTAGGCGGACGGCTGCAGGTTGGGGAACTTCGCCATGATGCTCTCGACGGCGTTCCCCGGCATCGCGCGGGGGATGAAGAAGTTGATGGTCAGGGCCACCCAGGCCGCGACGAGGTAGAAGATCAAGCGGCGGACGATGAAGGGCATCGCCGGCTCCCTAGTCCGAGGCGTCTGGGTTCTTGCGGCGGCCGCGCCGTGCGGGCGCGGCGGTGCCCGGCGGGGCGGTGCCCGGTACGCGGGTGCCCGGCGGAGCGGAGCCCGGTGCGTGAGTGCCCGGCGTGGTGGCAGCGGGGGCGCGGCGGCCGCGCGGCAGCGGCTGAACGGGCCGGCGGATCACGGTGCCGGGCGGGCAGCCGCAGCTTGACCGCAGCACGAGCTCGGTGGGCAGCAGCTCCACCTTGGGCCGCAGGCCCGGCCGGGCGATCCGGTCGAGCAGGCGGGTGCAGGCCTGCTCGCCGAGCAGGCGCATCGGCTGGTGGACCGTGGTAAGCGGGGGGTCATAGAGGCTCCCGGGGAAGATGTCGTCGAAGCCGACGACCGCCACCTGCTCCGGGACGCGCACCCCGGCCTTGGCAAAGGCCTGCAGTACGCCGATGGCCATCTGGTCGTTCGCGCACACTACCGCATCGGGCAGTGAGTCACCGCGTGCGGCGAGTAGTTTCTCGCCCGCCTCCTCGCCGCTGCCGACGCTGAACAGGCCCTCGTACCTGCCGACGAGCTGGCAGCCCGGATGGGCGCCGAGCAGTTCGTGCAGCGCGAGGCGCCGTTCCCTGGCGTCCGGGGCGGTCGGCGGGCCGTCCACGTGGTACAGCCGCCGCCTGCCGTGGTCCTCGATCAGGTGGGTGACCAGGGCGGCCGAGCCGGCCCGGTTGTCCGCGGTCACCACATCGGCCGCCCGCTCGCCGGGGTCCCCGGCGATGACCACCACGGGCAGCCGCTCGGCCAGCCGCGCCAGGAACGCGGACGGCACCACGCCCTCACCGATCAGCAGGCCGTCGACCTGGCCGGACAGCGAGAGCAACCGGGGCAGGTCCGGGTCGCTGGCCTCCTGGAGGTAGGTGATCAGCAGGGACCACTGGTGGTGCCGGATGCGCGCCTCGACGCCGCGCAGTATCTCGTCGTAGAACAGCAGGCTCATGCTCTCGATGTCGTACTGCTGCCGTGGCGACTGGCGCTCCACGCAGACCAGGCCGATCACGTTCTTGCGGCGCCGGGACAGGCTCTGCGCGGCGCCGTCGGGGACGTAACCGAGCTGTTCGATGACCTCGAGCACGCGCGCCCGGGTGCTGTCCCGCACCCGGTCCTGGCCGTGCACGACCCGGGAGACCGTCGCGGTCGAGACACCGGCCAGCCGCGCGACGTCGTAGAGCGTAACCACAGGGGTTCCCCCACTGGAGCCGGATTCTAAGCGGTTACATCCATGGTCTAAGCGCTTACATTAGGAAATCTAAGCGCTTACACTAGGACCCGGCCCGGGAGCCGTCAAGAGCCGCACGGTCGCCGAATTCCTCCCGTCCGGGGGATGGCGAGCCGGCCGGCCGGCGGGTCGGGAGCCTGCCCGCCGGCCGGGTGATCGGGAGCCCGCCGGCCGGGCGATGCGGAATCCCGGCGACGCGCCAAGGAGGGCTGATGACGACAACGGGTTCCGGTGCTAACGGTGCCCAGCCGTTCCCGCAGGGCTTCACCTGGGGAGCGGCGACTGCCGCCTACCAGATCGAGGGATCGGCCGGCGCCGACGGCAGAGGCCCGTCGGTGTGGGACACCTTCAGCCGCACGCCGGGCAACGTCCGTGGCGGGGACACCGGCGACATCGCCTGCGACTCCTACCGCCGGTACCGCGAGGACGTCGCGCTGATGGCATCGCTCGGCCTGGGCGCCTACCGGTTCTCGGTCTCCTGGCCGCGGATCCAGCCGACCGGCCGGGGCGCGGCGAACCAGCGGGGCCTGGACCACTACCGGGCGCTGCTCGACGAGCTTTCCGGGCGCGGCATCGCCGCCACCGTCACGCTCTATCACTGGGACCTGCCGCAGGCACTCCAGGACGAGGGCGGCTGGGCGGTGCGCGACACGGCCCAGCGGTTCGCCGAGTACGCGGCGATCGTCGCCGGGGCGCTCGGCGACCGCGTCGCCCGCTGGATCACGCTGAACGAGCCGCAGGTGGTGGTCAGCCACGGGCATCGCACCGGCGAGCACGCCCCGGGAGTCCGCGATCCCGCCGCCGCGGCCGCCGCCACCCATCACCTGCTGCTCGGCCACGGGCTGGCCGTCCAGGCGGTGCGCGCGGCCGCCCCGGGTGCTCCGGTCGGCATCACCCTTGACATGCATCCGGTCCAGGTCCTGGGGGAGCGCGGCTCGGGCACGGTCGAGCAGGGGCGGGCGATCACCGACGCCAGCGTGAACGGCCTGTTCCTCGAACCGGTGCTGCAGGGCAGCTATCCGGCTGCCGCGCGGCCGGACCTGGTCCCGCCGGCGCACCTGATCGCGGCCGGGGACATGGAGACGATCAGCCAGCCGCTGGACTTCCTCGGCGTCAACTACTACTCCTGCATCTACCTGCGCGCCGGCGATCCCGCGGACCTGCGGCGCGGTGAGGAACCGTCCCGGTCCGGCGCGCCCGGCGTGGTGGAGTACCGCCCGGACGAGCTGCCGCGGACGCCGATGGGCTGGCTGGTCGACGCCGATGGGCTCTACGACGTGCTGATGCGCCTGTCCAAGGACGCGCCCGGCCTGCCGCTGTTCGTCACCGAGAACGGCTGCGCCGCCGAGGACTACGTGAACCCGGAGGGCGAGGTCAACGACGTCGACCGGGTCAGCTACCTGCACCGGCACCTGGACGCCGCGGCCCGGGCCATCAGGGACGGGGCCAGCCTGGCCGGCTACTTCGTCTGGTCGCTGCTGGACAACTTCGAGTGGGCGTGCGGCTACCAGAAGCGCTTTGGCATCGTGTTCGTCGACTTCGGCACGCAGCGCCGGATCCCGAAGGCGAGCGCCAGGTTCTACGCCGATGTGGTCCGGGCCAACGTCGTGCCGCCTGTTGCCACGCCCTGAACCCGATCGGACCGGGCGCCGCGGTCACCGGGCTGCGTCCAGCCTCGCGCGCTGCTCCGCGGTCAGTTCCAGGTCCGCTGCGGCCAGGCTCTCGTCCAGTTGCGCCACCGAGGAGGCACCGACCAGCGGGATCACCGGGACCTCCGCGCCGATCAGCCAGGCCAGCACCACCTGGTTGACCGTCGCGCCGGCGTCCTTCGCCACCTCCCGCAGCGCCGCCAGCCGGGCAGGCGTGCCCGGGTGGTCGAATTCGGCGTCCAGCGGCTTGTCCTGGCGGACGTAGCCGCCGTTCAGCAGTGGCGAATAGGCGACCATCGCGAGCTGCGGTTCGGCCCGCAGGTAGCTGAGCAGGTCGCCGCCCAGCACCCCCTGCTCACCGTCCGGGGAGAGCGGGCCCGGCAGGTCGGTGCGCGGCCGCAGGTAGCTGTAGTGGTACTGGAGCACCTCATAGCCGGGCACCCCGGCCGCCGCGGCCAGGCTGCGGGCCCGTTCCACCCGCCACGCCCAGTGGTTGCTCACCCCCAGCAGGCCCACGGTGCCCTCGGCGACCAGCGCGGCGAAGGCATCCACGGTCTCGGCCAGCGGCACCGCCGGATCCTCGATGTGCGCGTACAGCACGTCCAGCCTGGCCATGCCGAGCCGGTCCCGGCTGCGCTCGGCGGACTCGCGGATCACCCGGGCCGACAGTCCCTCCGCGTTGTCGGTGTAGCTGGTGCCCGGGGCCAGCGGCCGGGCGCCGAGCTTGGTCGCGATCACGATCTCGTCGCCGACGCCGCGGCTGCGCCGCCAGCGGCCAAGCAGCGCCTCGCTCTCCCCGCCCTGGGTGCCGTTGACCCAGAACGCGTAGTTGTCGGCGGTGTCGATGAAGGTGCCGCCTGCCGCCACGTAGCGGTCCAGGATCGCGAACGAGGCCGCCTCATCGGTCGCCGTGCCGAAGCGCATGGCGCCCAGGCTGAGCACGCTCACCTCGCGGCGGGTCTTCGGGTCCGTGCCAATCGTGCGGTACTTCACGGGTTCCTCTCCAGCCGCCCGGTCCCGCCCGGGCGCTGAGCACGAGTCTGGATGCTAGAGAGCGCTCTAGGTCAAATTCGTGATCATGACTTCAGTGGGCCTATAGCACCACCTAAGTCATGATCACGAATCCGGGCCGGCCGTGCCCGGATACCGGGCCGTGGCACCATGGGCAGGTGACCGACCGCGCCCAGGTGAGCCGCTGGCTGGCGGGTTACGAATCGGCCTGGCGGGCGCCTGGTACCCAGGACCTCGCCGGCCTGTTCACCGGTGATGCCACCTACCTGCAGTCGCCCTACGAGGAGCCGGTCACCGGCCTGGGCGCCATCGCGCGGATGTGGGAGGAAGAGCGGGAAGGGCCCGACGAGGTCTTCACCCTGGCCACCGACATCCTGGCGGTCGACGGCGCGACGGCGGTGGTCCGGGCCGAGGTGCACTACGGGGACCCGCCGCACCAGGAGTACCGCGACCTGTGGGTCATCCACCTGGACGACGAAGGCCGCTGCACCTGGTTCGAGGAATGGCCGTTCTGGCCCGAGCAGCCGCATGCCGCCCGGGACGATCACGCATAGAGGCGAGGACCGATGGACCCCGAGGCCGAGCTACTGCAGGGTTTCCTCGACATGCAGCGCAACCATGTGCTGGGCATCCTGGAAGGCCTGACCGACGAGCAGTTGCGGCGGCCGGTGCTGCCGTCCGGGTGGACCTGCCTGGGCATGGTCAAGCACCTGTCCCTGGCCGACGAGCACTACTGGTTCCGCAGCGTCGTGGGCGGCGAGTCGTTCGGCTTCTTCCCGGAGGGGCCCAACGCCGAGTGGCGGCTCGGGCCGGACGAATCGGCGGACGACGTGTTCGCCCTGTACCGGGACGAGATCGAGCGCTCGAACGCGATCATCGCGGCCACCGCGCTCGACGCGCCGCCACGGCAGCCGGATCCCCGGTGGAAGGAATGGGGGATCGACTTCCCTGACCTGCGCTTCATCATCCTTCACATGATCAAGGAAACCGCTTGCCACGCCGGGCACCTGGACGCGGTGCGCGAGATTCTCGACGGCCGCCAGTGGATCGTCATGTAGCTGCCCGGCGCACTCGCCATGGACCGGGGCCGGTGCGCGGCGTCATGCGTACACCTCGGGCGGCATGGGCGGGGACGGCTCGGCGCGCGCGTCCACGATCGGCGCGGCCCCGGCGGTGAACCGGTCGAGTTCGGTCCCCGCCAGCAACCGGGCCGGGAACGGGTCGGCCGCGATCCGCCTGGTCAGCCCGGCGAGCGGCAGCTCGCCGCGGGCTCCGGCGACGACCAGGTTGCCGAACCTGCGGCCGCGCAGCACCGCGGGCTCCGCCAGCACGCATACCTGCGGGAACACCGCGCGCACCGCGGCCACCCGGCCGCGGGCGTGCGCCAGCGGCGGCCCGTCAGCGACGTTGACGGCATACACCCCCGCGGGCGCCAGGGCCAGGGCGGCGGCGCTGGTGAACTCCACCGTGGTCAGGTGGGCGGGCGTCCGGGCGCCCGCGAACACGTCCGCGACCACCACGTCGAACGACCCGGCGGGCAGCCGCTCGAGCACCGCCCGAGCGTCGCCGATCCGGACGCCGATCCGCCCGGTCCGTGGCCCAGCGTGGCCGGGCGGGTTCACCGGCAGCCGCCGCCGGACCAGGCGGGCCACCGCCGGGTCCGACTCGACCGCCAGCTGGCGCGATCCTGGCCGGGTCGCGGCGACGTAGCGGGCCAGCGTCAGCGCCCCGCCGCCCAGATGCAGCACCCGCAGCGGCGCCCCGGCCGGTGCGGCCAGGTCGATCAGGTGGCCCAGCCGGCGCATGTATTCCAGGTCGAGGTACTGCGGATCATCAAGGTCGACATGTGACTGCGAGATGCCGTCCACCAGCAGCATCCAGGCGCCCGGCCGGTCCAGGTCGGCGACAAGTTCGACCAGGCCGCCCGTCCCGGGCAGGCCGGGATTCCGCCCCGTCTGGTCGCGCCGCTCGTTCTGGTCGCCCTGCTGACTGGCCACGGCACCATCATCCTGCGCGCTGGCCTCACTGCTCGGCGCCTATGGAGAACACGTGCCACAGGGTGGCCGTCAGCCAGAGGAAGACCGTGATCACCACCATGATCTCCACCGCGTGACCACTGTTGGCGGCCAGCCCGGTCAGCCCGGCCACCAGCGCGATCGCGCCGAGCACCGTGGTGATCCTGCGGACGATGCGCCCCGCGCGGGGCTGCGGCCTGGTGTGCAGGTCACCCGCGGCGGTCACCGCGCAGACCGCGCCGAGGACCAGTTCCACGGCGCTGGTGGCCCAGGCGCTGGTGAGCAGCAGCAGGCCGGCCCGGAACTGAAACGACCAGTACGCCAGGACCATCATCACGACCGCGACGGACGACACGAGGTCGCGCCAGGTCAGCCCCATTGCCCAGCACCTCCCGCATGGGAGCGACCGCCAGGACTAAGTCTGCGCCCCATGGCAGCCGCGCGGTAGCCGGGCCGGTCAGCGGCCCCGGCCAGGACTTCTTCGGCCCATTGCCGGCTGAGGGCGCCGGCCAGTTCCTCCGCCGCCTCAGCAATTCGCGACATGGAGACCGGCCGGGGGCCGCTCATCTGGTGGACCAGCCAGGGCCAGATCAACGCGACCAGGGCCACAAAGAATCCAGCGATGCTGGCGAACTCGCTGGCCCAGGCGAACCCCTTGACGCTCAGCAGCTTGCCGAGCACCAGCAGGCCGGCCGCGACCGCTATTAAGAGCGCAGCTGCCCGCAGACGCGGCCGAAATCCACGGGGCATCGCTGGTCAGCGTTCGATGGCCGGCGGCGTCGCGTAGCGTGCCACGGTGAAGGCGATGATGAGCGGCACGTCCAGAGCGTAGATGACGAGCATCACCAGGATCACGGCCAGCGGGGCGCCGCGGGTGTGGTCCTTGACGAACGCGAAGCCGATCATCCCGGCCGAGATGGCGTAGGCCAGCAGGGCCCACCGGAACACCAGGAAGAACCGCTGCCAGGCGAACGGCCGCGGCCGGGACGCCAGGTAGCCGCTCGTGACCAGGAGGGCGCCGCCGGCCACGGCGAGGGCGACCGGCACGCCGAGCGGCGGGCGGCGCGGGGCGTACGACGCCATCAGGATCCCGCCGACGATGATCAGGGCCAGGGAGACCGTGGCCAGCCCGGCCACCGGGGGAAACCGCCGGGAGATCGCCGGCGCCGCGGTGCCGGCGCTCACTGGGTCGCCACCCGGGTCATGATGATCAGCGTCGCCACCTGCATCACCCCGGTGATGCCCGCCGTCACGACGAACCGCCGCATCAGCGTGGCGATCACCGCCGTGTCCGGCACCGGTTTGCGCATCTCGAAAAGGACGGTGATGTTGGCCGGCGACAGCACGCCGAGCGCGATCACCGCCATGACGCCCACGACGCAATACGAGGCGACCAGCCAACCGTGGTTCGGGCTGGCCGGGGACAGGTTGCCGAGGTCCAGCGCGAGCTGGAACCCCGCGGCCAGCGTCATCAGCACGAGCGTGGGCATCAGCAGCACCATGGCCGGCATGAACCGCGCGGTGAACTCGGCGCGCGCGGCGGGGGACAGGCGGCGCAGGACGGGCCCGATGACGAGCCCGACGAACAGGTCGATCGCCGTCCACAGGCCGCCGCCTGCCACGTGGCAGAACGTCAGCGCCCACAGCCAGTTCCCGGCGATGGCGGCGATGACGAACGCGACCATGACCGCCACGATCGGCAGGCCCTTCACCGGGACCACCTGGACGTGGGGACGCGCCACCTGTACCGCAGCGACCGTGCCTGCCTGCACGTTTCCCACATCCGTCATGGGAGCCCCCTCCCCGCAGTGCGGCAAGGATAACCGCCCGGGCCCGGGCACCCGGTCCGCTGCGGTGCGAAGCAGGCGAACCGGTCGTAACGATCTCGTAGCGGTGGCCAGTTAGCTTGGGGCCACGCTCACGACGGTGGTCACACCAGCCGGAACTCCTCGGCCACCACCAGGGTTTCGTCCTCCACGGTGAAACCGGGGTCGCCCAGGGCCGCTCGGAGCTCCGCCGAGTGCCAGAACTGCTCGTGCCCGGCCCGCCATTCGGCGACCGACGCGTATCCCTCGCCCTCGCCAAGCGCGTGCGCCAGGTCCACGTCGGCGAGCCGGATCACCCGGACCGCGGTTATTTCGATCACCGCGACCCGGTCGCCCGCCGAGTCGACCACTGCCTGCCGCTGCCCGGGGCGGGGCAGCGGCGCGCCCTCGTGCTCGTAGTCCGCGACCAGCCCGGTCGTCGTTGTCTTTGTGCCGTCGAGTATCGCGGTGACCAGCAGGTCGCGCAGTGGCCCGGGGAACGCGAACTCGGCGATGGGCAGATCCTCCGGCGGCATGGCCGCCAGCCTAGCCACCCGCGCTTGGCGCGCCTCGCCTGCCGGGCACCGCGGCCTCGGCCTGCGCTGCCCCGGGCCCGCCTGCCGGCCCGACGGCGCCGTCTTGTCGGTACCGGCCGATAGCCTCCGGGCCATGCCCAACTTCGCGGTAACGCTGGTGCACGGCCCGGGCTGGGACTCGTCCCGGCAGATCCGGGCCCAGGATGGGTGGGATGAGCACGCGGCGTTCATGGACGGGCTGGTCGACGACGGCTTCATCATCGTCGGCGGCCCGCTCGGCGCGGGCGACCGGACGCTGCATGCCGTTGCGGCCGCCGACGAGGCTGAGATCGAGTCGCGCCTGGCCAAGGACCCGTGGGCGGTGGCGGGGCTGCTGCGGATCGGCTCGATAGAGCCCTGGGCGCTCTGGCTCGACGGCCGCCACTGACCGGCGGACCCGGCCGGGCCCCCGAACGGCTCAGGCCGGGCTGCCCCAGCGGCCGTTGCGCACGATGGGGTCCACGACCTCGGGCGGCACCGGCCGGCCGGCGTCATAACGGCGCACCATCCGCCGGCGCCGGACGACATCCTGGAATTCCACGCCAGCAACCTACCAATCCGGGAGATGCTGGCCTTACGCATATATTCGCAGAACGGCGGGGCTGGTCAATGCGTAAGGGGCGGTAGTGGCCGACGCACAACGGATTCCACGGGGGCTGGACGTCACCAAGCCCAATATCGCCCATGTCTATGAGCGTTCCTGGACGGGAAGGACAACTTCGCCGCCGACCGGGAGGTCGTCAAGTTCGCGCTGCAGGTGACCCCGGACGCCCCGGCCGGTGCCCGCGCGAACCGGGCGTTGCGCGAAGGGCTGGCGCCGGGCAGTTACCTGGCCGTCTCCAGCTTCCGGATGCCGGGCCCTGAGCACCCGGCCGACGCGGCGAAGACCGCCGACATGGAGAAGCTCTTCAACGAGAAGCTGGGCACCGGCCGCTGGCGCGACCACGACGAGATCCTCTCCTGGTTCGGCGACTGGGACGTGCTCGAACCCGGCCTGGTGCCGCTGCCCGAATGGCGGCCCGTGGTACGGGGCAGCCAGAAGCGGAACGCGACCTACTACGGCTTCGTCGGCGGCGTCGCCCGCAAGCCCTGACCAGCGCCCGCGCCGTTTCCGCCGGCTCCTAACCGGCGACCGCGGCCGCGACGGAGTAGGCGCCGGCCCTGATCTGGGCGATGGTGTGCCGGGTGCGCGTGTCGATCAGGGTGACCTTGCCCGCGTACGTGCCGACGTCTCCAGCGGGTCGGTGAGCGGAACGTCGAACGTGCTCCCGCCGCCCTACCTGGCCGGACTCTGTCCGGTGAACAAAGAGCGTGCGATGCCTCGCCGGAAAGTTGCGCTTAACCCCTGATGCACGGCGTAACCGCTGATACACGGCTTATTGAAATACGTCTGTGATGTACAAGATCACCCAATTAGGTGCAGAATGCCCAAGGGTGACGGCGGCTGGTAACGATCTTCGGCGAAGAGGTATCAGGTGAACCTGACTCGCACGGGCGGGCTGGCCGTAGCTGCGGCCGCGAGCCTAGCAGTGATCGCAGCGGGGCTAGCGCCAGCGGCTGCGCACGTAGCACCGCAGGGCGGCGCGGCTTCCGCGGTGACGCATTACAAGGGCACCCTGGGGGTGGCCCGGATGGTGCCGAGGTCCGCGCGGCACGCGGCCGGGGCGACGCAGATGACCCAGCGCGGCTCCCGCCTGTCGGGCCACTCGTTCTCCGCGACGGAGAAGGTACCGCGCGCCGCGGCCGCCGCGGCGCCGCGGGCGGCGACGGCCACGGCCTCGGCGCTCTCCAACTTCAACGGCACCAGCAGCCGGGACAGCGAGTTCACCAACTACAACCTTGAGTTCGAGCCGCCAGACCAGGGGCTGTGCGAGGCCAACGGGTTCGTGCTCGAACCGGTCAACTCCGCGTACCGCATCTTCCTCACGAACGGGAAGTCGGTGCGCGGGCCGTTCAACATCAACGACCTGTACAACGTGGGCGGCAAGGAGTTCACCAGCGACCCGCGCTGCTGGTACGACCCGGCGACCACGACGTGGTTCTCGACCATCCTGTTCATCAACGACACCGGCACCGTGGGATCCCTGCTGATCGCCGTCCGGCACGCCAAGGACCCGCTCGGGCTGTGGAACGAGTACTCGATCGACTCGACCGACGTGGGCGGCCGCGGCTGCCCGTGCTTCGGTGACCAGCCCAGGATCGGCATCGACCAGCAGAACCTGTACGTCACAGGGGACCAGTTCTCCATCCAGGGCCCGCAGTTCGACGGCGGGGAGCTTTGGGTGATCGACAAGGCCGGCCTGGTCGCCGGAAACCCGACCGTGAAGTTCGCGCACTTCGGCGGCCTGACCATCGCCGGGCAGTCCACGCTGGCGCCACAGCCCGCGCTGTCCACCGTGAAGCCGCACGCCGAGTTCATGCTGAGCCAGCTGGACTTCAACAACCAGGGTGACAACCGCATCGGCGTCTGGGCCATCACCCACCGGGCCGCGGTGGCCTCTGGCGGCCTGCCGACGGTGTCCAGCGTCGTCGTCAACTCCGAGCGGTACGCCAACCCGCCGCCGGTGCCGCAGAAGGGATCGTCGAGCAAGCTGAACCAAGGCGATGACCGGATGCAGCAGACCGAGTTCGCCGACAACGCGGTCTGGGGCGAGATGAACACGGCGGTGCAGCCGGCCGGTGACAGCACGGTGCGTGCCGGGGCCGCATGGTTCCAGGTGAAGCCGAACCTCGCCGGCGGCGTGGTTACCGGCGCGAAGATCGTCCGGCAGGGCTACGTCGCCGCTCGCGGCCAGTACCTGATCTACCCGGCGGTGCAGCCGGACGCGGCCGGGAACGCCGCGGTCGTGTTCACCGAGTCCAACTCGACCGAGTTCCCGAGCGCTGCCTACGCCACGCTGAAGGCCGGGGCCGGCAACTTCGGGTCGCCGGTGGTGGCGGCGAAGGGCACCGGGCCGTACTTCAAGGGCTCGGGCCGCTGGGGCGACTACTCCTTCGCGGTACCCGGACCGTCGGACTCCGCGTGGCTCGCCACCGAGTACATGCCGCCGAAGCTGAGCCAGACCACCGATGGCCAGCAGAACTGGGGGACGCGCGTCATCCAGGTGCCGCTGGGCAGCTAGCCGGCGCTAGACCGCACATCCGGCCCCCCGCGGCACGCCGCGGGGGGCCGGATGCGTGCCGGGCGCCCGTGGCGGCAGCCGGTCAGCGCCCGTCCGCGGTCAGGTCGTGGCCGGTGGTGCTGTCGACGTGGGCCGGGATGTCGCCCTCGTGGCGGTCACCGGTGGTGGATGTCCCGGACGGCTCGAACATCAGGATCGACCCGCCCGGCGAGGCCGGCTTGTGCTCGATGCCCTTGGGCACCACGAACATCTCGCCCGCGCGCAGCGTGACGGTGCGCTCGCCGCCGGAGTCGCGCAGCGTCACCTCGAAGATCCCGTCGAGGACGAGGAAGAACTCGTCGGTCTGGTCGTGCACGTGCCAGACATGCTCGCCCCTGGCATGTGCGATGCGGACGTCGTAGTCGTTGACGCGGCCGACGATCCTCGGACTGTAGATGTCCGCGAACGTCGCCAGCGCTTCACCGAGATTCACAGGTGCAGCAACCATGTCGTCATCGTCTCCGAGTCCGTCGAGAACCGCCACGCCGTCGCCGCTGGCCGCGCTCTGCCCCGCGGCGGACCGGTCAGCCGGTCTTCGTGTAGCTGAGGTGGAAGTCGAGCTCCCAGGCCGCACCGTCGGGGGCCGACTCCCAGCGGCCGTCGATCCGGCGGCCGTCCGCGGAGAAGGTGCCGGTGAACCGCTGGGAGAACTCCAGCGGCGTGAAGTCGGGCGAGTTACGCAGGAGTGTCCACACGCCGTCGCCGAAGTCCATCGCATAGACGCGGGCGACGCCCCGTGAGTCGAAATAATGCTGGCAATAGGACTGGCGGGCCGAATCGAAACCGACGATCGCGATGCTGTCCGGTGCGCCCGGCACTTCGGTGCGCTCGATCAGGAACTGCCGCCCCAGTGCCCATTCGAAGACCGCCCGGCCGGTGCCCGCGGCCGCGCCGGCCGGAAAATCCGCCGCCATCACCCATTCACCGATGAACGGTTCCAGCCGGGCCATCGCGGTGCTGGCCGTGCTGCCTGGTTCCATGTGTGCCTCCCGAATGAAAGTGGCGATCAACGAATGCGATCGATAGGACCGCCGGCCGGCCCGGAAGTCATCGCACCGGCAGGCCGAACAGCGGCCGGCAGGCGTCGAACCCGGTGATCTCCACTAGGTCACCCGCCCCGCTCGCCAGCCAGTCCGCCCGCAGCAGCCGCAGGTGCTTGAGCACGTCCACGCGGCCCGGGTGCGCGTGCAGCGATTCGCCGTTGGGCTGGTATCCCAGCGCGCGGGAGACGCCCAGCGAGGCGTGGTTGTCGTGCCACGCCGACGTGATGGCCGCCTCCGCCTCCAGCGGCCCGAAGGCCAGCGCCAGCACCGCGGTGCGCATCTGCTTGCCGATGCCCCGGCCGCGCGCCGCCGGCACCAGGAACGAGGAGCTGTCCACGGTGCGCAGCGCAGGGAAGTCGGTGCCCTCGAGCTCCTGGACGCCGAGGATCTCACCGGCTGCGGAACGGACCACGAAGTTAAGCCGCCAGGCCTGGGGGCGCCAGGTTCCGTAGGCCCGCCAGTAGCCCTGGTGGGAGACGATGCCCCGGTCGACGCGGGCATCACCGAAGTCGTAGCTCGCCATCCCCGGGTCCTGTTCCACGTCGTCGGGCAGCAGGTCGGCGATCGGCCCCAGGTCGGCCTCGGTCATCGGGCGCAGGCGCAGGCCGGGCGTGCTGAGGCGGAGGTCGAACAGCGGCCAGTACCGGTAGGTCACGCACGCGACCGTAGAGGCGCCCCGTAGCCGCCGCAACCGGATTAAGGCCCGGCCCGCGCCCCGGCCGGCCCCGGCCGGCCCGGCCCACGGGCCCGCCCGGCCCGGCCGGCCGTTATTTCCCGGCGGGCTCGTAGCGTGCGAGCATGGCGCGGTGAAGCCGCCGGATATCCGCGGGCAGTGGAACGCGATGGCCCCTGCCTGGACCGAGCTGTCCAGAGCCGGCTTCGACCGGTACCGGGACCTGGTCAATACCCCCGCCTTCTTCGCGATGCTCCCGCCGGTCGACGGGCTGACCTGCCTGGACCTGGGCTGCGGTGAGGGTCACAACACCCGGCTGCTGGCCGGGCGGGGCGCCCGGGTCGCCGCGCTTGACGTTGCCGAGCCGTTCATCACGGCGGCCGCCGGAATCGGTCACCACGGCATCCGGTACCTGCTCGGGGACGGGGCCCGGCTGCCGTTCCGCGCCGCGTCCTTCGACGCGGTGACCGCGTTCATGAGCCTGATGGACGTGGCCGACCCGGAGCAGACGCTCCGCGAGGTGGCCCGGGTGCTGCGGCCCGGCGGTTTCGCGCAGTTCTCGGTGCTGCACCCGGTCATGTCGGCGCCCGTCGGCCGCTGGGTGGCGGACGAGGCGGGGGAGCGCCAGGCGCGGGCCATCGGTGAGTACTTCTACCAGGGCCCGGTCATCGAGACCTGGACCTTCGGGGCGGTGCCTGCCCACATCCGGGAGCGGCACGAGCCGTTCACGATCACCTACGCGCGCCGGACGTTCACCGGCTGGCTGAACGCGGTGCTCGGTGCCGGGCTGAGCGTGGAGGCGGTCGCCGAGCCGTGCGCCGACGAGCGCACCGCCGCCGAGCACCCGGAGGTGGCCGACACCCGGATCGCCCCCCACTTCCTGCTGGTGCGGGCCCGGAAGCCCGCTGTCGCCGTGGGACGGTGCGGTAGCGCACCCTGTGAGGCCGGAGGGTTGGTGTGAACGCTGATATCACAGCGCTGACGGTCGCGCTCGTCGGGGTGACCGGGACCCTGGTCGCGCCCATCCTGACCCAGCGCATGGCGTTGCGCGCCCGGCAGCAGGAAATTGACGACCAGCGCCAGCAGCGCCTGGAGGCACGCGAGGCCGAACGGCTGGCCGCGGCCCAGCGGGACCTGCGGGCCGCCTACCTCGCGCTGAACGCGGCGATCCGCGCCTTCCGCCGGACCATGCTCCATCACCTGCGCGAGGGCACCGAGCGGACGCGGGCCGAGCTGGAGCAGGCCAGGCAGGCCTTCGACCTGCGGCACGCCGAGGGCCAGCTCGTCACCACGCACGCCGTCATGGAGGCCGCGCAATCGGTGAGCGCCCGGCTCAACCAGGCCTACGAGCGGATCAGGCTGCTCGACGGCGGCGCGCCGGACACCGCCGCCGCGCAACGGGAACGGGCGTCGCTGGAGTCCGATCTCAGGGGAGGGATCCACGAGGAGATCCGGGTCCTGCGCATGGCCATGCGCGTGGAGCTCGGCGTCTCCGAGGACTAGGGATAGGCCAGCGGGTCAGCCCGGTGCCGCCACCCGCCGCCGCGCGGCGCGCGGGGAGGGCCTGCGCCGCGCGCCGGGGCCGGGCGCCGCGGGCTGCCGGTCGTGCCGGCCGGGCTTGACCAGCAGGGTGACCGCGGACACCCAGAGCGCGGAGAACAGCAGGCTGCCGAGGACGTCGGTCGGATGGTGCTCGCCCCGGTACATCCGGGACACCGCCACGAGCGCCGGCATGGCGATCGCGGGCACCAGGAACAGCCACCGCCACCAGCCGCGGGCGTGGCCGAAGACCAGGATGGCCAGAGCCACGTAGAGGCAGGCCGCCGCCGCCGTGTGCCCGGACGGGTAGGCCGAGGTCGGCAGGTGGTGGTCGAGGTGCGGCACGTCCGGCCGGGGCCGCTTGACCACGGTGGTGACCACCAGGAACGCGGCGAGTTCCCCGAACATCAGCGTGGCGATGAACACGACCGGCCGCCAGCGCCTGGTGATGGCGAGGAAGACCGCGCTGGTGGCCACCGCGACGATGAGGATCGCCCGGGTCCCGCCGAGCGTGCTGAAGACCTGGCTCCAGCCGTTCAGGCCGGGCGTGCGGTGGGCGGCGAGCCAGTGCGGGATCGTCTCGTCACCGAGCACGTTGCCGTTGCCGTACCTGAGCACCAGTTCGCCGGTTCCGGCCACGATGCCCGCGATCAGCACCCAGGCCACCACGATCCCGGCGGCGATCCGGCCGCGATGGCGGGCCCGGGTGCCGCCCGATTCGGGCTGGGCGGGACGCAGGTCGCGCCGGGCCTCCGGTTCCAGCCCCTCGGTGACCGGGTCGGTCACCCGCTGGCCCGAGGCATGCCTGGCCCCTTCGAAGGCGAGTGCGGTGACGCCCAGCCAGGTGATCCCGATCGCCCACCCGCCCACGACGTCGGACAGGTAATGCACGCCGAGCAGGATCCGGCTGATCCCGATCAGCGCGATCAGGGTGACGGTCACCGAGACGAACGCGGCGCGCCACCGGCCCCGGGCCGCGGGCAGGAACACCAGCAGGATCGCCCCGTAGCAGACGATGGAGCCGAGCGAGTGCCCGCTCGGGAAACTGTCACCGGTGCCGTGGGCGATCGGATGTGGCACCACCGGGCGCAGCCGGCCCACCAGCGACTTGAGCACCGGATCCAGGACCAGGGCGCCCGCGGCCGTGACGAGCAGGTAGACCGCCAGCCGCCAGCGCTTCCTGATGGCCAGGATGGCCACCGCGACGCCTGCCACCGCCCAGAGCATCCCGGCGCTGCCCAGCCAGGTCACCGCCTTGACCACGGTGACGAGTGCGCCGTTCCCCGCGACCAGGTCGTTGATCCGGGTGGCGGCGCCGTGGTCCAGCGACTCCAGCGGCGCCCAGCGCAGCCGGACCAGGACGAGCAGGACCGCGAACACCGCCGCCGCGATGGTGACCGCGGCCAGCGGGACGAGCGCCCGGCGCGGACGGTGCAGCGGGGTGACGGACATGACCGGCACATTGCCCACGGCGGAAGCTTTCATTCCCGGGCGGCCCGGCACCGGACGCCCCCGCTCACCGGGACGGCCCGGGTTTCCGGCGCGGGCCGGCCCGGCGTGCCTCAGATATTGGACCTGATGAGGCCGCCGTCGACCTGGTAGACGGCGCCGGTGATGTAGGAGGCCTGCTGCGAGGCCAGGAACGCGACGAGGTTGCCGAGTTCGATCGGCTGCCCGAGACGGCCGAGCGGGATGGCCGTGGCGATCGGCGCGAGCTGCTCCTGGAGGGCCTGGTCCTGCTCGGGGCTGCGGCCCGCTCCGGCGATGATGCGCGTGGTGAGGAACATGCCCGGCAGCACCAGGTTGATCGTGATGCCGTCCTTGGCCAGGTCGGGCATGATCGCCTTCATCAGCCCCGCCACGCCCGGGCGGAGCCCGTTCGACATGTCGATCCCGTCGACCGGCTGCTTCACCGACATCGACTGAATCCCGACGATGCGGCCCCACTGCCGGGCGCGCATGTAGGGCAGCACCTCGCGGACGAAGCGGACGAAGTTCAGCGTGACCACCTCGAACGCCTGCCGCCAGTCCGCGTCGGTGAAGTCCGCGAACTTGCCGCGCGCCGGGCCGCCGGAGTTGTTGACCAGGATGTCCACCCCGCCGAAGCGCTCGGCCGTGGCCGCGACCACGGTGCGGATGCCGTCCTCGCTGGCCAGGTCGGCCGGGACGGCGAGCACCTCGGCGCCGGTCTGGCCGCGGATCTCCCCGGCCGTGGCCGCCAGGTCCGCCTCGGTCCGCGCGCAGATCGTGACCCGGGCACCCTCGCGGGCCAGGGCCAGCGCGGACGCCTTGCCCAGGCCCTTGCTCGACGCCGCGACGAGCGCGACCTTGCCTTGCAGACCGAGATCCACGCGTCTCCCCAATTCCTCGCGCGGGCAAATGCCCCACCGACCCTAACGTGCCGGCGGTGCAGGGGGCCCGTCAGCGGCCCGCCGCGGGCGGCCCGCCGCGGGCGGCGCGCGTCAGACCCGGCGCAGGACGGTGACGACCCGGCCCAGGATGGTCGCCCTGTCGCCGGGGATCGGCGCGTAGACGGGATTGTGCGGCATGAGCCAGACGTGGTCGTCGGACCGCTTGAGCGTCTTGACCGTGGCCTCCCCGTCGATCATGGCGGCCACGATCTCGCCGCTCTCCGCGTCGGATTGCTGCCGGATGACCACCCAGTCGCCGTCGGCGATCGCGGCGCCGATCATGGAGTCCCCGGTGACCTTCAGCATGAACAGTTCGCCCTCGCCGACCAGTTCCTTGGGCAGCGGGAAGACGTCCTCGGCCGACTCCTCGGCGGGGACCGGGACGCCCGCCGCGATCCGCCCGACCAGCGGCACCCGGGCCGCCGGTTTCGGGGACCTGGCCGGTCGCGCCCGGCGGCGGGCGGCGGGGGCCCCGCTGCGGCGGCCCGCGCCGCCCGGCGCGGCCTGCGACTGCCCACGGACCTCGACCGTCCGCGGGCACCCGGCCTCACGGCGCAGGTAGCCCTTGGCCTCCAGCGCGGAGAGCTGGTGCTCGACGCTGGAGGTGCTGGTCAGGCCGACCGCCCGGCCGATCTCGCGCATGGACGGCGAGTACCCGTGCTCCCGCACCCAGTCGCCGATGAACCGGACAATCTTCCGCTGTCGCGCGGTGAGCGTGGGGTCGAGTTCAGGACCGCCGGACGCCTGGTTCGCCGTCGTGCTGCTCATGTCGCCCCTCCGTAGAGCCGGTCCCAGTCCGGACGACGTCATGCTACATGTGAACGCTAAAAAGCAAAATCCTGTTCTAGAGATTTTCAGCGCTCGAACACACCTTCTAAGCGTGCGCTCAGATTGTCAGGCGGGGCGGCCGGTGTCAATGACGCGGAACCGGTTGCCTCCGGGTGTCCGCGAGCCGGGATCCGCGGATACCGGCCGCTATCCGGTTGCTGCACCCCCCGCGCCGCCCGGTTCCGTACACTCGATGTGCCAGTGCCGCGTCGACTACGTCCGCGGGCACCAGGCGTGCCGAGGCGGGGTCCATCCCGAAGGCCTCGATCATCCGTTCCGGCGTAATCCTGCGCGCGAACGTCAGGCGTCCGCCTGCCTCCAGCACACCGCCCCGGGTCCGGGCCCACGGTTCGCTGTCGCCGGCACTCCCCGATCTGGCGGGTCATCCCATCCTGCTCCGGGGCTGCGGCATTGCCGGTGCGCGCCGCCGGGGCACACGCCAAGAGGAAGGAGCATGAAGCGCTTCATCCTGACCGGTGCCCCGGGTGCCGGCAAGACATCAATCCTGCGGGCCCTCGCGGCCGCCGGGCACCCGGTCGTCGAGGAGGCCGCCACCGATGTGATGGCCGGGCGGCTGGCCCTCGGGGACGCCGACCCCTGGGCCGACCCGCTGGTCATCATCGACAGGATCGCCGGGCTGCAACGGCAGCGACGGGAAGCGCCGGTGCGCCCCGGTGCCGCCGTGCAGGTGCACGACCGGTCGGCGGTCTGCACGCTGGCGCTGGCCCGCTGGCTCGGGCATCCGGTCACCCCGCTGCTGGCCGAGGAGGTCGCCCGCGTCACCTCCGGCGGTTACTTCGACCGCCGGGTGTTCTTCGTCCGGCCGCTCGGGTTCATCGAGCGCACCGAGGTGCGCCGGATCAGCTATGCCGAAACGCTGGCGTTCGAGCGGGTCCACGAGTCCGAATACCGGCGCCTGGGTTTCGACCTCGTCGATGTCCCCGCCGGGACCGTCGCGCAGCGCGCCGCGGCGATCGGCGCGCACCTGTCGTCCTGGGTGTGATGGAGTGGGGGCCACGAGCGCGGGAGGTGCCCAGTGGCCCGTCGGGCGACCGGTGTTTTCGTGGCCCTCGCGGCCGCCGACGCGCTGCTGGCCGGGGCGGGCCGGGACCGGCAGCGGTGGCTGACCAAGCCGTTGCTGATGCCCGCGCTGATGGCCGGCAGTGACCACGGGTCGTGGCCCGCGCTCGCCCTGGGCGGTGCGGGCGACGTGGCGCTGCTGGGCAGCGGCGACGCGGCGTTCACCGCCGGGCTGGCCTGTTTCCTCGCCGGCCACCTCGCCTGGATCCAGGCGCTGCGGCAGCGCCCCGGCGGCGGGTGGCTGCGCTCCCGGCCGGCCCTGGCCGTGCCGTATCTCGCGGCGTTCGGCACGCTGAACGCCTACCTGTGGCCGCGGACCGGCAAGGACCGGGTTCCGGTCCTTGCCTACAGCACCGCGCTGCTCGCGATGTCCCTGGCCGCGCTGGACTCGGGGTCGCCGCGGACCGCCGCCGGGGGCGCGTTGTTCCTGGTCTCGGACACCCTGCTGGCGCTGGAGAGGTTCGCCGGCATCCAGTTGCCCGCGCATGAGGGCGTGGTGATGGCGACCTATGCCACCGCCCAGGCACTGCTGGCCTCTCCTCACCCTCTCCGCGCCGCTGTCCCCTCGTGAGTGGGGCCACACCATCAGGGCAATTGGCCGGCCTTGTCGACCACGGCGATCTGCAGGACGGCGTTTCCGTGTCACCTTTATGCCCTTGTCAGCCGAGCAGTGGCGGGTGTGGTAGTGCTGGTGCCATGGGTGACGCAGGCGGCTTGGTGAGTGAGTTCCCGAGATCAGCCACGCGTCACTCCTCTCCCGTTTGCTCGCCCCGGATCAGGGCGTCGTAGACCGCGAACGGGTCCAGGCCGGCCGCGGCGCGGCGCTCGTCCAGCCGGGCCGGGTCCTCGATCGGGCAGGGCCCGAACTCCCCGTCGGTGACGTCGAACTGGGTGCCGTAAAGCTGCGGCCGCCCGTCGGCGACCCGGACCCGGTCCTCCAGGTAGGCGAGGTTCGCCGGGGAGGCTTCCCCCTCCGCGACCGCGCCGCGCAGTGCTTCGAGGAAGGTCCGCTGCAGGTCCAGGTCCCGGTCCGCGTGCTGGGCGAGCAGCCAGGCCGCCTCGGCGCCGTCCTCGCCGACCATGGTGCGCCCCGGCCAGCCCCGCGCGCCGAGGATCTCGGCGAGCCACCGGGTGTTGCCGGTGTCCACTCGCCGCCACTCCGCGGCGGCCTCCTCGGAGAGCCTGACCTCGTACTGGCCCTTCGGCGGGGACGCCTGGTGGCGCACCCGCTGATCCTCCCCGGCCCGGGCCAGCAGTTCCCGCCGGAGTTCTTCGTCCACCCAGCCATTCCACCGCACCCCGCCGGGTGCGGGGGGACCGGGCCCGCCCGCGGCACGCCACCGCGCCGGGGTGCTCAGTAGGATCCTCGCGGAGCAGGGGTGCTGGAGGCGGGTGGTGTCGGCAGTCCGGATGGAGATCGATGGCTGCAGCGCCACGATGGAACAGTTGCGCGCCGTCGCACCGGCCGGTTACGGCCACTTCACCGCGATGCAGGTCAGGGATCGCCGGGTCCGTGGCCTCGCCCTGCACACCGGCCGCCTCGCCGCCGCGAACCGGGAGATGTTCGGCGCCGGCCTGGACACCGACCTTGTGCTCGGCTACATCCGGCACGCCCTGGGGGAGACCCGGGATGCCTCGGTCCGCGTGTTCGTCCTCGAGGCGGCGGACCGCCCGGCGATCATGGTGACGGTGCGCCCGCCCGGTGCGATGCCGGCCGGCGCCTGGCGGCTGCTCACGGTGCCGTATCAGCGCCCGCTCCCGCATCTCAAGCACATCGGTGATTTCGGGCAGGGCTACTATCGGCGGCTGGCCCGGCGCCAGGGATTCGATGAGGCGCTGCTGACCGGCCCCGGCGGCGTCATCTCGGAAGGGTCCGTCACCAATATCGGGTTTTCCGACGGTGCCAGCGTCGTCTGGCCGGACGCGCCCGCGCTGCAGGGAATCACCATGCAAATCCTGGAACGGGCGCTGCCCGGCCAGGGCATGCCATCGCAGCGCCTCCCGGTGCGCGTTGCCAACCTGGGCTCGTTCATCGCCGCGTTCGTCACCAACGCCCGGGGCATCGCACCGGTCGGGCGGATCGACGAACTCACCCTGCCGGTGGACCGGGCGCTGATGGCCGCGCTCACCGAGGCCTACGAGTCCGCCGGCTGGGATCCGCTCTGACCCCGGCCGGGTCCGTCCGCCGCTGGCGCCGGTCCCGGGCGGCAAGGACGATCTGGGTCGCCGCGTACGTGCTGACACCGAGCTTGGCCGCTATCTCGTCGGGCCGCAGGCCCTTCTCGTTGTACAGCAGCGCGAGCCGTTCCTGCCGGTCGGTCCACGAGCGGCCGCGCGCGGCCGGGCCAGCGGTCTGGCGGGCCGGCCGTTGGCGGGCGCCGCGAGCCGGGGTCTCGTGGTCACGGGCGGCACCGCCGGGCGCGGTGGCCGGGGCGGAGGTGCCGAAGGAGGCCCGCCGCTGATCGTGGTATTTGCCACTGGCCAGGTCCGCCTGGGTTCGCTCGTCCAGGATCATCAGTTCCTCGGCCGCCTTGTTCATCCCGACCGCCATCATGGTCAGGCCCTTCGCGTTTTTCTCCTGGCACTCGCGGGCCATGCAGTAGTTGTATTTCCTGGCTCTTTCCGGATGCAATTCGGTCCCGCATGTGATGCACTGCGCCATCGTCATTCTTTCGCCACACAGATAAGTCCGCTGTAAGAACACCGGCGGGCCCCGGCCTGTTCCGCGCCGGAAGGTCACTGCCAGCCGAGCCAGTTCATGATCTCCCCGGTGACGACGGCAACCGGCCGGTCGTTGGACACCACCAGGTCCTCGACGCCCACCCCCGCGCCAGCCGCGATCTGCGCGGCTGCCTCCCGCAGGTCATCGGCCCGGCCCGCGGTCGGGTTCGCGGCCAGGCGCTGCCGGATGCCGTCCAGCGGCACGGTCAGCCGGACCACCCGCAACGGCACCCCCGCCGCCTCCTGGACCGCGCGCAGCGCGCCGTGGTCACGGACGAACCACGCCACGACGAACGTGCCGACCCCGGCCTCGCGGTAGTTGGCCGCCACCGCCGTCAGGTTGCGCAGCATCAGAAAGTACGAGGCCGTGTGGTCGCTGAAGTCGGTCCCGCCCCAGCCCAGGTAGTCCAGGTCCAGCAGGGCGTACGGCCGGCGGCGCTCTTCGAGCAGGTAGGCGATCTCCGCGGCGACCGAGCTCTTCCCCGCGCCGTACACCCCGGTGATCAGTACGCCTTCGGCACCGGGCGGGCTCCCGCTGGTCACCGGCTTGACGTTACGCGCCCGCATGGAAGGAGGCGAGCGAGAAAAGCGTTAGGTACCCCGGGGAATCCGCGGCCATCCTGGTGCGTGTTTCCCCGTGCCTGCCATGGAGACTGCTGCCTTGACGCCCGTGCTTGAGGTTTCCTATCCGCCGGAACTGCCGGTCAGCCAGCGGAGGGACGAGATAGCCGCGGCCATCCGCGACCACCAGGTCGTCGTCATCGCGGGCGAGACCGGCTCGGGCAAGACCACGCAGCTGCCGAAGATCTGCCTCGAGCTCGGCCGCGGCGTCACCGGCCAGATCGGCCACACCCAGCCCCGGCGGATCGCGGCCCGCACGGTGGCGGAGCGGATCGCCGAGGAGCTGGGCACCGAACTCGGCACGGCGGTCGGGTACAAGGTGCGGTTCACCGACAAGTCCAGCGACGGCACGCGGGTCAAGGTGATGACCGACGGGATCCTGCTGGCCGAGATGCAGCGGGACCGGCAGCTCCGGCGCTACGACACCCTGATCATCGACGAGGCCCACGAGCGCAGCCTGAACATCGACTTCATCCTCGGCTACCTCAAGCGGCTGCTGCCCGCCCGCCCCGACCTCAAGGTCATCATCACCTCGGCCACGATCGACCCGGAGCGGTTCTCAAAGCATTTTGCCGGAGGCGAATCAGGCAAGCAGAGTGCCGGAGGCGAATCAGGCAAGCAGAGCGGTGACGCGCCGATCGTCGAGGTGTCCGGGCGGACCTACCCGGTCGAGGTGCGCTACCGTCCGCTGGCCGACCCGGACCGTCCCAGCGGCGAGGCGAAGGACCAGGTCCAGGGCATCTGCGACGCGCTCGCCGAGCTGCGCGCCGAGGGGCCGGGGGATGTCCTGGTGTTCCTCAGCGGCGAGCGGGAGATCCGCGACACCGCGGACGCGCTAGCGGACCGCCCGGACCTCGCGGACGCCGACGTGCTGCCGCTGTACGCCCGGCTGTCCGCGGCCGAGCAGCACCGGGTGTTCCAGCCGCACCGGCGGCCCCGCGTGGTGCTGGCCACCAACGTCGCCGAGACCTCGCTGACCGTGCCCGGCATCAAGTACGTGATCGACCCCGGCACCGCGCGGATCTCCCGGTACAGCCAGCGGACCAAGGTGCAGCGGCTGCCCATCGAGCCGGTCTCCCGCGCCTCGGCCGACCAGCGCAAGGGCAGGTGCGGGCGCACCTCCGACGGCGTCTGCATCCGGCTGTACAGCGAGGACGACTTCGCCGCGCGCCCGGAGTTCACCGACCCGGAGATCCTGCGCACCAACCTGGCCTCGGTGATCTTGCAGGCGGCGGCGCTGGACCTGGGCGAGGTCGCGGACTTCCCGTTCGTGGACCCGCCGGAGTCCCGCAACATCGCCGACGGCATCCGGCTGCTGGAAGAACTCGGCGCTGTCACGCCCGGAGGCGGCGCCACCAGGCTGACCCCGGTGGGCCGCAAGCTGGCCAGGCTCCCGGTGGATCCGCGGCTCGGCCGGATGATCCTGGAAGCCAGGCACCACGGCTGCACCCGCGAGGTGCTCATCATCACGGCGGCGCTGTCCATCCAGGACCCGCGGGAACGGCCCGCGGACACCCGCGAGGCCGCCGACGCCGTGCACGCCCGGTTCGCCGAGCCGGGCTCTGACTTCCTGGCGTTCCTCACCCTGTGGGACTACCTGCACGAGAAGCAGAAGGAACTGTCCGGCTCCGCGTTCCGCCGCCTGTGCCGCCGCGAGTACCTGCACTACCTGCGGGTGCGCGAATGGCAGGACCTGTACGGCCAGCTACGGCAGGCGGCCCGTGAGGTCGGCGCCGGCACCGGCCGGGAGGCAGGCGCCGGCACCGGTCCGGCCGAAGGCTCGCCGCGGTCAGCCGGCCGGGACAGCGGAGTTACGCAGGCCCGGCAGGCCGTGGCGCCCGGACGCGACGCGGAGCCCGGGGCGCGCTACCCGGCGGACCTGGCGAACCGGGTGCACGTGTCGCTGCTGGCCGGCCTGCTCTCGCACATCGGGATGAAGGACACCGAATCGGGGCAGGGCCGCAAGCGGCGCGGCCCGGCCGAGTTCGCCGGGGCACGTGGTGCCCGTTTCGCGATCTTCCCGGATTCCGTGCTGGCCAGGAAGCCGCCCGCCTGGGTGGTCGCCGCCGAACTCGTCGAAACGTCCAGGCTGTGGGCCAGGACGGCCGCTCGTATCGAACCGGAATGGGCCGAGCAACTGGCCGCCCACCTCGTCCGGCGCAGCTACGGCGAGCCGCACTGGAGCGCGCGCCGCGGCGCGGCCATGGCGCAGGAGAAGGTCACGCTGTACGGCCTGCCGATCGTGGCGGCGCGCCAGGTCAGCTACGCGCGGGTGGATCCGGCGGCGGCCCGCGAGCTGTTCATCACCCATGCCCTCGTGGCGGGCGACTGGCAGACCCACCACAAGTTCTTCCACCGCAACCAGCGGCTCCTCGACGAGGCCAGGGACCTGGAGGACAAGGCCAGGCGGCGCGGCCTGGTGGCCGACGACACGGCCCTGTTCGAGTTCTACGACCAGCGGATACCCCAGGACGTGACCTCCGCCCGGCACTTCGACAGCTGGTGGAAGACGGCCCGCGCGGGTTCCCCCGACCTGCTCACCCTCACCCCCGCCGACCTGGCCGGGCCGGACGCCGGCCAGGTCCGGCCGGACGACTATCCCGCCAGCCTGAGCGGGCTGCCGCTGTCGTACGAGTTCGCGCCCGGTGCGCCCGGGGACGGGGTGACCGCGGACATCCCGCTGGCCGCGCTGGCCCGGGCGGACGCCGACGCGCTCGGCTGGCAGGTGCCGGGCCGGCGCGAGGAACTGGTCACCGAGCTGATCAGGTCGCTGCCGAAGGAACTGCGCCGGGAGTTCGTGCCCGCGCCGGACGTGGCCCGCGCCGTCGTCCCCCGGCTGGGCGAGCCGCACGGCAACCTGCTGGACGCGCTGGGCGCGGAGCTCGGCCGGCTCGCACGTGTGCGGATCCCGCGGGACGCCTGGGACACCTCCCGGCTGCCGGCCCACCTGAGCATGACGTTCCGGGTGATGGACGGTGATCGCGAGCTGGCCAGCGGCAAGGACCTGGACGCGCTGCGCAGGGAACTGCGGCCCCGGCTTGCCGAGATGGCCACCGAGGCGGCCGGTGACCTGCTGCGGACCGGGCTGAAGGACTGGACCATCGGCACGCTGCCGCGGGTGTTCACCCGCGGCCAGCTCACCGCCTACCCCGCGCTGGAGGACGCCGGTAACACCGCCGAGGTCCGGCTGTTCGAGACCGAGGCGCAGGCCAGGGCGGCCATGGTGCGCGGCATCCGGCGGCTGCTCCTGCTGCGGGTGCCGACCGGCCTCCGCTCGATCGCCGACCGGCTGCCCAACGAGCGCAAGCTCGCGCTGAGCCGGAGCCCGTACCCCAGCATCGGCGCGCTGCTCGACGACTGCGAGGCGTGCGCGGCGGACCAGGTGATCTCCGGCGCGGGCGGGCCCGTGTGGGACGCCGGCGGGTTCGCCGGCCTGCTGGCCGCGGCCCGGCCGGCCCTGCCGCTGGCGACGTCGCGGGCGCTGGAGGTCACCGGGCAGGTGCTCGCCGCGGCACACGAGGCGGAGTCCCGGATCCGCGGCGGCAGCCCGGCGCTGGCGGTGGCGGCCGCCGACGCCGGGGCCCAGTTCGCCGCGCTGGTCCACCCGGGGTTCGTCAGCGAGACGGGGCTGGGCCGGCTGCCCGACCTGGTGCGCTACCTGCGGGCGATCAGCCGCAGGCTGGACACGGCCGCGCAGGACCCGGCCCGGGACACCGAACGGATGGCCACCGTGCACCGGGTCGCGGACGCCTACTCCCGCGCGGTGGCCGGGCTTCCGCCGCCGCGGCGCCAGGACGCCGACGTCCTGGCGGTGCGCTGGATGATCGAGGAACTGCGGGTCAGCCTGTTCGCCCAGGTGCTGGGCACCTCCGGCCCGGTCTCGGAGAAGCGGATCCAGGCCGCGCTGAGCCAGCTCGCCGGCGGGGCACTGGCGCCGGCGGTCCGCCCCGGACCGGGTCAGGACAGCGCGCCGGTTTTGTAGAAGATGTAGAAACCAAGGAGGATGAACACGACGGGGATCACCCATTGGCCCCAGCGCTGTATCGCCCGAATAACCGTCCGGTGGCCCGCCATCCGGATGCTCGCCAGGCAGTAGATACCGACCCCGGCCATGAATACCGCGATAATGACGCCGATCGCGGCCGCGCTGCTGGTGCGGAAAACGGGGATGTAGGCCGACAGATTGTCGCCGCCATTGACGATGGTCAGCGCGGTGACCCCGGCCAGGCCGGTCGCCGCGGCCGGGGAAGCCTGCTCCCCGGACCGGTGCGCGCGGATCGCGGTGACCAGCTTGGCCAGCCCGAGCCCGAGCGGCACCAGGCCGAGCAGCCACAGCCAGTGCAGCGGGACCAGGGCCAGGCCGGCCGCGGCGGCCAGCGACACGGCGATCAGCACGGCGAACCCCGCGTACTGGCCGGCCCAGATATGCCAGCGCCGTGGCTGCCCGCTCGCGTGCGAGGAGATGCTCAGCACCGTGAGCACGACAATGTCGTCGGCGTTGGTGGCGGCGAATAGCGCGACGGCGGTCAGCACGACGGCGAAGAACCCGCCTGCACCCATCCACGCCTCCAGCCTGCTGCGCGGCGCCCCGGGGCGGCGCTGACCCTGGCCTGCAAGGGTAGCCGTGCGGGTAGTGAAAGCGGTCGTCAACTCCATCGCTTTGGCGGCGTGAGTGTTGCATACTCACCGTTGTGGACGATCCCTTTGACTTCCAGGCACTGCGAATCCTGCAGCCGGGAAAGTGGCTGCCCAATCGGGCGAGATATGAGATCTTCAACGATCAGCGGCAGCTACTGGCGATCGCCACGGAAACCGAGGCGCACACGAGGCTGAAGCTCCTCAGCAAGTCGCTGCCGGACGCGCGCGTGCTGACCGTGACGACGGCCGCCAACGAGACGATCCTGACCTTGGTCAAGCACAAGAGGGAACGGGTCACCGAGATCCACGGCCCGGAGGGCGAACTGGCCGGCCGGATCCGCGCCACCCACACCACCCGCCATTACACCCTGCTCGACGACCAGGACCAGACCGTGGGCAAGGTGGTCGGCGACCTGGCGCTCAAGCACTTCTCGGTGACCGACGCCGACGGGGAGTTCGCCCGGCTCCGCAAGACCTTCGCCGGGATCCCCAAGGAGATGCTCACCCCGTCCGACCACTACCGGGTGGACTTCACCGGCCCGGTCTCGCCGCAGGCCCGCATGCTGACCGTCATGATGGCCATCGTGCTGGACCTGACGCTGTACGGCCCGGTCTGATCCGCCGCCAGGGCGCCCGGCCCGCCCGGGCCTGGCCCGGCCCGCCCTGGCGTGGCCCGGCCCGCCCTGGCGTGGCCCGGTCAGCGCGGCGGGATCCGGGTCAGTCCGCGGTGCCCCCGGGGAGCCGGGCGCGCTCGGCGTCGGTGAACGGGACCGGCTTGCGCAGGGCGGCGTCCCAGCGGACCGTGACCACGCGGGCCTCGGCCGCCACCTCGCCGGACGGTGTGGTGATCGTCTCGCGGGTGGTCAGGCTCGTGGTGCCCATGCGCTCCGCCTCGATCCGCACCAGCACCCGCCGGTCCTCGTAACGCACCTCGGCGCGCAGGTCAACCTCCAGCCGGACGACCACGTAACTGGGATCGCCGCCGAGCAGCCGCACGTAGAAGGCGTCCCGGCCCTCCTCCAGGTAGGTCAGGAACACCGCGTGATTGACGTGGTCCAGCGCGTCGAGGTCACGCCACCGGACATCCACAGAATGCTCGAACGCCGCGGCCATGGGGTTCACCCTGCCACAGCGCCGGCCGGCCGACGCCGCTCCTTAGGACCGGCGGGCGGCCTCGACGGTGCAGACGGGCCTGGGAGCCGGGATTCACCGCCTCGCCGGGAAACAAGTTCGCCGGTAGTCTCCAGCAGGTGCCCGAGAACGCGCTGCCCGTGCCGGTCAGCCTGGGAACCTGGCCCACCCCGGTCGAGCCGGCGCCCCGGCTCGCGGCCGCCGCCGGGCTGGCGCCGGACGCCTTGTGGATCAAGCGCGATGATCTGAGCGGGCTCGGCGGCGGCGGGAACAAGGTCCGCAAGCTCCAGTACACCTGCGCCGAGGCGCTCGCCGCCGGCGCGACGACGCTGGTCACCAGCGGCGCGCCGCAGAGCAACCACGCCCGGCTGACGGCCGCGGCCGCGGCGCGCCTTGGCCTGCGCTGCGTGCTCGTCCTCGGCGGGGAGCGGCCCGCGGCGCCGCAGGGCAACCTGGTACTGGACCACCTGGCCGGCGCCGAGCTGGCCTGGCTGCGCGGCGCCACGCCGGAGCGGCTGGACGAGGCGGTCGCGCGCCAGGCACAGCGGGTACGGGACGACGGCGGGGTCCCGCATGTCATCCCGTTCGGCGGTTCCAGCTCCTTCTCCGCCCGCGGGTATGTGGACTGCGGCACCGAACTGCTCGACCAGCTTCCCGGCATCGATCACGTGGTGGTGGCGTTCGGGTCCGGCGCGACGATGGCCGGGCTGGTCGCCCGCCTCGGCGCCGGACGGGTTCTCGGCATCGACACCGGCGCCGTCGCGGACCCCGGCACCACGCTGGGCGAGCTTCTCGACGGCATGCCGGGCGTCCGGGTGCGGGAGGCGGATCTGCGGCTCGACCGCGGCCAGGTGGGCGCCGGGTACGCCACGCTGGCCCCGGGCGCCGCCGCGGCGATCCGGCTCGCCGCCCGCACCGAGGGCATCTTCCTCGACCCGACCTACACGGCGCGGGCCCTGGCCGGCCTGGTCGCGGCCGTCGCCGCCGGGCACATCGGGCCCCGGGACCGGACCGTCTTCCTGCACACCGGCGGGCTGCCAGGCCTGTTCGGCCAGCCCGGGCTCGCGCGGCTCGCCTAGCCGCGCGCCCGGAACCCTGCCCGGCTCGCGATGAAGTGCGGGCCGGGCGCCTGCCCGGCGGCCGGGCGGGGACCGGCTCGTAGAATCGCAAGCGGGGACTTGCCTCGCCGCGCCGGAGGGGTTGTGATGTACGAGCCGTACCCGGCCACGGGACCCGGGCAAAGCACCGAGCGCGTCCCGCAGCCGCGCTCGGTGCGGAACGCCAAGCGGCTCATGTACCTCGGCGCGGCGCTCGAAGTGCCCGGCGTGATCATCGCCGTGGCGGCCAAGAGCGGCCTCCGGCCGAGCATTCTCCGCGCCCACCCGGGCTACACGGCCGCGCAGTTGCAGGCCGCCGAGAACGCCCGGACCCTCCCGCTCATCGTCGGGACGGCGATCGCCATCGGGCTGTGGCTCTGGATGGCCTGGGCGAACGGCCGGGGGTATGCCTGGGCCAGGGTCGTCGCCGTGGGGATTTTCGCCTTCGCCACCCTTGACCTGATCGTGTCCCTGGTGTTCATCCACATCCTGGCCGACATGATCATCGACGTGGTGATCTGGGTCGTGGGCCTGGCCGTGGTCACGCTCCTGCTCGCCAACGAGTCCGCACCGTTCTACCGGTCCGCCTGAGCCGGATCCGGGCCGCGCACCGGCCTGCCCGGGACGCCCGGCCGGTCAGGAAGGCATCCCGGGATGGCGGCGGTTCAGGGAAAACGAAGCCATCGCCGGCATCGCCGGCCAGTTCAGCGGGCACCTGGGGCTGGGCCCGTGCGATGGCCAGGCGGGTTTTCTGCCATGACGACCACGTGCCCGGCAGGGACCGGAACCGGAGCCTAATTACCTGAAGTCACTAATCACTACGCTCAGTAATTTATGGGTAGGTGTGAGGCCACGGGGACCCCGCGGCCTGCGCGGGGCACGGCGGGCTAGCGGGAGCGGGAAGCGATGGAGAAAGGGCTGGCGTGGTCGGCATGCCTGATCGCCGCGGCGGGCACGACGGCCATCGCCATGATCGGCTTTTCGACGTGGCGTTATGACGTGGCCCTGGACCGGGCCGCGGCCGCCCTGCACGCGCGCACCGGCGCGGGGGCCGCGGCCGAGCTCAGCGTCACCTTCTGGCAGGAACGCCAGGCGATCGACGCCTATATGGCCGCCCCCGGCACCGCGGCGCTGCGCGCCGTGACCTCGCGGCACGACCGATTCCAACGGCTGGCCAGCCAGCTCGGAGCATCCGGCCCGGGCGCGGGCGCACCATCACGGGCGCGGGCCGTCGCGGCGAACGCGCACTACTACTCCCTGTTCACCCGGGCCCGCGGCGTGGCGGGCACGACATCTGGCCCGCAGCATGGCGGCCGCCGGGCTGGAGGCAGCCGCGGCGGCCGTCGCGCCGCCGCTGGGCGCGCTTGACCGCCTCCTCACGCTCCGGGCGGCGGCCGCGCAGGCGGCGGCCGCCGCCGCGATGCGCCAGGCACGCTGGATCGGGATCGCCGCCCTTCTGATCTTCATCGCGATCGGCAACGCGCTCGGGTCCTTCATGCTCCGCCTGCTTGGCCGCGCCTTCCGGCGCGCCCGCCACCTGATGTCCGCGCTCGGGCGGCTGGGCGACCGGGACAGGCTGCTGGCTCAGCTCCGCTCGACATCGGCGGTTCTCGGCGGCGTCGCGAGCGAACTGCGCTCGGCGGCGAGCAAGGCGGCCGCAGTGGGCACCCAGCAGTCGTCGGCGGTCACGGAGACCTCGGCGACGATCGAGGAACTGGCCGCCACCGCCGGGGCGATCGCGGACAATGTGCGGGCGGTAGCGGTGGTCGCCCAGCGGGCCGGGGACACGATGCGCGACATGCAGGACAAGGTCGAGGCGATCGCCGCGCGGGCGCTGTCGCTCGGTGAGCGCGCGCAAAAGATCGACGAGATCATTCAGATGATCAACGACATCGCCGGGCAGACCAATCTGCTCGCGCTGAACGCCGCGATCGAGGCGGCGCGGGCCGGCGAAGCGGGCAAGGGGTTCGCCGTGGTGGCGGCCGAGGTGCGCAAGCTGGCGGAACGCTCGGTTCATTCGACCGGCTCGATCAGTGTGATCATCACCGGGGTCCAGGATGAGACGAACGCGACCATCATGGCGACCGAGCAGGGCACCCGCCAGGCCCGCGAAGTGAGCGAGCTGATGGCCTCGACAGCGACGATGCTGGAGGAATCGATCCAGGCCACGCAGCAGCAGAAATCGGCCGCCGATCAGGTGGACGGCGCGATCCAGCAGATCCGCGAGGCGGCCGACGGGCTCGCGGCGGAGCAGGCGCGCTGGTCCGGTACCGCCGAACAGCTTGAAACCCTGGTCAGAGAGCTGGACAGCGCCCTTCAGGTAGGCGGCGGGGAGCGCCGCGCAAGCTGACGGCGCGGCCGCGCCGCCGGCACCAGCCGGTCAGCGTAGCCGGGTACCACGAGTGGCACGGCGTACCCAGGGCCCGCGGCCGCCTTTCCGGGGGCCGGCGGGCCGCCCGGGCGCGCGGACTGGCGAGGCCCGCTCAGTCGAACGAGGGCTTGCGGTCCCTGGTCCGCTTCAGCTCGAAGAAGCCGTCCGCCTCGGTCACCAGCGCCAGCCCGTCGAACAGCCGCCCGGCGGCCTCGCCCTTCGGCGCCGGGGTGATGACCGGGCCGAAGATGGTGTTACCGCGGAGGCGGATGACCGGCGTGCCGACATCCAGCCCGACGGCGTCGAATGCCTCGTGGTGGGAGGCCTTGATCTGCTCGTCGAACTCGGTGCCCGCCGCGGCCTCGGCCAGCGAGGCGGGCAGCCCCACCTCGGCGAGCGCCTCGGGGATCACCTCCGGGTCCTCCCGGCGGCCCTGGTTGTGCAGCCGGGTGCCGATGGCGGTGTACAGCGGTCCCAGGATGTCCGGGCCGCTGTGCTGGGCCGCCGCGGCACAGATCCGCACCGGGGTCCAGGCCCGGCTCATCCGCTCCAGGTACTCCTCGCTCAGCCCCTCGCCCTCATGCTGGGTCAGGTTCAGGTAGGCGAGCGACATGATCCGCCACTCGGTCTGCACCGGCCGGACCTTCTCCACCTCGAGCATCCAGCGGGAGGTGATCCAGGCCCAGGGACACACCGGGTCGAACCAGAACTGCACGGTCTCACGTTCAGCCGGCTGTGCTGTCATGACGGCGGCAACAGCCGTTCCCGGCCGGGCATTCCCTCAGGAAAGGCGGAAAATGGCCAGGGTTTCCGTGACGGGCATGCCGCCGTCCAGCCCGCTAGGTCGGGACTTTCGTCTCTGCCTTAGCTCGCAACGCTCGCCGATGATGGCGTGTTGTGGCGCTCGCCGGCTAACCCCGATTCCCGGTGCAGTAATTGAGTTGAGGTTTCCCCAGGCCGGCTGGTTAGCGGGGCGGGAATCGGAACTGCAGGCTGCGGTCGTGCCACCAGGGGATCGGGATCTGGAGGTCGGCGAAGCCGGCATCG
>WNGR01000232.1_pt1 | contig 72760 bp, 67 predicted proteins | sample 5407581 | NCBI WGS metagenome assembly WNGR01 (sample SAMN13153383, study PRJNA577476) | soil metagenome | isolation source: 80 cm soil or saprolite under Garry oak tree replicate 2 | place: USA:California | collected 2016-06-15
CTTCTCGGTCAGCTGGCCGCCTTCCTCGTATCCGACATACCCGGGCGGTGAGCCGAACAGCCGGGACACGGTGTGCTTGTCCATGTACTCGCTCATGTCCAGCTGGATCAGCGAGTCCTCATCGCCGAACAGGAATTCCGCGAGCGTCTTGGACAGCTCCGTCTTGCCGACCCCGGACGGGCCAGCGAAGATGAACGAGCCCCCAGGCCGCTTGGGGTCCTTCAGCCCGGCCCGGGTGCGCCTGATGGCCTGCGACAGCGCCTTGATGGCCACGTTCTGCCCGATCACCCGCTTGTGGAGTTCGTCCTCCATGCGCAGCAGCCGCTGCGACTCCTCCTCAGTGAGCTTGAACACCGGGATGCCCGTGGCGATGGCCAGGACCTCCGCGATCAGCTCCTCGTTCACCTCGGCGACGGCGTCCATGTCGCCGGCCTTCCACTGCTTCTCCCTGGCATCCTTCTTCGCGATCAGCTGATTCTCGTTGTCGCGAAGCGCGGCGGCCCTCTCGAAGTCCTGGGAGTCGATGGCCGACTCCTTCTCCCGCCGCACGCCGACGATCTTCTCGTCGAACTCGCGCAGGTCAGGCGGCGCGGTCATCCGGCGGATGCGCATGCGCGCGCCTGCCTCATCGATCAGGTCGATCGCCTTGTCCGGCAGGAACCGGTCGCTGACGTAGCGGTCCGCCAGCTGCGCGGCAGCGGCAATGGCATCGTCGGTGATCGACACGCGGTGATGCGCCTCATAGCGGTCCCGCAGCCCCTTGAGGATCTCGATGGTGTGCGAGATCGTCGGCTCGGCCACCTGGATCGGCTGGAACCTCCGCTCCAGCGCCGCGTCCTTCTCCAGGTGCTTACGGTACTCACCCAGCGTCGTCGCGCCGATCGTCTGCAGCTCACCGCGGGCCAGCATCGGCTTCAGGATCGACGCGGCGTCGATCGCGCCCTCAGCCGCGCCGGCGCCGACCAGCGTGTGCAGCTCGTCGATGAACAAGATGATGTCGCCGCGGGTCCGGATCTCCTTGAGGACCTTCTTCAGCCGCTCCTCGAAGTCACCCCGGTACCTGGAGCCCGCGACCAGCGCACCCAGGTCCAGGGTGTAGAGCTGCTTGTCCTTCAGGGTGTCCGGCACCTCGCCCTTGACGATCTTCTGCGCCAGCCCCTCGACAACGGCGGTCTTCCCGACGCCGGGCTCGCCGACCAGCGCCGGGTTGTTCTTGGTGCGCCGGCAGAGCACCTGCATCACGCGCTCGATTTCCTTCTCCCGGCCGATCACCGGGTCAAGCTTGCCCTCGCGTGCGCCCTGGGTGAGGTTGCGGCCGAACTGGTCCAGCACAAGCGAGGTGGAGGGCGCCGTCTCGGACGGCGGGCCCGCGGCGGCGGGCTCCTTGCCCTGGTAGCCGTGCAGCAGCTGGTTCACCTGCTGGCGGACCCTGTCCAGGTCAGCGCCCAGCTTGACGAGCACCTGCGCGGCGACGCCCTCGCCCTCGCGGATCAGGCCGAGCAGGATGTGCTCAGTGCCGATGTAGTTGTGGCCGAGCTGCAGCGCCTCCCGCAGCGACAGCTCAAGGACCTTCTTGGCGCGCGGGGTGAACGGGATGTGGCCTGAGGGCGCCTGCTGGCCCTGGCCGATGATCTGTTCCACCTGCTGGCGCACGGCCTCCTGGCTGATGCCGAGCGACTCCAGCGCCTTGGCGGCGACGCCCTCACCCTCATGGATCAGGCCCAGCAGGATGTGCTCGGTACCGATGTAATTGTGGTTGAGCGTCCTGGCCTCTTCCTGAGCCAGGACCACAACCCGCCGCGCCCGGTCGGTAAACCTCTCGAACATCTCGCGGCCCCCTCACCGAGCGGCCGGGGAGGCAACTGACGTCTTGCTCGTCCCTTCCGCATGCTAGCCCGCGCGCCGGGCGACGTTGCGCATGCGAATGTCACACAACCAAAACGTTCCCGCTCGCCAGGGCACTCACCCCAAGGGGGCAGTGTTCCCAGCTACGCCCGGAGCGAACGCACGGCGGGCCAGCGAACGCACGGCGGACAGCGCGCAGATCAGCCAGCGGCGCGCGCGGGGATGCGATGCGCCGCTGGCCAGCTGACTGAGCGCCGGACTGACTGCGCGGCTGACGGTCACGGCGGGCAGGCCCGCGCACGGCAGCACGCCTGAATGGGCCCGCCCGCATTTGCCCACCCATGCGGGCCCGAAGCCGAGTTAGTGCGAGGCCTCGTACTCCTTCGTGCCGGGGGGCTATCTAGCTGTGGGGCGGGGACGGCTGGGTTTTGCGCCGTCTGTCGGGAAGGACCACCCTGAGGCCCCGGAGCGTCAGCTTGTTTCAGGGATCTCTTGGATGCCCGCCCGGTTCAGGGGGACCAGTAGCCGGTCCGCCAGGCTCGAGTTCGGCGCCGATTTCAACGCCGAACTCGAGCGGCGACGCGCCCTGTCACTGCCCCGGCCAGCAGGGAACCATTCGTCGAGGTTCAAGGATGCGCAAGCTGCGCGAAAGAGCCGGATGCAAACGCCGCGCATGGCCGGTACCAGCCAGCAGCGTCAAGGTGGATGCCTGCCCGTGCCATTCTGGGTACACCGTGAGCGTGTCCTCCGCCGCGCGGGCAGCGCGGGGAATGCGGACAGGCCGTGAGCGAATGCGGACGAGGAGGTGGGCGCATGCAGGCAGCCGTCGGGGACCGGCTCCACGTGCACGCCAATATCGTGGGCCATCCGGAGCGGGCGGGCGAGATCGTCGAGGTCCGCGGAGCGGGCGGGGAGCCGCCCTACCTGGTGCGATTCGACGACGGTCACACCGCCCTGGTGTTCCCCGGCCCGGACGCGATCATCGAGCATCCGCGCAGGAAGGCCAGGAAGGGGCCGGCGAGAGGCTAGCCCGCGCCCGGCGGGCGGGGTTGCGTGATGGCAGCCGCCCGCCGGCAGTCGTTCGGCATGAAGACCTAGATTTTCCAGATGCGGCCGGGGCACCGCGAAAACCGTGCACGACATCGCCGCGCAGTTCAAGAGTTCGCCCGCACCGCGCCCGGGGGGCGGCGATGGGCTGCTGCACGTGTTCGTCCCGCACGCGACCGCGGGCGTCGCGGTGATTAAGCTCGGCGCGGGAAGTGACGCCGGTCTGCTGGCCGCCGCCTGGCTGCTCTGGGCAGCCCGTCAGCTCAAGATTTCGGCGTAACGGGTCAAACGTCGCCCCAGCAGGCACCACCACGGCGCCTGCCGGGGTCGCGGCGGCCAGCAGCCGGGCTACGAAGAGTTCCTCAGGGTCGTCTGCTGTGCGCTCGGGAAGCTCTGTTCGTCCAGGACGCTCTCAACGTGCATGTGCGCGCGCACCGTCTGTCCAGGCGCGCGGGCCCGCAACCGGGCCAGAGAGGCTACGCCGCGGCCGGCAAGGCCTTCCGCCAGCTCGCCACGCTCGGCGCGGCGTCGCTGCAGGCCGCCCTCGCACCGATCATCAAACGCGGCAACATCGATGCGTGGCAGATGCGGGCGCCCGCCCTGGTCCTGTCGCCGGACACTGCCGCCACTCACCCGGGCCGGGCCGTGCTGCGGTCGCGGCAGGTTCTGGCCGCGAAGTGTGCCTGGTCGCGGAGTGTGCCTGGTCGCGGAGTGTGCCTGGTCGCGGGCCGGGGCCAGGGCTGGGGGAGGGTTCGGCTCATGAGCCGGCGTAGCTGTGTGATCCGGGTTCTTCCCGCACCGGTGCGGATTCTGCCGATCAGGCTGGGCCCTGGCTGGCGCGGAGGCGCCGCCGGGGCGAGCTGGGACGGCGGGCGCGGGGCGGAGCCGTTGACGGATGGGCGCGGCCGGGTGTGGTTGTGCTCGGGTGGGGCGCCGCTGGTTCGGGCATGACGCTGTTTCTTCCGCGAGCGGGGCCGCGTCCCGGCCACCGCTGCGATAGTGGCCGGGACGCGCAGGCTGAGGGGACTGCGCGGCGCTAACCGACGCCCGCCACGGTCGGCGTCAGCTGCTGGCGGGCGCGGCCTGACGCTGCTGCAATCATCTCCGCCCGGCTGGCGGTCACCGGCGGGTGCCCAGGTGAGCGGGCCACCGCGCTGTGCCCGCCGCTGGTCTCTGGCGGGGGCCGCGGGTCCTTGGGCTCTTGCGCGGTCGCGATCATGTCCGGTACGGGGCGGCCAGGGTGTGACCATGGCGGGCCGCAGCGGCCCGGCGAGCCGTCGTCGTCGAGCCGGGCCAGGGGGTCCGCGGCCATGATGTCATTGGCGGCGAGAGCATTCATCGTGTCACCGCTGCCGCATTCGCAGCCGCCAGGCCAGGGATCTGGCCCGGCGGCTTGCATCGGGCACCGACGGCCTCAGCCGGCTGCGCGGCAATACGCGCGCCATGAGCACGGCCATGATAGGAACCAGGCCGATGGGCATGCGCTCTTCCGGTAGCCCCGGGTAGCTAGCCGCCCTAGGCGGCTGAGTTCCGGTGCGTGTCTTGCACGCTACACTCGCATCCAGAAACTAGCAACTGATTTCCAGAATTTGATGGCATATTCATGGTGGCGAACTGGACCTTCCTGACCAGCCACGCGCTGGTGCTGCTGTGCATCGCACACGACCCGGGGGGTGCGGCTGCGCGACATTCGCGGCCAGCGTGGGCATCACCGAGCGCAGCGCCTACGGCATCGTCACCGACCTGACCGAGACCGGCTACGTGGTCAAGCAGAAAACGGCCGCCGCAACCGCTACCAGATCCAGGCACGCCTGCCGCTGCCAGAACCCGACCGGCGGGAACGCACCGTCGGCGAGGTCCTGGCCCTCCTGGCCAGAACGGACGCGGGGCTATGACCGACGCAGAGCGCGCACCCTGGGTGACCAGCACACGGCCGCCGTCGCGTTCGCCCTGACCCACGATGTCCTGGCCTGCTGGGCCGGTGTGCTCCGGCCTTGCCGGCGGCCCGGAGGCGGCCGACTCCTGATGTCGCCGGAAGGTCTGTCCGGACTGCCTTAGTCCGCAGTCCGCGCCCACCACCCGCCAACCGAGCGGATGATCGCTCCGATGTAGCAGCGGCATCGGTTGATGTCGCCAGTTCGCTGGCTTGACGTCGCGCAAACAGCCCACCGCCCGGACGGTGCCCCGAACTGGCTGATCTGTGCTCAACGCCGCGCATATGCCCGAGGGCGCAAACCCACAAATAATCCTCGTTCGGTGTCAAAGCTCAGAATTGAGCAACTGCAGCATGGTTACCCGGCGTAACAGCGGTCGGCGCACCCCTTACCAGGCAGTACGGCCCGACTCTGCTGCCGCCACGCTGCCACAGCGGGCGATCAAGATCATGGACTGCCACAGCAGCCCCCGGACGGGCTACCCCTGGGCAAACGGCCCAGCGACTGGTGGCAGGCAGCAAATTCCCGCTGGGCCGTGCTAACGAAAATCTGGTTAGCATCAGGCAGGCAAAAGGCCCCTTCCACAATCGGAAGGCGCCTCTGACCTGGTAGCGGGGGCGGGATTTGAACCCGCGACCTCTGGGTTATGAGCCCAGCGAGCTACCGAACTGCTCCACCCCGCGTCGATGTCCCTTAACTGTAAGGGCTCGGCGAACCGGAGGCAAATCAGCGCCCCACCCGGACTCAGGACCCGAACGGCGCCCCGCCCGGCTGTGACATCCACAACGCATAACGCACCGGCCACGCCGATGTCGGGGGCCGGTTAAGGACGTGCGCATCCTGTTCACTGTTCAGGTTGACGACCTGGCGGGCCTGCGCACCGTACGGCGCGAGTTCCGCGGGCACCGTGGCAAGCAGCACCGGCCGGCGCCCCGCCCGCAGGATTCCGTTGATCACGGCCTGCGCCTCAGCCGGAGTGGCACCCCGCAGCGAGCCTCCCGGCCCGGCAACAACACCTCCGGGCCCGGCAACAACACCGCCCGGTCCGGCAACAACACCGCCCGGTCCGGCGGCCACAGCCGCGGGAACGCCGCACATACCCCGAACGACCTGCGTGAACTCCCGCGCGGCCACGGCGTCGAGCATGACGACAGACGCGTTGCTTGGGATTGCCCCGCACAGCGACTGGACGGCACTGTACTCCCCAGCCCCGGTGCGCCGCAGCGCCACTCCTGCCAGGGCCGCCCGTACCTCCGGTGTCGTGGCACGCAGCGGGCGTATCCCGAACGTGATGCCGGCGGGCGGAACCGCGACCGCGGCCACCAAACACACCGCCGCGGCGGACACCGACAAGACCCCCGCTCCCCGCGCCCTCGCCCCGGCGGTCAGCCTGGCCGAGACCCACACGGCCAGCACGACCAGGCCAGGCAGCACGACCGGCACCAGCCGCCGGCTCGCCCAGGGCTGGTCGGGCACGGTGTACGGCTGCCAGAGCACGGCGAACAGCCCCCAGCCGATCAGCGCCACCGGCAGCGCCCACGCCCGCGCCGCCCGGGACGGATCACGCCAGGTGAACAGCGCGCGCAGGCACAGCCGGGTCACCAGCGCCAAGCCGATCACGCCGAGCAGCAGGGCCGGAACCCCGAGATACCAGATCACCCAGTACAGGGTCTTCTCCGCATACAGCCGTCCCGGGTCGACCGGCATGTGCGCAAGGCGCTGCAGGTAGGCGACGTACGGATCGGCACCACCGCGGACCGTCTGCACATACGGCCGCCCAGCGAGTGCCAGCACCAGCCCGGCCACGAGCAGCGCGCCAAACCCTGGCAGCCACCGCAGCGGCCGCGCGGCCAGCAGTCGGCCCGCCCGCCGGCGGAGCGGCGGAACCAGCCCGGCAATCGCGCCTACCACAGTTACGCCCACGAACCCGCCGACCGCTATTTCCATAATTCCAAACGGCGGTGCCCCGGAACCCAACAGCGGGAAGGACAAGACAATCGCACCCGCCAGCCCCAAAGCCGCCCCGACCACCAGCCCGCCAGCGAACGGCAGCGCCTCGCGCCTGCGCCCAGCCGCCAATACCCCAGCGAACACGATCACCGGCAGCAACATGATCAGCGCGATGGCTCCCAGCCCGGCGGTGAGGCCGATGGCGAGCCCGCCGAGCACAGCCGGGACAACGGGCTTACGGCCAGAAACGGCGTCGACCACCAGGCACAGCCCACCGAAAAGCAGCGCCTGCGCAAGCGTCTCGCTGAAGGATGACCGGCTGGTGTACACCTGCGGCACTGTCAGCGCCACCAGGAGCGCGCCAGCCGGAGCCCACTGTGGGCCCGCTAGCCGCCCGGTCAGGCCGCCGACGCTGAGCACCGCGAGCGCACCAAGGACCGGGCCGACCAGCACCGCGCCAGGCAAGCCGTGTGTCCACAGCCCAGCCGCAAGCACGATCGGCAGTTCAGCTGTCAGGCGCGGCACCACCGCGCCAGCGTGGCTGGCGAAACCAAAGTTGGCGAAGCTGAGCCCTGGGTGTGCCCCACCAAACGCCGCCAGCGAGGCTGGGATGGGCAGCGAGCCGTGCTCAGCAATCCAGTAGCCAGCCTGCAGGTACGCCCCAGGGTCGCGGTCCGTGATGAACTGTGGCGAGTTCACCAGGAGTTGCCAGGCCCCAAAGCCCGCCGCCACGGCGGCCGTTCCCGCGGTTCCCCACCATGCTGCCCAGGACCGTCCCGCCTGCTTCCCCATTCCCGGCACCACCCACGTGTGGGGCGCGTACCGCGCGGACAGCATGATCAACGCAACGGCCAGCGGCAGCGAGATCAGGGCCATGGGCTCCGGGACGAACCGGTGCGCCAGCAGCAACGGCAATCCCGGCAACAGCCAAGCGAGCAGCAGCAGCGGGGGCAGGCTGGTGACGATGGCGAACGTCCGGCCGCCAGGAAGCCCCCGGCTGCCGGCAGCTTCCGCGGCGGCCTTGCTGTCAGGTTCCGCGGCGGCCTTGCTGTCAGGTTCCGCAGCGGCGGCCTTGCTGTCAGGTTCCGCAGCGGCGGCCTTGCTGTTAGGTTCCGCGGCGGCGGCCTTGCTGGTCTCAGGCTCGGGGGCAGCCTTACCGTCAGGCTCCGGGCCGGTGGCTGCACCGCTTCGCTCATCCTTGGCAGGCTGGTTGGCACGGCGGGTTACCAGGCGCACGGTCCCTACTCTAGAACGAGCCACCGCGCGGTGGGTGCGCCCGCCTGCGGCAGACGGGACCTGACCGATTCACCCGATTGTCACCACATACCCTTCTCTCAGCAGTGACAATGAGGACGGGCCCTGCGTGATCTACGATGCATGCCTAGGAGCGACAAGCGCAGCGATGAGCCCGTACGACGATCCGGAGGACCCTGGTGGGTACTCCTCACCCAGGACACGAAGCATGGGAACAATGACTCGGCGCGGGCCCGGTTACGACACCGGGGCCTGGGGTTCCCGGCTCAGCGACCGCCGCCCCAGGGGCATGGAGGAGCCCGCCTACCAGCGGGGGGGCGGCGGCGGGGGCCGGGGGCGGCGGCCACCGCCACGGACCGGCCTGATGGCCGCGCACCCGGTACTGGCGACTCTCGCCGTGATCACCACGATGACTCTGGTCGGGGTGAGTCTGGCTGCCTACGTCGTCTACCGGAAGACGGTCGGGGCCATCAACCATGAGAACGTCACCTCCGCGATGCTTGGCCATCGGCCGCCCAAGCTCAACGGGTCGATGAACCTCCTGCTGATCGGGTCCGACTCGCGGGCGGGAACGCACGGCAGGTTCGGCCATGACATCTATGGGTCACGTTCCGACACCGCGATGCTGCTGCACATCTCGCCGACGCATACCCGCGCCATCGTGGTGAGCTTCCCCCGGGACTCCATGGTGCCGGTCTACCACTGCCTGGGCGACGGGCACGGCCACGGTGGCCAGCAGGCCGTGCCGGGCCAGCTGGAGCAGCTGAACGCGACCTTCTCGGCTGGCGGCGCCCCCTGCCTGTGGACGACCCTGGAGCAGCAAACCCACATTCACATCGATCACTTCATCGAGGTCAACTTCCTGAGCTTCCAGAAGATCGTGGACGACATCGGTGGGGTTCCTGTCTGCCTTCCCTACGCCATCCACGACTGGCGTTCTCGCTTGCGGCTGCCGGCCGGCCGTCACGTCATCAAGGGCGCCCAGGCGCTGGCGTTCGTCCGGGTCCGTCACATCGGCCTTGGCTCCGACCTCCAGCGCATTCAGCGGCAGCAGTACTTCCTGGCCTCCGCAGTGCAGCAAATCAAGCACTCCGGTGTGCTCACCAGCCCGAAGGGGGTGATCGGCCTCGTTCACGATGTGGCAAGTTCACTCACCACCGACATCACCAGCCCGACCACGCTGCTTGCGATCGCCAACAGCACGAAGGGCCTGAACACCAAAGCGCTGCGGTTCGTGTCGGTGCCAGTGGTGCCCTACCCGCCCAACCCGCTCGCCTGGGTTGAATGGGACCCGATGCTGGCCCCCCCGCTGTTCTCAGCGATCGCCCACGACAACCACGTCCCCCAGACGCCAAAGAGCGGGGCAACAGGCAAAGCCACCCCGCCACCCACGGTGAGCCCCTCGAAGGTGCAACTGGAAGTGCTCAACGGCTCGGGCACCCTCGGCCTTGCGGGCACCGCCGCCAGCGAGCTCACCAGCCGGGGGTTCATCGTCACCGGCACCGGCAACGCGCCCAACTTCACTTACACCCAAAGTGTGATCGAATACGGCTCAGCGGCCCAGCTCCCCGAAGTCAACACGCTGAAGCAGGAACTCACCGGGGCTCAGGTCAAGCAGGTCTCCAGCTTGCAGCCGGGCAGCCTCGACCTTATCCTCGGCTCGAGCTTCAACGCCCTGTCCACGCAGTCGGCCAAGTCGGGCAACAAGCTGTCAGCGAGCCGCCTCAAGGGATACGGCGGGATCAGCGCAGGCGCCAACATCTGCAACGATGCGTCCGCCTTCGGCTCCCTTCCCTGACCGGATGGAAGTCTTCACCGACTGGCACACCTGGCAGCAGGCCGAGCCGGGCCTGCGCGAGCACCTTCCGGACGAGACCGTAGCCGAGGCCGGCCGGGCGGTCGCTTTCGCGGCCGCCCATCATGGCGACCAGCGGCGCCCGACCGGGGCACCGTACCTTGAGCACCTCCTGGAAGCACTGGAGGTGCTGGTCCGCGGCGCACGCGTGACCAGCCCCGAGATTCTCTGCGCGGCCGTGCTGCACGACGTGGTGGAAGACACCGGCTGCACCCTCGGGGAAGTCAGCGCCGCCTTCGGGCAGCGGGTCGCGGAACTGGTCGGCTGGGTGACGATCCCGGAGCCCGCACCAGGCCAGGGCAAGGCGGACGTGAAGGAGGCATACCTGCGCGGCCTGCGCGACGCCCCACACGACGCCATCCTGGTCAAGCTTGCCGACCGGGCCAGCAACGTGCAGACGCTGCGGAACCTGGCCCCGGACCGGCAGCGTTCCTACTACGCCCAGACGGTCCGTCACATCATGCCGCTCGCGGCCGCCGAGCCCTGGTTCAGCGACTGGTACACCCGCTGGCGGTCGGAATTCGCCGACCTGGCCGAGCCCAGCTCATCTCACGCGCCGTCATGACCGGGGAAAACACCATGCCGCTCAGGTGACGGGGAAAGGCATCGTGCCGCTCAGATGACCGGGGGGCGTCCCGCCCGCGTCATGTGCCAGGCGGTGCGCAGTGACAGCGGGCGCCGCCCGCCCGCATCCATCCGCCAGCCCTCACCGAATCCCCGCAGCCACGCGCCCACAGAAACCCGCGACCGCACCCTGACCACCGTGAGCAGGAACCAGTCCAGCAGGTATGCCGCGGCCAGCGGCCAGGGTAGATTCCGCCGCGCGAGCAGCACCCGGTTCCGGCCATCCAGCCGGTAAAACGTCGCGTGCCTGGCATTGGGCAGCGCGTGGTGGCACATGCGCGCCCCCGCGTCGTACTCCAGCCGGTACCCCATTCCGAGCAGCCGCCACGCCAGATCTGTCTCTTCGTGCGCGTAAAAGAACGCCTCCGGCAACCCGCCCGCCGCCACATACGCGTCCCGCCGGATCGCGCAGGCCCCACCCGCGAACGTGGTCACTTCCGACGAGCGCTCCGGGTCGCTTGCCCGCAGCCGCGGAACATGCCAGCGAGCCCCCGGCCCGCCGTCGGGGTCCACAACCCGGAAGGACATCACCGCCAATTCGGGATTACTGGCAAAACGCCTGGCGACGTACTCCCCAAGCGTCAGTTCCGGGTACCAACCGTCGTCATCAAGGAAAAGCACCACATCGCCGGCTGATGCCTGCAGGCCAGCGTTACGCCCTCCGGCCACCCCCAGATTCTCGGGCAGCCGCACCACTTTCACCCCCGTCGGCACCTGGGTCACCTCGGCGCCATTCCCGACAACCACCACCTCCAGGTCAATGTCCGCCTGCGCCAGCGCGCTGCCAACAGCCCGCTCCAATTCCGCCGGCCGGTCCCCCATCGTCAAGATCACACACGAAAGTTTCATCTCACCTCCGGACCGGGCGCAGGATCACTTCAGCCGCCGGGACGTCACGATCGCGGCCAGGTGAGCGACAACCATCAGGGCGGCGATGGCCAGGCAGGCCAGCAGCAGCGCCCGGGTCGCGGTCAGGCCGCCACGGCTGGCGTCGATCACGGCGGCGGCGAGGATCAGGACGGAGAGTTCTATCGCCTGGATGACCCGGTGCACCTTGAGGGCGGCGGCGAAACGGCGGGCCAGCGCGAGCCCCGCGCCCCGCGGGGCCAGCGTGGCGTCGCCGTAGGTTCCGCTGAGGCCTTCTTTGGCCCGCGCCACGATGACGTTGTCGGTCTCGGCCCTTACCAGCGCCGCGAGCAGGGCGGCTGCCAGGCCAGCGGTCACATAGCCACCAGCGATGGTGAAGTGGCCCTGGGCGCGGATGCCGAGACCGGCAAACAGCGCCGTCTCGCCGAGGTAGTGGCCGATCCCGTCCAGGTACACCCCGGTGACCGACTTCCGGCCGCTCCAGCGGGCCAGTTCCCCGTCCGAGCAGTCCAGCAGCAGATACGCCTGGATGAGCAGCGCGGCAACGATCGCCGACGCCAGGCCGCCGAGCGCGGCGACCGCCCCGGCGGCGATCCCGCAGAGGATGAAACCGGCCGTTACCGCGTTCGGTGACCAGCCGAGACGCGCAAAAACCCAGGTCGCACGAGGGGAGACCCGCCGCATGTAGAGACGGCCTGCCCAGTGCTCATCGTTCAGCCTGTCAATAATTTCTGGTGGCTGGCCGGTCTGTTTGACCTCAGCCAGTGAAGGACCGGACATACTCCTCCACGTGCGATCCCGCCTCAGCCTCCGCCAGGCCAAGGCGTTCCAAGATCGTATAGCGGCCGGGGCGGGTGCCAGGCGCGCACACGACCGCTTTGGTGAACTCGGCGACGGTGAGCCCCAGGTCCGCGGGCACGCGCGGCAGCCCGTGCCGGGCCAGGCATGCCCCTACCAGGGCCGCCTGTTCGGAATCCCCGCGCAGGTGCGTGCAGAACAGCGCGCCCACGCCGGCCAGTTCCCCGTGTGTTCCCGCCCCAGGGAAGAGCTTGTCAATGGCATGCATGATCTCATGGTCGCCGCCGCTGCAGGGCCGGCTGGAGCCGGCCACGGTCATCGCGATCCCGGACAGGATAAGCGCTTCCGCGAGAACGGTCACGAACTCGTCGGCATCCACGGTGCCCGGCTGGTGGAGTACCGCCTGCGCGGCGGTGCGGCCGAGGGTGACTGCCAGGCCGTCGATCCGCTCCCCGGTGTCGGTGGCGGCGAGTTCCCAGTCCGCGATGGCGTTCAGGTTGCTGACCGCGTCCCCGATGCCCGCCCGCACAAGCCGGCCCGGCGCGGCGTGCACGCTGTCCAGGTCCACCAGGACAGCCACCGGCGGGGCCACGCCGTAGGAACCCTTGCCCGATTCGTGTTCCAGCGAACTGGTCGGGGATGCGATCCCGTCGTGGGAGAGGTTCGTCGCGACCGTCACCATCGGGATGCCGGCCATGTTAGCGGCGAACTTGGTGACGTCAATCGTGCGGCCACCGCCGATGCCCGCCACTGCCTCGTAGTGGCCCGCCCGCAGCCGCTTGCCGAGCCGGACCGCGCTGTCCACGGTGCCGTCTTCCACGCGGAACAGTTCCGCTTCGGACATGTCGAGCCTGGCGACAACCCGGTCGCCATGTTCGCCCGGGCCGACCGCGACGGCGACGCGGCCCTCGGTCGCGATCCGCCGGTCGGCCAGCAGGTCGCCCAGGCCCGCGATCGCACCACGCCGTACGTCGACGGCGAGTGGCACGGGGAGCAACCGGGCGAGAAGCGGCATTGCGGCGAGACTAACAGTGCGGGGCGATCTGCCGGGCGCGGCGCAGGTCTTTGTGGTCATCGACCTCTACCCAGTCGATGGCCCCGATCGGCGCGACCGCGATGTCCCCGCCCCGGTCGGCGAGTTCCTGGTAGCCGTCCTCGTAGTACAGGCCGGGGTCGCGCCGCCAGGTGGCCTCCAGCGCGTCAGCGAGCGACAGGGCCGCGTCCGCCTCGATGAGGGTGGCCCCGATGTACTCACCGTGGGCCTGCACCGGGTCCATCCGCTTGGTGATGGTCGCCAGCAGCCCGCGCCCGTCGAGGACGACCTTCATCTCCTCCTCGGCGAGATGCTTGACGTCGTCGATGGCAAGGATCACCCCGGCTGCGCCACGGGCAGCGAGCAACGTCTTTTCCACGCTCACCGGGTGGACCGTGTCACCGTTGACCAGCAGGGCCCCGTGGGCGAAGTGCTCCCGGGCGAGCCACAGCGAATAGGCGTTGTTCCAGTCGCTGGCACGGTCGTTGTGCACGAGGGTGAGGGTCACTCCGTGGGCGCGCTCCAGGGCCGGTACCCGGTTCGCGATCTCCGCCGCGGCATGGCCCACCACCACCACGATCTCGCTCAGGCCGGCCGCGGCCAGGTTGCGCAGCGCGATGTCCAGAATGGTTGTCTCGCCCGCCACCGGCAGCAGCGCCTTGGGCAGCGAGTCGGTATCTGGCCGAAGGCGCCGCCCTGCCCCTGCCGCAAGCACCATTCCGATCACGTGAGTTCTCCCTCCCCTGGGCTCCGGACCAGCCCTCGCGCCGGCCACCCAGCCTAGTGGCGGCCCGCCCGGCGGTGCGGGCCGCTGCGGAAACGGCCGGCGGTGCGGGCCGCTGCGGAAACGGCCGCCAGCCTCGGTAGAGTCCGCGTCATGCGGACAGTGGCGGTTGTCCTCGCGGGTGGCTCGGGCGAGCGGTTCGGGACCGCCGTGCCCAAGCAGTTGCTCCCGCTCGCGGGACGCGCCCTCATCGAGCACTCGGTCGCCGCCTTTGAGCAGGCGCCCGGGGTCGACGCCATCCTCGTGGTGATGGTGGCGAACCACGCGGACAGCGTCCGGCGCCTGCTGTCGGCCGGCCGGTACCGCAAGCTCACCAAGGTCATCTCGGGCGGGCTGACCCGGGTGGATTCCACCCGGGCGGCCATCGCGGAACTCGGCGACGATGAGTGCAACGTCTTGTTCCATGACGCCGCCCGGCCGCTGATCGGCGAGCAGGCGATCGCCGGCTGTGTGGCCGCGCTTGCCGATTGCCGGGCGGTGGGCGTCGCGGTGCCCTCGTCTGACACGATCGCCGTGGTCAGTGATGGGGTGATGACGGGCATGCCACCCCGGCACAGCCTGGTGCGGTGCCAGACCCCGCAGGGCTTCCGGCTGTCGGTGATCCGCCGGGCCCATCAGCTTGCCGCGGCCGACCCGGGCTTTGGTGAGCTGCCCGCGACCGACGACTGCGGCATCGTCATGCGCTACCTGCCCGGCGTGAAAGTGCATGTTGTGCTCGGCAGCGAGCACAACATCAAGATCACTTATCCTTCGGACCTCGCCATAGCCGAAACCCTGCTCCAGCGCTGACCGCAGCTCTCCCGGCAAATCTCATCTGCCTCCCAAGCCCCACACTCATCCCTCAACCTCACACAGGGCAGGACCTCTAATCGTGATCATGGGAAAGTGGGGGCCAGGGCCCCCACTTTCCCATGATCACGCCTTCCCAGGTGGCGCCCGGGCTACGGCCCATTACTACGATTCCGCATTACTACGATTCCGCGGGCTGGGAGGGGCTGCCGGTGAGACGGTCGCGGGCGCCAGGGCCGTCAGGGGCGCCGGTTCCGCGGAATCAGCGAGCGCGGGCTGGTCAGGAACCCGAGCCCCCAGGAGACATGCATGGTGACCAGGGCAGCCGGCAGGCTCAGCAGCACCCGCCGGGACACGGCCCGAGCGGCCGTCGCCGTCACCGCGAGGACGCCGGCAAGATAGGCGGCGGGGATCAGGAAACCCAGTGAGAGCCAGCTCAGCCCGGGCGCGGACACGCCAGCGGCGAGGCCCGCCAAGCCCGCCACCAGACCCAGCGCCATCACCAGCACCGTGACCGGCGGCGCCAGGTAGCGCAGGTTGATCGTGCCGGCGTGCTCCCGCGCGACCACCCGGCGCCAGCGCCCGTAGTGGAAGTACTGGGTGGCGAGCGCCCGCACGGTCGCACGGGGCCGGTAGGTGACCCGCAGCCGGGGCTGGAACCAGATCAGGCCGCCGGCCTGGCGGATCCGGTGGTTCATCTCCCAGTCCTCGGCCCGCAGGTAACTCTCGTCGTACGCGCCCACCTGCTCCAGCGCCGACCGCCGGTACACGCCCAGGTACACGGTGTCCGCTGGACCGGGCCGCCCGCCGGTGTGGAAGCGGGAACTCCCCACCCCGGCACGGGACGTCATGGCCCAGGCCACGGCCTTCTCGAAGGGGGTCACGCCCTCGGCGGCCATGATCCCGCCGACGTCGTCCGCCCGCGTCTGCTGCATGGTGCTGACCGCCACCCGCAGGTACTCGGGAGGAATCAGCGCGTGCCCATCCACCCGCGCCACGACCGGGTAGCGCGACGCTTTGATCGCCACGTTGTTGGCGGCGGGGATGATGCCGCGGGGGTTGGCCACCACGGTGACCCGGGGGTCGGATGCCGCGAGGCGGCGCGCGATCTGCTCGGTGGCGTCCCGGGACGGGCCGACCGCGAGCACCACCTCCACCTCAGCCGGGTAGTCCTGCACGAGCACATGCTGGACAGCCTCTTCCAGATGACGCTGCTCGTTGCGCACCGGCATGATCACGGACACCGGCGTGCGGAGACTGATCACCGGCTCAGCAGGCGGCGGCAAGGACTCTGACTGGTCGTTCATGACGGACGTACGGTACCGCGCTCGCGCGGTTTGCGCGCCGCCAGCCCGAAAGCAACTGTCACAAACCGGAATCCTCGAGCATCTCGGTGACGAGCGCGGCGATCTGGGACCGCTCGGAGCGGACCAAGGTCACGTGCGCGAACAGCGGGTGGCCCTTCAGTTTCTCGATCACCGCCACCACGCCGTCGTGCCTGCCCACCCGCAGGTTGTCACGCTGCGCCACGTCGTGGGTGAGCACCACCCGCGAGCCGGCGCCGATCCGGGACAGGACCGTCAGCAACACGCCCCGCTCCAGCGACTGCGCCTCGTCCACTATGACGAACGAATCGTGCAGGGAACGGCCCCGGATATGGGTGAGGGGCAGCACCTCGAAAAGGCCACGGGCCAGGACGTCGTCAATCACGTCCTGGGAACACACCGCTGACAGCGTGTCATAGACCGCCTGAGCCCACGGGCTCATCTTGTCCGCCTCGGAACCCGGCAGGTAGCCGAGTTCCTGCCCGCCCACCGCGTACAGCGGGCGGAACACCAGGAGCTTGCGGTGCTGGCGCCGCTCGATCACCGCCTCCAGCCCGGCGCACAGTGCCAGGGCTGACTTGCCGGTGCCCGCGCGGCCGCCCAGCGACACGATGCCGACCGCGGGGTCAAGCAGGAGATCGAGCCCGATCCGCTGTTCGGCGCTGCGGCCGTGGATCCCAAACGCTTCCCGGTCGCCGCGGACCAGCCGCACCGACTTGTCCGGCAGCATCCGGCCGAGCGCGCTGGACCCGCCAGCCGCCCCAGTGGACAGCACGAGACCCGTGTGGCACGGCAGGTCGCGCGCGGCCGGGCAGTCGAGCCTGCCCGTTTCATACAGTTCTTCGATTTCCGCGGTGCTGACGCCAACCTCGGCCATGCCCGTCCAGCCGGAATCAGCCGGCATCTCCGCCCGGTACTCCTGCGCGTTCAGCCCGATCGACGCGGCCTTCACCCGCAGCGGCAGGTCCTTGCTGACCAGGACGACCTCCTCCCCTTCGGCCGCGAGGCTGCGGGCGACAGAGAGAATCCGCGTGTCATTGTCGCCGAGCCGGAAGCCCGGCGGGAGCACACTGGGGTCGTTGTGGTTCAGCTCGACCCGGATGGTGCCGCCTTCGTCACCGACAGGCAGGTCAGCGTCGAGACGCCCGTACTCCACCCGCAGGTCGTCCAGATGCCGCAGCGCCTGGCGGGCGAAGAAACCCAGTTCGGGGTGATGGCGTTTGGCCTCCAGTTCGGTGATGACGACGACGGGCAGGACGACATGGTGCTCGGCGAACCTGCCGATGGCACCCGGGTCTGCGAGCAGGACGCTCGTGTCCAGGACGTAGCTGCGCGGCCGCTCGCTGGCTGCGCCAGAACTGTTGGAGCCGGTACGGTTCGCAGTTGGCCGCTCGGGACGGCTGGCAGAAGAACTGGCCACTCGTTCTCCCCTGGGCGCCGGGAAAGGCGCCGAGATCGGACACAGGTGTGTAAACAAGACCGGGACCGCCTCGCAAAAGGCCGGTCGCCGGCCCTTCGCTCGTCTCGCCTGCGTACCAGGACAACAAGCTCGAGGATGTCGAGGGCCTTCCCGGCGGGCGGCGACGCACCGCCCATCCGCTTCGACGGTACGCCCCGCCAGCCGCTTCCTGGAAGTACCTGTGCGGTGGCGTCACATAGAGGGATTACCCGGCATGCCGAAATTCAGGCACCGAACCTGCGCTGGCGTGCGGCGTAGGACCGCAGGGCGCGCAGGAAATCCACTCGCCGGAAGGCCGGCCAGAAGGCATCACAGAAGTAGAACTCCGAGTGCACGCTCTGCCACAGCAGGAACCCGCCCAGCCGCTGTTCCCCGGACGTCCTGATCACCAGGTCCGGGTCAGGCAGGCCAGCCGTGTAGAGATGATCGGCGATGTGCTCCACGTCGAGGATCTCGGCGAGTTCCTCAATGGAGGTTCCCTTCGTGGCGTGATCGTAGAGCAGTGCCCGGACGGCGTCGGCGATCTCGCGCCTCCCGCCGTATCCGATCGCCACGTTCACGAGCAGGCCCGCGTTACCCGCCGTCGCCTCGCCCGCGTCCTTGAGCACGTGCGCCGTTTCCGCCGGCAGCAGGTCAAGCGCGCCCACCGGCTTGACATGCCAGCCCTGCGCGACAAGTTCGGTGACCGTGCCCTCAATGATGCGGAGCAGCGCCTCCACCTCGGCCGGCGGGCGGGCCAGATTATCGGTGGAGAGCAGCCACAGGGTCACGACCTCCACGCCCGATTGGCGGCACCAGCCGAGCAGCTCAAAGATGTGGTCGGCGCCCTTTTGGTGACCATCGCTGACGTGGGCGAGGCCTGCCATGCGCGCCCATCGCCGGTTGCCGTCCAGGATCACCCCGACGTGCCGGGGAACGGGGTGCCCCGACAGCCTCGCTTCCAGCCTCCGCTCATAGAGACGGTATACGAGGTCGCGAATCCCCATCCGCACCCTTTCTGGGGCCAGGCCTGAGCAGCCGGATCGCCGCGGTGCGACGAAAATGGCACTGCGGGGCGGGGCTGGTAAGAACCCTACAACCATACGGTAACCCTGCGGCGGATGTTGCGTGGCCGACTGGCCGGGTTCATCCCGGTGTGAGCGGCCCGGTTCATCCCGCCCTGGCCGGGGCTGGGCCCCCGCGCCGGCGGCGCGGGGGCCACCCTGATCACCCGATCGACTTGACGATCGCCTCGTCGAGTGTCCCGAAGGACAGCAAGAACTCCCGGCGCTCCCGCTTCAGCCGCGCCACCATCGTGTCGTACTCGGCCGAGCGGCCCTGCCGGTCGTAAAGCCGGCGCGGCTGCAGGATCTCGATGTCGTCGACTCCCGGAACCGATTCGGCGATCTCGTACCCGAAGTCAGGGTCGGTGGTCCAGCTGATCGTCTCCTCGACGATCGCCTGGACGATTGCCGACGAATACGGGATCGTCACCTTCTTCGAGCCTTCGTGGTCGTCCCCGCCACCCACACGCCCGGTGTTGAGCACGAACACCTTCAGTTCGTGGCTGTCGAGCAGCTCCAGCATCCGGTTGCCCATGTCGGCCATGTCGCGCGGGAAGAAGGGGTTGGTGCCGGGGACGCGCAGGAACTTGCCCTCCTCGTCCTTGCCGCCGGCCGAGGTGCCTGTGGTCTCGCCCAGCATGAAGTAGGCGGCTGCCTGTTCCCGGTCCAGCCGGGCCACCCCAGGAACGATGTTCTCGTTGCGGTTCAGGATCAGCAGGAACTCAGCGGGCGGGATGTCGTTCGCCGGCCACGGGTCCACGTATGAGAATGGCCAGGTCGTGCGGCCGTTCTTGGTGTAGGACGTGTCGAAGAAGTCCACCTTGCCTGTTCCGTCAACGGAGACGTTCTCCAGGTAGGCGTCCGGCCTGATGGTCGCACCGTAGATGGCAGGCTCGTACCGGGGATCGAGCCCGAACGTCTTGGCGAAACACCCGTTCTCGGTCGTGTACACCTTGCCGCCGGGCATGAGCGCGATGAAGTCGTCCTGGGCTGGCTTGCTGCCCAGCTGGGTGGTGAACGTCGTTGTCGTCTTGCCGGTCCCCGACAGGCCAACGATGAGCACGGCCCGCCGGCGCTCGTCCTCCGGGATCACCTTGCACCCGGCATGCAGGGAGAGGCCGCCGCGGTTGTAGACGATGCTGTTCCACATCCGCAGGCCGCCCTTCTTCGACTCACCGAAGTAGTCGGAGTTGAGCACCCGGGTGACGTTGTCAGCGAGGTCAACCGCGATGAGCCGGTCGTTCGGGTACCCGGGTGCCGGCAGGTTGGGCGTGTAGATCACCGTGGTGTCCGGCTCCCAGGTGGCCGGGTCGTAGTCGTCACCCACCGGGTAGTACAGCTGCTTCTGCATTCCGGCCACGTTCGCGTTGGCCGCTTCCATCACCAGCCGTGCGCGGGTCCGGAACTCAGGATCCGACCCGATGTAACCGTCCACGACAACCATGTGAGACCCGGCAATGTAGGCATCCTGCACCGCGGCGATGCGGTTGAATTCCTCTCTCGTGATCGTTTGCTTGGTCGCATTGGTAGAGTCCTCGACGATGAACGTGGACCGGGTGCTGCGCGAGTCAACCCGTGCCCTCACGTTCACATTGCCGAACTCCGTGACCGAGGCGTTCGGCATCTTTTCCGTTAGCTCGCGAAGCCGCTCCGCGCTCGGATTCCACTCCACCGATGCCGCATTCACCTGCTGCCCCACAGTTGTTCCTCCTCCTGGGACCCACTCACGCCCGCCGGGCCCCGCGTCTGCCGCCAGGGCGCACGCTCGTGTGCGCGCCTATGCTGCGGATTTGGGGAGTGTACCCTGACGTGACTGCTTCGATAGCGACCCGGGGGTAACGCGCCGACAGCGCTGGGCCCGGCCCAGCCCGGGCCGGGCGAAGGAACCAAGCGGCAAAACGCCACGCGGCGTGGCGGGCGGCCGATGCTGAGGCGACAGAAAGAACGCGCCTTACCCGTGCGATAAATCCCGGATTTGGCGCGGCGCGGCAGGCTTCACGGTCCATTCCAAGGTCTTGGTTTAGACCAATGGTTTAAACCGCTCACGGCATTTCTGTGCTGGTCACGCGCGTGGCCCCTCCGACCGAACCTGCTCGACCCGGCGCAGGGCCTCGCGCAGGCCGGCCAGCCAGGAATCCTCGTGCTCCCCGACCAGCCGCACGCACCAGGCCAGCGCGTCGCTGCGGCTGCGCGCCACCCCCGCGTCCACGAGAGTGTCGAGAACTCTGCGCTCGGGCTGGCGCAGGCGGGTCATCACCGGGACGGAAAGTGTGGTAAACATCACCTTCAGTCCTTCGCACGCCACTCCCCACGAGACCTTGCGGCCGAACAGCAGTTCGGCCTCCCGCGCGATCGCGATCCGTACCTGGCGGGTCTCCTCCCGGAACCGGCGGCTCCGGCCGGCGGCCATCGCATCACGCTCGGCCTTCGCCCCGGCATCAGGCTCCACGCCCGATCCCGCATCAGGCTCCACGCCCGATCCCGCCGCAGGCTCCGGGGTTGATCCCGCGGGCTCCACGCTCGCCTCGTCCCCAGCCTCAACCGCGGGCAGCCGCCCAATGACGGTGATCTCCTCCCGGTCCAGCACGATGTCCGGTGTGTCCACGAACCAGCCGCCGGGCACGCGCCCCAGGATCCAGCCCCGTACCTGCTCCTCCGGATCCGCCGCTCGCTGGTTCTCGGTACTCATGTAATTATGATTACACATCGCTCCGGCGTGTGCAATTACCTCGCGGCAGCGGGCAGATCAGCCCACGGCGGGCGCTCAGCGGGGGTGGCGCGGGGTGGCACCGATCGTTTGGGGTCATTCTTTGAGATCGCGGGGAAGGCCGGCCAGTGCGCGCGGGGCGGTCACCCAACCGGGGCGGCTGCGGTGGCCGCGGCGACCCGCGGCGCCACCGCGACCGCGCCCGCGTACTCGCTGCCGAGCGCGACCGGGACGACCTGCACCGACTCGCCGGGCTGGGGAGCCTGAATCATCCAGCCGTTGCCGAGGTAGATGGCGACGTGGGAGATGTAGCGCGGTGCCGTCGGGTCGGTGTGGTAGAAGAGCAGGTCACCGGCCTGGAGCCGGCGCACCGGCACGAACGGCCCGGTGCGGGCCTGGTCAGCCGCAACCCTGGGCATGGTGACGCCCGCCTGGGCGAACGACCACTGCACCAGCCCGGAGCAGTCGAACGCTCTCGGGCCGGCGGCCCCCCACACGTACGGCATTCCGAGCCTGCTGACCGCCGCTTTCAGCATGCTGGCGACCTGGTTCCTGGTCAGCGCGTAACCGGACTGCGACAGCCTTGCGCCAGCGGCGGGTGCGGTGGTACCGCCCGCCCGGCCCTTCGCCGCCGCGCGCCCGGTCACGGCCAGCGGCTCAACAGCCGCCGTCTGGGGAACCAGCCGCTTGATGTGCTCCGTCAGCGTGGTCATCTGGCCGCGGGGCGCGCTGATCACGATCGCGTTGTGGGCCGGGAACCCAAGCGACCGCGCCACCGCCGTCGAAACGATCGCGTCCACACCGCCGATGCCGACCGTGCCGAGCCCCCCAACGGGGATCATCTCGTTCTGATGGCCGGAAACCTGCACGAGGCTGCCGGCGGGCAGCTTGCCCTGCCGCCCCATGGTGTAGGAGACCGCGATGTCGCCGCCGGCGACGCTGCGCCACAAGCCTGTGTCCGCCGCGGTCGGCTTGGCGGCGAAACCGCGGAACCGCGACGGGTCCACCCCAAGCACCGCTATGTCCTTGCCGTTCACGGCGACCCTGGCAGCGTCGGCCGTCACCGCCGCCTGCACGCCCGGCAGCCGCCGCACGGCCGCCACGGCCTGGGACGGCAATGGCTTGGCCGACACCACGATCACGTCCGCGTGCTGCAACCGCTGGAGCGGGGCGACCTGTGGAAGGGTGCGCCGCCCGCCGGGAATCACCAGGGATGCCGAACGCGCAAGCGTCCGCACCTGCCCCGCCGTGCCGCTGACGTGGCCCGGGGTGATGTCCCCGGTGGCGGGCCAGCCCGCCGGGAGCAGGAACGCGGCGATGCCCAGGGCTGCCAGCCGGCCGCCACAGCGGGCTGCGGGCAGTGCACGCCGCAGCCCGCCGAGCCAGCGGCTACCGCACTGTGCTACCGCCCCAGCTGCCACGTACCGCACCATACCCGTCTCCGACAGCCCACACCCGGTTCTAGTCTGGCGGTTCCCCCGCCGGGTACGAAAGAGCCTCCCGTAGCTCAATTGCATCAGTGACAGGCATGCGGCACGTGAAATTGCGGCAGACATACACCGCCGGGGCGCCAGCGGCCAGCCCGCGTCCCGCCAGCAACGGCACCGCTGCCGCCGCGCCGGGACCGCCGCGATCGCGGGCCTGGGCGCCGTCCCCGGCCTGGGCACCGTCGCGGGCCTGGGCGCCGTCCCCGGCCTGGGCGCCGTCCCCGAGCGCGATGACCGCGCCCGGGGGTGCGGCCAGCGCGGCCGTGCGGTGCAGCGCGGTGGTGCGCGGGTCGCCGGGCGGTCCCACCACGGCGATTTCGGGCGGGCCGGCAATCAGCGCCTCCGCTACCGCCAGCCCGGCGCCGGCAGCGCGCGGGTAGCGGGACGCAATCGGGCCGAGCAATCCCAGGACGGCTACGGCTGCCTCCCGGTGGCGCGCCGACCCGGTCAGTGCCGCGTAGCTGAGCAGGGCGCCGGCCACGGCGAAAGTTCCTGACGGGGTGGGGCCATCCGCCGGGTCGGCCGGGCGGTACATCAGCGGCTCGGCATCGTCGGCGGTGTCGTAGAAGCCGCCGCCGCCATTGCCAAACCGGGCCAGGGCGACCTCAAGCAGTTGCCCTGCCACAGTCACCCAGCGAGCCTGGCCGGTCACCCCGGAGAGCACCAGCAGCGCCTCGGCCAGGCAAGCGTAGTCCTCCAGCACTCCGGCGCTGGGCCCGGCCACGCCCGCACGTGACGTGCGGGCCAGCCCCCCATCCCGCAGATGCAGGCTGACCAGCAGGCCCGCGGCCTCGCCTGCCGCGCTGGTGAAGCCCGGCTCCGCCAGCAGCAGGCCGCACTCGGCCAAGGCGGCAATGGCCAGCCCGTTCCAGGCGGTAACCACCTTGTCATCCCGGCCTGGGTGCACCCGGCTCTCGCGGGCGGTGAGCAGACGGCCGCGGATGCCCGTGAAACGTTCTTCGTCCCCTGGCTCGGCCCGCCGCTGCAGCACCGAGTGCCCGTGCTCGAAAGTGCCCTCCCCGGTCACGCCAAACACCTGTGCGGCGTACTCGCCGTCACCAGGGCCGAGCACGTCCCGCAGTTCCGCCGGAGTCCAGACGTAGAACCGCCCCTCCTCCCCCTCGCTGTCGGCGTCGAGCGCCGAGGCGAAGCCACCCTCGGCGGTGCGCAGGTCCCGGATCATCCAGGCACACGTCTCGCACGCCACCCGCCGGGCGAGCGGGTCGCCGGTGCGGCGCCACAGGTGCGCGTAGACCCGGGCCAGCAGGGCGTTGTCGTAGAGCATCTTCTCGAAGTGCGGCACCACCCAGCCCGCGTCCACCGAGTAGCGGGCAAAACCGCCGGCGAGCTGGTCGTACATGCCACCCTGGGCCATCGCACGCGCGGTCCCGGCCGCCATCGCGAGCGCCCGCTCGCCACCATCCGCGACGGGGCGCTCGGAATGGCGCAGCAGAAACTCACACACCATGGACGGGGGGAACTTGGGCGCCTGCCCGAAACCGCCGCGCTGGCTGTCGTAACCGGCCTTGAGGGCAGCGACGGCCTGGTCGCACAGCACCGCCAGATCCGCGGGCGGCGCCCCGCCCTGCCAGGGTGAAACGCGTTCGGCAACGGCGGCGGCGATCCGCGTGGCCTGCTCGGTGACGCTGCCGCGATCGTCCCGCCAGGCTTTCGCCACCCCGAGCAGCAGGCGCTGGAAGTACGGGCGCGGGAAGTAGGTGCCGCAGTAGATCGGCTCGGCGCCGGGGGTCAGGAACACCGTCATCGGCCAGCCTCCCTGGCCGGTCATCGCCTGGGTGACGGTCATGTAGACGGCATCCACGTCGGGCCGTTCCTCGCGGTCGACCTTGATGCCCACGTAATTCGCGTTCAGCATGTCGGCGGTCTGGGGGTCCTCGAAGGACTCGTGGGCCATCACGTGGCACCAGTGGCACGCCGCATAGCCAACCGACAGGAGTACGGGCACATCGCGTTTCCGCGCTGCCGCGAACGCCTCGTCGCACCACGGCCACCAGTCCACCGGGTTCCCGGCGTGCTGGAGAAGGTACGGGCTCGTCGCGTTCTTCAGCCGGTCTGCCATGCCTCCATACTGTGACCCATGCTGCGCTTCCCGCTCATCCACCCCCCATTGCTGGCGGCGCTAGGCGCCGCGGGTCACGGCGCGCGAGTCCTCATCGCCGATGCCAACTACTCGCACAGCACCAACGTCGGCCCGCGGGCGCAGGTGATTCACCTGACACCATCGGCTACATCCGGCCGCCGGGCTGAGCTCGGCGGGTCAGCGCCGCGCTGCGCATCAGTCTGCTGCCTCAGTCGGGAGCCGCAGCGCGGCGCTGTGCCTCGGTCTGCTGCCTCTGCCTGGAGCGGCGGTCAGTCGCCGGTCACGCCGTCGATCTGCTCGCGGATGATGTCGGCGTGGCCGTTGTGGCGCGCGTATTCCTCGATCATGTGCAGGTAGATCCAGCGGATGTCCCGCACCCGCTCGGGGTTGTGGCCGTGGCTGCGGACGACGGTATCGAGCTGCTTGCCCCGCACGGCCGCGTCAGCCTCCTCCGCCTCGCGCTGGAACGCCGCCAGGTCGGCCGCGGCGTCGGCATCGTCAAGCGCGTCGAAGTCCGCCTCCTCATCCCCGTCAGATGAGTACGGCATGGGCATGTCCTGATCGGCGCCGTGCATGCGGAACCACCACCGCTCCACTTCGGTCATGTGCCGCACCAGGCCAAGCAGGGACAGCTTGGAGGGAGCGACCGCACGCCGCTTGAGCTGGTCAGCCGTGAGCCCAGCGCACTTGGTCAGCAATGTCGCGCGGTGGAAGTCCAGCCACGCCTGCAGCTGCTCACGTTCGCCCGCGACCAGCGGCGGTTCTGTGCGTGATACTTCCGGTGCTCTCCACGTCATCCCGGCATCCTCCATCGCCGCCCGCTCCGGGGCAAGCACTTTTCCTCACGTCACGCCACCGGCCTGGGCAAATGCGCCCAACCGCAGCACGCGCCATGGCCGGCTGGCCCCATCGTCTACCTGGGGGCGGTGATGAGCACGTGGAGGTTGCGGGGGCCGTGGACGCCCTCCACCCGGACGAGTTCTATGTCGCTGGTGGCCGAGGGGCCGGAGATCAGGGTGTGCGGGCGGGCCGGGTCCAGCCGGGCGAAGGCATCCGGCAGGTCGGCGGCGATCTGGGCTGACTCCACAACGACCAGGTGGAAGTCGGGCACGAGACTGAGCGCACGGCGCCCCTGGCCGGGGCCGTGGTCCAGCACGATCGTGCCGGTCTCCGCGATCGCGGCCGCGCAGCCGGTGATCACGCCGGCCACGGTGTCGAGTTCCGCCGCGGACAGTGGCGGATCGTCGGAGATGAGCTCAACGCCGGGGCAGTCCTCCGCACACCGCGACACCCACAGCCCCGCCAGCCCCTCTGGCACCACAAACCTCAGAACGGACGGCTTCTCGTCGCCGTGATCACCGTGACCTTCATGATCCTGAAGACTTTTTGGCTCTATGTGCGCAAAAGTCTTCAGGATCATGGAAGTCCGGCTGGAAACCGCGCGCGCGACTGCCTGCGGGAGGTCGCCGGGGGTCACCTGCTCGACCACGGCGCGGTAATCGGCGGTGCGTTCGGCGAACAGGGCCACGATGTCGTGGCTCGCCGGGTCATGGTGCGCCGCAAGGTACTCACGCGGCAGCTCCGCGTACTCCGCGTCCACTTCGCCCACGCGCTCCGCGTCCACTTCGCGCACGCGCTCCGCGTCCACTTCGCGCACGTAGCCCTGGGCACGTGCCACTGCCCGGTTGGCACTGCGAATCCGGCCGAGGATCAGTTCCCTGGAATCTCCCGTCATGGCTGACCGCCGTTTGCATTGCCCGCACGTCCGCCGCGGGTGCGGGCCCACCACGCGCGGAATGACTCCGGCGGTGGTACAGGGGCATCCCGGGTCCGGGTCCACCCGGCGAGCGGCGGTGGCAGCCGGGTGATCCGGCCGCTTCGCCCCATCACCAGGCGGCTCGCCGACGCGGCCCGCTGTGCCAGGCCGAGCCGCCGCGGGGACCGCAGCGTCCACCCCGCCATGGCCATAACAATGCGCTCCGGGCGGGGCACGCCATGCCGTTTGGCGTCGACAACTTTGCTGCGCAGGTGGATCAGGGCCTCGGGGATGTTGATCGCCACGGGGCACACCTCGTAACACGCCCCACACAGCGTCGACGCGTACGGCAGCGAAGCATCCACCGGCGAGGTGACCCCGCGAAGCTGCGGGGTGATGATCGCGCCGATCGGGCCCGGGTATGGCGACCCATACGCGTGGCCCCCGGTGCGCTCGTACACCGGGCACACGTTGAGGCACGCCGAACACCGGATGCAGCGCAGCGCCTGCCGCCCGGTGCGGTCAGCGAGTGCGCTGGTCCGGCCGTTGTCCAGCAGCACCAGGTGGAACGCCTGCGGGCCGTCGCCCGGGCTGACCCCGGTCCAGGTGGAGGTGTAGGGGTTCATCCGCTCGGCGGTGGACGAACGCGGCAGCAGCGCGTGGAACACCTCAAGGTCGCGCCAGGATGGCAGCACCTTCTCGATGCCCACCAGCGAGATCAGCGTTTTGGGCAGCGTCAGGCACATCCGGCCGTTGCCCTCGGATTCCACCACGACCAGGCTGCCGGTCTCCGCGATCGCGAAGTTGGCACCGGAGACCCCGACCTCGGCCTGCAGGAACGCGCGCCGCAGGTGAGAGCGCGCGGCGCCGGCGAGCTCCCGCGGTGTGTCGGTCAGCCCAGCCGGAGCGTCCGGCATCTCGCGGCGGAAGATGTCCCGGATCTCCGCCCGGTTGCGGTGGATGGCAGGCACCAGGATGTGGCTGGGCCTGTCATGATCAAGCTGAACGATAAGCTCAGCCAGATCGGTCTCCAGCACGTGAATGCCGTCCGTGGCGAGCGCCTCGTTCAGGCCGGTTTCCTGGGTGGTGATCGACTTCACCTTGACCACCTGGTCCGCTCCCGTGGCGCGGACCAGCGAGGACACGATCCGGTTCGCCTCGCCCGCGTCGGCCGCCCAGTGCACGTGCCCGCCCGCGTCGGTGACCCGCTGCTCCAGCCGGGTCAGGTAGACATCCAGGTGGGCGAGTGTGTGGTCTTTGATGGCCTTGGCTGCGGTGCGCAGTTGTTCCCAGTCGCTGAGTTCGGCCACCGCGCCAGCCCGCTTGGTGCGGATGGTGCTGGTGGCGTAGGCGAGGTTGCGGCGCAGCTGGGAGTCGCCAAGTGCGCGCGCCGCCGCCGCTGGGAAGGCAGGCATGCCGAGGTAGGTGGGCATGGCCGGGGCGCCCTGCGCGGCGCCAGCCTCGGCCCGGGTCCTAGCCCCCATGGCCACGCCCACCGTTTGGCTCATCCTGCGTGCTCGCCAGAATCTCCGCCAGGTGCATGGTGGTCACACCTGTCCGCTGCCTGGTCAGTGCGCCGCCGATGTGGGCCAGGCAGGAACTGTCGGCCGAGCACAGCACCTGCGCACCGGTGGCCAGCACGCTGGACACCTTGTCGGCGCACATCGCGGCAGAAACATCGGGGTTCTTCAGTGAGAACGTGCCCCCGAAGCCGCAGCAGGACAGATCTCCCGGCAGCGGGACCAGTTCGATGCCGCGCACCTCGCGCAGCAGCCGAAGCGGCGCCTCCCCGACTCTGAGCAGGCGCAGCGAGTGGCAACTCGGATGGTAGGTCACCCGGTGCGGGAAGTAGGCGCCCACGTCGGTGATGCCAAGCACGTTCACAAGCAGTTCGGACAGCTCATGCACCCGCGGCGCGACCTCGGCGGCGCGGGCAACCCCCGGATTCCCGCTGTCGGCGGCGAGCACCGGGTAGTACTCGCGCACCATGGCCGCGCAGGAGGCTGATGGCGTTACGATCACGTCGTAGTCGCCAAACGCCTCCGCGAACCCGGCCACCATCGGCAGGCACTCGCGCCGGTACCCGGTGTTGAGGTGCATCTGCCCGCAGCACGACTGCTCCGGGGGGAACGCCACCTCGCAGCCGAGCCGCTCAAGCAGCCCGACCACGGCCTTGCCCACCTCAGGAAAGAGCGTGTCGGCCAGGCAGGTCACGAACAGCGCGATCCGCATGGGCACATCCAGCGGTCGAAGGGCGGGCGGGTGACCGGGCGTCCCCATGCTAACCGCTGGCCCCGGCGCGGCCTAGACGACCGGGACATCCGTGAGTTATACATCGGACGTCTTGTCAGCCGACCCATGTGATGGAGGCGGGCCATGACGCACCGTGAACCAACCGGGCCGGCTGAACCAGCCGAACCCGCGGCCACCGGACAGGGTGAGTTCGGTGGGCTGGCGGCCCTCGTCACCGGTGGGGCCTCGGGCATCGGCCTCGCCACGGCCCGGCTGCTGGCAGGACGCGGAGCCCGCGTCGCGGTGATGGACCGCGACGACCTCCCCGCAGATGCGGGCGTGGGTGCGGGCGGGGGTGCAGGCGTGCGCGCGTTTCGTGCCGATGTCACGCGCGATGACGCGGTGCGGGCCGCGGTCGGCGCGGCGGCGCAGGCTCTCGGCGGCATCGACATCCTGGTGAACAACGCGGGCATCGGCGCCATCGGCACGGTCGAGGACAACGACGACGGCGAGTGGCACCGTGTCTTCGACGTCAACGTCCTCGGAATGGTCCGCACCAGCCGGGCGGCGCTGCCGCACCTGCGGCATGCGGCTCGCCTCCGCGGTCACGCGGTGATCGTGAACACCTGCTCGATCGCGGCGACCGCGGGACTGCCGCAGCGGGCTCTGTACTCGGCAACCAAGGGCGCGGTGTACTCGCTGACACTCGCCATGGCCGCTGATCACATCACCGACCACATCCGGGTGGCGTGCGTCAACCCGGGCACCACCGACACCCCGTGGATCTCACGGGTGCTGCAGGCCTCGCCGGACCCCTCCGCCGAGCGGGACGCACTGGTAGCGAGGCAGCCCATGGGACGGCTGGTCACGGCGGAGGAGGTTGCCGCGGCGATCGCCTATCTGGCGAGCCCGCTGTCCGGGGCCACCACCGGCATGGCCCTGGCCGTCGACGGCGGCATGGCCGGGCTGCGGCCGCGCCCCGCCGGAGTCCCAAGGACGCCGATGGGCACCGGTCACGAAGGGAGCGGGGGATGACCACGATCGCTGGTTTTGACACCTACGACGTCCGGTTCCCGACCTCCGCCCGGCTCGACGGCTCGGACGCCATGAACCGCGCGCCCGACTACTCCGCTGCCGCGCTGGTGATGCGTACCGACTCCGCGGACGCGCTGGCGGGACATGCGCATGTGTTCACGATCGGCCGTGGCAACGACATCCAGCTTGCGGCCATCCGGGCACTCGAGCCGTTCCTCGCCGGGCGGGACCTGGACGAGGTCCTGGCCGACCTCGGCGCGCTCTCGCGGCGGCTGGTCGGGGACAGCCCGCTGCGCTGGCTGGGCCCCGAGCGCGGCGTCGTTCACATGGCGGTGGGCGCGGTGATCAACGCATGCTGGGACCTGGCTGCCCGCCGGGCGCGGAAACCGTTGTGGCTGTTCCTCGCCGACCTCGCCCCGGAGCAGCTTGTCTCGCTGGTCGATTTCCGCTACCTCAGCGACGCGCTCACGCCCGATGAGGCGCGGGAGATGCTGGAGCGGGCCGCACCCGGCCGGGAAGACCGGAAGAAGATCCTGCGGGACGAGGGTTACCCCGCGTATACGACCACCCCCGGCTGGCTCGGGTACTCCGATGATCGCCTCGCACAGTTGTGCTCAGCGGCGGTACACGACGGCTTTCCCCTGGTCAAGCTGAAAGTGGGCGCACGGCTGGCGGACGACGTGCGGCGCTGCCGGATCGCCCGGGAGGCCGTCGGTGAGGAAACCGGGATCGCGCTGGACGCCAACCAGGTGTGGGACGTGGCGGACGCCATCGGCTGGGTCAACGAACTGGCCTGGGTACGGCCCGAATGGATCGAGGAACCGACCAGCCCCGACGACATCCTGGGTACGGCCCGCATCCGCCGGGAGGTGCGGCCGGTCCGGGTCGCGACCGGTGAACACGTGCCGAACCGGGTGGTCTTCAAGCAGTTGCTGCAAGCCGAGGCCATCGACATCATGCAGATCGACGCCTGCCGGGTGGCGGGGGTCAACGAGAACCTGGCCAACGTGCTGCTGGCCGCGAAATTCGGGGTGCCCGTCTGCCCGCACGCGGGCGGGGTCGGGCTCTGCGAGATGGCGCAGCACCTCGCGATGTTCGACTACGTCGCGCTGTCGGGGACGATGGTGGGCCGCCGGATCGAGTGGATCGACCACCTGCACGAGCACTTCACCGCCCCCGCGCGGGTGCAGGACGGCCGCTACCTGGCGCCGGCCGCCCCGGGCTCCTCAGCCGAGTTCCGGCCCGAATCGGTGGCGGAGTTCTCGTTCCCCAGCGGAGGGGCATGGCAGCGGCTGGGGGTCGCTCCGTGACGGAATCAGAGGGTCCCGGCGCCGGGCTCGCCCGGGTGCCGCTGGGGCATTCCGGGTTGCGGGTCACCCGGCTCATCTTTGGCGGAGCGCCGATCGGCGGCCTGTTCGCACCGGTCAGCGAGGTCCAGGCGCACGCCACGCTGGCAGGGGCCTGGGCTGCGGGAATCCGTACCTTCGACACCGCACCGCATTACGGGGTGGGCCTGTCCGAGCAGCGGCTGGGCGGGTTCCTGCGCGGAATCCCGCGCGCTGACTACGTGCTGTCCACCAAGGTGGGCCGCCTGCTCGTGCCCGCCACCGGCGAGGTGGAAGGCGCCGAGGCCTTTTACGGGACGCCCCGCCTGAGCAGAGTCTTCGACTACAGCCGCGACGGTGTGCTCGCCTCGCTGGAGGCCAGCCTGGCCAGGCTGGGTACGGACCGGATCGACATCGTGCTCATCCACGACCCGGACAACCATGCCCGGCAGGCGCTGGATGAGGCCCTCCCCACGCTGGCCCACCTGCGTGCCACCGGGGTGATCGGCGCCGTTGGCGTCGGCATGAACCAGGCACCGATGCTGGAGTGGTTCGTGGCGCGCGCCGACCTGGACTGCGTGCTCATGGCCGGCCGGTACACGCTGCTCGACACCCGCGCCGCCCGGACGCTCCTGCCCGAATGCCGCAAGCGCGGCGTGGCTGTGCTGGCCGGCGGTGTCTTCAACAGCGGAATCCTCGCCGGCCCGGGCCCGGGAGCCACCTACAACTACGCTCCGGCGCCCGCCGCTATGGTGGACCGCGCCAAGCGGATGCGAGATGTGTGCGAGCGGCACGGCGTCCCACTCGCAGCCGTGGCGCTGCAGTTCACCCTGGCGCACCCGGCCGTGACCGCCGCCCTGGTGGGGGCGCGCAGCGCGGCCGAGATCAGCCAGGACGCCGGGTACCTGCGAACCCCTGTGCCGGACGCGGTTTACCAGGAGCTCATCGCCGGAGGCCTGCTTGTTCCCGGCACGCAACGGTCTCCCGCCCGCGGTGCCGCACCGGGAGCACCCGGACGGGAGAGTGAGCAACGATGATCGTCGACACGCATCACCATCTCTGGGACCCGGGCACCCGGCGGCATGAATGGCTGGCGGGGACACCGGCGCTGCACCGCCGTTTTGGGAAAAAGGATTTTGAGGACGCCAGCGCCGGGCATGGGGTCACCGCCAGTGTGCTGGTCCAGGTGCTCGCGAGTTCCGGGGAGACCGAGGAGTTCCTGGCCCGGGCCGACGCCGGCGGAGTGGTGGCCGGGGTCATCGGCTGGGCCGACCTGACCGCGCCGCGTGTCGGGGACGAACTCGCCCGGCTGCGGGGCGGGCCGGGGGGCGGGCGGCTGGTGGGCATCCGGCACCTGGTACAGGATGAGCCCGATCCGGGGTGGCTCGGCCGGCCGGACGTGCGTCGCGGGCTGGCAGCCGTGGCAGCGGCCGGGCTCGTCTACGATCTGCTGGTCCGCCCGGCGCAACTGCCCGCGGCGGTTCGCGCCGCAGCCGAACTCCCAGATGTGCGGTTCGTTCTCGATCACGGCGCCAAGCCGGACATCGCCGCGAGGCGCTGGGAACCGTGGTCCACGCTCCTCGGTGAGCTCGCCAGCCGGCCGAACGTTTCCTGCAAGCTGTCTGGCCTGGTGACCGAGGCCGGCCCAGCCTGGGACAGGGCCACAATCGCCCCGTACGCCGCCCGGCTGCTGGACTGTTTCGGCCCGGAGCGCCTGATGTTTGGCTCCGACTGGCCGGTGTGCACGCTGGCGGCCGATTATGGTGCGGTGCTCGCGCTGGCGCGGGAGGTGGTCTCGCCGCAACTGTCGCCGGCCGAACTCGGCACGGTCTTCGCCGGCACCGCGCTCCGCACCTACGGCCTGGACGTTCACATCCCGGGCGATCACAGGCCCGGGCCAAACATCTGATGTCTGGCCCGGGCCTGGCACGGCCTATGCCCGAGTGCCGGCAGGCTCCGGGGTTCTGGCCAGCGGGGGTACCGCCGCCCCCTCCCGAATTCCGTACCGTCCGTACAGCCGCCGCAGCGGGCGCGGCGCCCACCAGTTGGCCCGGCCGAGCAGCCGCATGGTCGCAGGCACCAGCAGCACCCGGATGACGGTCGCGTCCACCACCAGGGCGATGATCATGCCGACACCCATCAGCTTGATGAACGTGATCCCGGACGCCGAGAACGCACCGATCACAATCACCAGCAGGAATGCCAGGCTGGTGATGATGCCGCCGGTGGACTGCAGGCCGCCCGCAACCGCCGCGGTGTTGTCGCCGGTGACGTCAAAGCGCTCGCGGATGCGCGACAGCAGGAAGACCTCGTAGTCCATCGACAGCCCGAAGATGATCGCCAGCATGAGGATCGGCATGGTCGGGTCGAGGGTGCCGGTGGGCGTGAACCGCAGCAGCCCCGACAGGTGGCCCTGCTGGAAGATCCACACGACCACGCCGAACGTGGCGGACAGTGAGAAGACGTTCATCACGATCGCCTTGACCGGCAGCACCACCGACCCGAAGGCAAGGAAGAGCAGGAGGAAGGTGGTGGCCACGACGACCAGCGCCATCCAGGGCAGCGTCGCGCCGAGACTGGCCAGCAAGTCAACCAGGGCCGCGGTCGGACCGCCGACGTAGCGGCGCGCCCCGGCCGGCGGCGCCACCGCCCGGACCCGGGCCACGAGCGCCCGCGCAGCGGAGGACGTGGCATTCCCCGCATACCGCAAGTCGACCCGCGCGACGTCGCCCGCCACGCCAGTCACGTGCCCGGCGATAACACCCGGCACACGATCCAGCCGGGTCACATAAGCGGCCAGGGCGTCGCGCTGCGCGGGAGCGGCGGCTGGGCTGGGGAACTGAATGATCGCCTCCACCGGGGTGGTGGCGTTGGCGGCGAAGTCGCGGGCGAGTGTCTCGGAAACCACGCGTGCCGTGGCACCCGCAGGAAGCGCCCTGGCGTCCGTGCCTCCCCAGGTGATGGAGCGGAACGGGGTGCCGAGCGCCAGCAGGGCGATGACGGTGAGAGCCACGACCGCGACCGGGCGGCGCATGACGCTGCGGGCGATGCGGTACCAGGCGCCGCTGGTGCCGGCCACCCGCACCCGCCGCACCGAGCGGCGGATCCGCAGCGCGTTCACGCGCGGGCCCAGCACCGCGAGCAGGGCGGGCATCACCGTGAGGCCCGCGAGCATGTCCACCGCGACCGTGGCGACACCGCCGAATCCCATCGAGCGCAGGAACATCTCCGGGAACAGCATCAGGCTCGCCAGGGCGAGCGCGACCGTGACGCCGGACACTGCCACGGTGCGGCCAGCCGTGGCGACGGTCCGGGCCAGCGCCCGCTCCACGGTGGGCTGACGCGCAAGTTCCTCCCGGAACCTGGCCACCATGAACAGCCCGTAGTCGATGGCCAGGCCAAGCCCGAGGATCGTGGTGATGTTGATCGAGTAGACAGACACGTCGGTGACCAACGTCAGCAGCCGCAAGGCAGTGAACGACCCGAGGATCGCGATCCCGCCGATAGCCAGTGGCAGGCTGGCGGCCGCCAGGCTGCCGAAGATCACCAGCATGAGAAGCAGCAGCACCGGCATGGATATGCCTTCGGCCCGTCCGATGTCAGACTTGACCTCCTTGTTGATGGCCTGCTCGGTCGGGATCTGGCCGCCTGCCTGCTCGGTGAGTCCGGGAACACCCAGTCTCCCGCTGATGGCCTGGTAGCTCTTGATCAGTGCCGCGTCGTCGGCCCCTGCGAGCCGTAGCACGGCGTAGGTCGCGTGCCCGCCCGCGCCGGCGAACTGGGCGGACCCGGTGGACCAGTAGGTGGCAACGGACAGCACCTTGTCCCGGGGCAACGCGGCCAGTGTCCTCGTCACCGCTTCCCGGTACGCGGGGTCATGGACAGTCTGGGTGGCGCTTCGGTACAGCACCACGACATCCGCGGTGTCGCGGCCGAACGCCTGGGTGGCCAGATCACTTGCCTGGTTGCTCTGGCTGCCCGGTGCGGTGAAACCGCCGGCTGATTGCAGGGAGCCGAAGACGCCCGTTCCCCACACGACCGCGCCAGCCATGGTGAGAGCCGCGAGCAGCAGCACCACCTTCCGCCGTCTATAGACGAAATGTCCCCATCGCTCGAACACGGTGTGCCTCCAGCGTTAGACTGTGGTTGGCGTTCACGTCAATTAACTGTGTAAACTACTAACAGGGTTAACTTCGCATACACCGTTAAATTTTGTCAAGCCCGTTCAGGAAACGAGGAGGCGGCGATGGTCCAGGCGCCCAGCCGGCGGGACCGGGTCCGCGCCGCGACCATCGAGGAGATCAAGCAAACCGCCCGGCGGCTGCTCGTCGCGGAGGGACCGGACGCGATCTCTTTGCGTGCGATCGCCCGGGAGATGGGGATGACGGCGCCCGCCCTGTACCGGTACTTCGGCAGCCACGAGGACCTGATCGGGCATGTGATCGCGGACGTCTTCAGCGAGATCGCCGACGAGATCAACGCAGCCATCAGCAAGGCAAGCGAAGAGAGCGGCGGCGACCTGGCGGTCAAACTGGTCGCCGCATGCCGGCAGTTCCGGCGCTGGTCACTGACGCACCGGCGGGAGTTTGGCCTGCTCTTCGGCAGCCCGCTGCCGGCGCTGGAAGCGGCGCGCGAGCGCGACAACGTGATAGCGCCGTGCGCGATGAAGTTCGGCGGCACCTTCTTCGCGCTGTTCCTGGACCTGTGGCAGCATCACCCGTTCGAGGTCCCCGCTGACGAGGGCATCGAGCCCGGGCTGCGCGTGCAGCTCAGGCGCTACCGGGACGGTGTCGGCGTGGACATGCCGCTCGGGGCGGTGCTCACGTTCCTGCGCTGCTGGGTCCGGCTTTACGGCATGGTGAGCCTCGAGGTCTTCGGGCACCTGCACTTCGCCCTGGACGACGCGGCGGTCCTGTTCGAGTACACCCTGGGCGAACTCGCCGGGCTTGTTGGCCTGCAGTACCCGCCGCCGGACGGCGAGGGCCAGCCCGGAGGCGGGTAGCAGGCGCTCGAAGCACCCGGGCCGGCAGGCCCGGTCGCGCCGGAGCTACCCGTGGCCAAGCACCGGGTGCGGCGCGTAGCGCTCTTCCAGCCGCCTTATCTCGTCCTCGGTCAGCTCAATCTTGACCGCGGCGAGTGCGTCCTCGACGTGGCCGGCCTTGGTGGCCCCGACGATTGGCGCCGTCACGCCAGGCCGGTGCAGCAGCCACGCGAGCGCAACCTGGGCGGGCGGGACACCGCGCTCTCCGGCCACCCCGGCGACCGCGTCCACCACATCGAAGTCGCCCTCGTGGTACAGGCTGTCGCCGAACGAGTCGGAGTTCGCCCTTGTGGTGCGCCGCTCCCCTGCCCGCGACCGGTTGCCCGTCAGCACGCCGCGGGCCAGCGGGCTCCACGGGATCACAGCGACGCCCTGGTCGATGCACTGCGGGATCATTTCCCGCTCTTCCTCCCGGTACAGCAGGTTGTAGTGGTTCTGCATGGACACGAAACGCGTCCATCCGTGCCGGTCGGCGGTGTACTGCGCCTTGCCGAACTGCCAGGCGAACATGCTGCTCGCGCCGATGTAGCGGGCCTTCCCGGCACGGACCACGTCATTCAGCGCCGCCATCGTCTCTTCGATCGGCGTCCGCCGGTCCCACCGGTGGATCTGGTAGAGATCCACGTAATCCATGTTCAGCCGCCGCAGCGATGCGTCGATGGCCGACATGATGTGCTTGCGGGAGAGCCCGCCGGCGTTCTCGCCGTCGCCCATCGGCATGAAGACCTTGGTGGCCACGACCACGTCATCACGCTGGAAGAGCTTGCCGAGCAGCCGGCCGGTGGCCACTTCGCTGGCGCCGGATGAGTAAACATCGGCGGTGTCGAAGAAGATCACGCCACCGTCCACCGCGGCCCGCACGATCGGTTCCGCCGCGTCCTCGTCCAGCACCCACGGCCGCTCACTGTTGTTACCGAAACTCATCATCCCGAGACAGATGCGGGAGACGCGGAGCCCGGTAGCGCCGAAGTTCACGTACTCCATAACCACCTCGCGGTCGCCGTCGTTTGTGAGGGTTCCGTAATGAAGATTACATACGGCGCCAGAAAACCCGGCATGCCAGGAGGGCCGCTGGTGTTGCCAGGAAAGCAGGCCGCCAGACGACAAGGAGATCTCATGCGAACTGCGATCATCGGCCCGGTCACGGTCGGCGCGATCGGCCTCGGCGCCATGCAGATGTCGGTCGAGGGGCGCCCGGGTGAGCAACAGTCCGTCCGCGCCATTCACGCCGCGCTGGACGCGGGAGTGAACCTGATCGACACTGCCGATGCCTACCACCTGCGGGCCGGGGAGAATGGTGATACCGATCCCGGGGGTGCGCCGGCCTGAATCCACCACTGACTCCGCCCAGGCGGCCGGCCTGGTGCTCACCCCCGAGGAGGTGGACCGGCTGGACGCGGCCTGAGGAACCGGCGCCGGAAGGGCCCTGCCCGCACGCACGGCCGGGCCCACGCTCATCAGGCGACGTATGGGGTGCCTGACTCGCTGGCCATGGGGCGGTGGCCGGCGTGCCATCCCATCATCCCGTCCGCGACGTTCCTGGCGTCCCACCCCGCCTGCGCCAGCGCCTGGGCCGCGTAATCCGATCGTGACCCGGTCCGGCAGATCACATAGACCGGCCGGTCGCGCTCGATCTCGGGGTGGCGCACATTCAGGTCATCCAGCGGTATGTGCAGCGCACCGGGCACATGTCCGGCATCCCATTCGTCGCGTTCCCGCACGTCCAGCAGGAACGCGTCATCGGGCACCTCGGCTGCGGGCACCTGGGGCACCCCTCCGGCCTGGCTCATTCGTTCCTCCGCAAGTCGTCAGCACCAACATTTCATCCTGCCCGGCGGCGCTGCCTGGAATGCCCGTCCGGCCCCGCCCGTTCAGCACTGCGTGATCATTCGCGATGCCCGCCCGGACGAGCTGGCGCTCATCGGCGACCTGCGGGTCGCCGCCTACCGGGCCGACGAGTTCATCTCCGAAGGCTCGCAGTACACCCCGGCGCTGCGGGCACTCGGCGCGGACGGGGAGGGCGAGGTTCTCGCCGCCGTGGAAAACGGGCGGATCGTGGGAACCGTCATGCTCCAGCTCTGGCCACATGCCGGAGAGGTGGTGCGGGGACCCGGCGAGGCTGAGATCAGGGCGCTGGCTGTCAGCCCGCAGGCGCGCCGCCGCGGCATCGGCGACGCCCTGATGACCGCCGTCACCGGCCTGGCCGTCCGCCGAGGTGTCAGGCACCTGGTCTTGTTCACGCAGCAGGAAATGAACGTGGCCCAGCACATGTACACCAAGGCTGGGTTTGGCCGACTGCCGGACCGGGACTGGTCGCCACTGCCTGGGGTGGTCCTGCTGGCGTTTGGCAAGATCCTCAGCGAGACGCCGTAGCCGGCGGTCAGGGCGCGTGGTTCCCGTTCGGGCTGAGATCGGAGTCCTGGCCAGGCGGTCGGGCCCGGCCGGCCTCCTCCCGCCAGCGGGGGCCCGGAACCACCTTGCGGAGCTGCCTGTTCATCGACCACAGCAGCAACACCAGCGCCACCGCCATCCCAGCCACGACAAGGAACCCGAGAATCCCTGGCACCACCTGGCTGGCCGCTGGGGAGGCCAAAATCATCACCGGCTCACCCTCTCCCGGATGCCGGCAAACAGGTCATCTTCCAGAAACTCAGTATCCACCAGCGACCGCGCGAGGTGATAGTCCTCGGTCGGCCACGCCTCCCGCTGAGCCTCCAGCGGGACGGAAAACCACCAGCCGTCCGGGTCGATCTGGGTGGCGTGAGCGAGCAGCGCCTGGTCACGGATGCCGAAGAAATCACCGCACGCGACGCGGGTGGTCACCGCCAGTTCCCCGTCGGCGTGGTCATCCCAGTTCGCGAGCCAGTCCGCGTACGGGGAGTCCAGCCCCCGCCGCTGCATGGCCTGATCCAGCGCCATAATCCGCTCCCGGTGGACGCTGGCGAAGTAGTAGAGCTTGAGCGGCTGCCACGGTTCGCCGGCGCCCGGGTAGCGGTCCGGCTCGGCGGCGGCCTCGAATGCCTCGACCGACACCTCGTGGGTTTTGACGTGGTCCGGGTGCGGGTAGCCGCCGTTCTCGTCGTAGGTCAGCATCACATGCGGGCGGAACTCCCGCACCGCCCGGACAAGCGGCTCAGCCGCGTCCTCCAGTTTCTGGAGCGCGAAGCAGCCCTCTGGCAGCGGGGGCGGCGGGTCGCCCTCCGGCAGCCCGGAGTCGGTGAAGCCAAGGAACACCTGCTGGACCCCCAGAATCTCGCGGGCGCGGGCCATCTCCTCCCGGCGGATACGCGGCAGGTTCGCGCGCACCTCGGGCCGTTCCATCGCCTTGTTGAGGATGTCGCCACGCTCGCCCCCGGTGAGCGTACACACCAGGATGTCCACACCCGACCGCACGTAACGTGCCATCGTGCCCGCGCCTTTGCTCGACTCATCATCGGGATGCGCGTGCACGGCCATCAGGCGCAGGCCGCCAGCTGAGCCAGCGGCTGCGGATGGCATGGACGGGGCGAGCGCTGCCGCGGCAGCGTCCGCCAGGTGTGAAGCGGCATACTCATCAGCGGTATCAGGCACTGCAGGTCCTTTCGGCACCTGGACGGCATGGCCCCCGAACTCCGCGCCGGCCCGGAGAGGGGCGGCACGGTGGCCCAGAGGAGTTATCCTGCACGACAACGCACCCGGCAGGGGGGCTCATTCCCTCGTTTCACCCGCCATGAGCAGTGAGGCAGGCAGGCACAGGCACCGCATAGTTCCGGATCCGGTTATTGACTGATGCGACGCAACGCCTCACGCTTGTTAGCCTGAATGCTTGAGGAGCCGCGCAGGCTCCGGAACCCCGAGAAGCCCTAGCGGCTCTAGCTGGACGTCACCGTCCGCTTGTTATGCAAGGAGTACCCGTGACCGAGACACGCCACGATGTCACCTGGCTCACCCGGGAGGCATATGACCGACTCAAGGCCGAGCTGGATCATCTCGCAGGTCCCGGGCGTGTCGAAATTGCGCAGAAAATCGAGGCCGCCAGGGAAGAGGGGGACCTCCGGGAAAACGGGGGTTACCACGCCGCCAAGGAGGAGCAGGGCAAGCAGGAGGCCCGCATCCGCCAGATCCAGCACATTCTGGAGAATTCCCGGGTCGGCGACCCCCCGCGCACCGACGGCGTGGTGGGTCCCGGAATGACCGTGACGATCCGCTTCCAGGGCGACGAAGACGAGGTCACATTCCTGCTCGCCTCGCGCGAGGAAAGCGGGTCACCCATTGACGTCTACTCCCCCCGGTCCCCGCTGGGCAGCGCGATTTCTGGAAAGAAGGTCGGCGAGACCGCGACTTATTCGCTGCCAAACGGGCGCGCGACGACGGTGGAGATCCTGGAAGCCGTCCCGTACGCGGGAATCTGAAGCCGGCAATCTGCCGCGTCAGACCTCCTGGCTGGCCAGTTCGGGGGCCGGTTCCCCGGCTGGGGCACGGCCCCGCAACGGGACCTCCTGGACGAACCAGGCCAGCACGAACACCACCGCCACCGCGGGCACGGTCCACCAGAACACATCCGTGACCGCGTGCGTGATCGCGGCGAAGACGTCGTGCCGGATGGGAACCGGCAGCCGGTTGATGGAGACCGGGTTGAGATGCCCGCCCGAGGCGTTCAGGCCCACGCCCGGCAGCTGGGTGGTGGGCGACCCGGTCAGCCGCCGGGCGAAGACGGCACCGAACATCGCCACCCCGATCGACCCGCCGATCTGCTGGAAGAAGGTGCGCGCACTGCTCGCGACACCCATGTCCTTCGGGTCCACGCTGTTCTGCATGACAAGGGTGGTGACCTGCATCAGGAAGCCCATGCCCACCCCGATCACGACAAAGAACAGGCCGGTGGTCGCCCGGCTGGTGTGATCGGTCAGCGTGGTCAGCAGGTACATGCCGAATGTCATCACCGCGGCACCGGCGATCGGCAGCGCCTTGTACCGCCCGCTCTTGGTCGTGACCTGGCCGGCGATCAGGGAGGTTACGGTCGAGCCGAGCATCATCGGTATCAGCATCAGGCCGCTGCCGGTCGCCGACAGGTGCTGCACCGTCTGCTGGTAGAGCGGCAGGAAGGTGAGCGCGCCGAACATGCCGAGCCCGAGCAGGAAGCCCATCCCCGAGGCGAGTGCGAAGTTCCGGTTGCGGAACACATGCAGCGGCAGGATCGGCTCCGCCGCGCGCGCCTCGGCGCCCAGGAACCCGGCCGTTGCCGCTACCCCCAGCACACCGAGCCCGATGATCTGCACCGACCGCCATGCGTACTGGGTGCCGCCCCAGGTCGTCAGCAAAATGATCGCGGTGGCGCCGACCGCCAGCAGCACCGCGCCCAGGTAGTCGACCCTGTGCTCCACCCGGCGGCGGGGCACGTGCAGGGTCGCTGCCAGGTAGAGCAGGGCAGCGCCTCCCACCGGCATGTTGATGTAGAAGATCCAGCGCCAGGAGAAGTTGTCGGTGATGTAGCCACCGACCAGCGGCCCGGCGATCATGGCCAGCATCATGGCGGCCATCATGTAGCCCATGTACACGCCCCGCTCCCGCGGCGGCACCAGGTCACCGATGGTGGCGATGGCCCCGGTCAGCAGGCCGCCGGCCCCGAGGCCCTGCAGCGCGCGGAACACGATGAGCTGGTCCATCGACTGCGCCAGCCCGGACAGCGCCGAGCCGGCCAGGAACACGACGATCGCGATGGTCAGCAGCCGCTTACGGCCATAGAGATCGCCCAGCTTGCCGTAAAGCGGCGTGGTCACCGTGGACGCGAGCACGTAAGCGGTCACAACCCAGGACAAGTGGGTCACGCCGCCGAGATCGCCCACGATGCGGGGCAGCGCGGTGGAGACGACAAGCTGGTCGAGCATGGCCAGCACGATCGCGAGCAAGAGCCCGGGAAGGACGATGAGCACCTCCCGCCGGACTCGCGGTCGCTCATCTCCTTGGGCTGCGGCGGACTCGATCTCTGCCATGCCTGGCCTCCCCCGGCAGCGAGATCGTCGCTACCTACCTGCCGACCGGTTAGTATGTGTCCAGGAGTGATGCTAGACAGCCAGCTAACCGGTCGTCAAGTAAGTTTATTCCCAGAGCGTAAGAGGGTGTGGGCAGGGCACGATGAGTGAGGCACGAGTCACCGCATCCGGGGCTGCCCGGGACAGGAGCCTTACCCTGCACGTCGACACCCGGCAGCGCATTCAGTCGGTGGCGCTGGAACTGTTCGCCGAGCAAGGATACGACAAGACCTCGCTGCGGGAGATCGCGGAACGGCTCGGTGTCACCAAGGCCGCCCTGTACTACCACTTCAAGTCCAAGGAAGACATCGTCACCAGCCTGGTGGAGGACTTCTTCGGCCAGATCGACGGGCTGATCGAGTGGGGCAGGACCCAGCCGGGGACACCCGCGTCACGCGCGGAGGTGCTGAGCCGCTACTTCGCCATCGTGGCAGACGGCATGGACGTGTTCCGGATGCTTCAGCAGAACCAGGCCACGGTCAACACCCTGGCGGCTGCCAAGAACCGCAGCGAACTGTTCCGCGAGCGCATGCACGCCCTGGTGGCCCTGCTCACCGAACCGGACGCGCCACTCACAGACCAGTTGCGGGCCGCCGTGGCGCTGTCCAGCGTGAGCTTCGGCTGCATGCTCTTCGCCGACCGCGCCGCCGACCGGGAGGAGTTGCGCGAGGCAGTGCTCGACATCGCCTTCGGCCTCACCGGCGCCGGGAAGGCTGCTGCTGGCCGGTGATGCCCGCAACCGCGCGTACCAGCGGCATGACGCGGTAGGGAACGGGTGTGGCGAGCGCGATCACGGTTGAGGACCGCACCACACCGGCCACGTCCACGATGGCGTCGATCACCCGCTGGAGGTCGCCGTTGGTGCGGGCGACGACCTGGCAGAGCATGTCACCGGACCCGGTGATGGTGTGCGCCTCCAGCACTTCGGGAATGTCCGCCAGCCGCGACTCGACCGGGTCGTGCCCGCCCGCCTGCCGGATCTCCAGCGTGACGAACGCGGTGACACCATGACCGATCGCACCTGGGTCGATGTCCGGGCCGTAGCCGGTTATCACGCCACGGGCCTGCATCCGGTCGAGTCTCGCCTGCACGGTCCCGCGCGCGACCCCAAGCCGCCGCGATGCCTCCAGCACCCCCACCCGGGGCTCGGCCGCGAGCAACTCGATGAGCCGGGCGTCCAGTTTGTCGATCACAGCGCCTCCACTCGTCGTCAAAACACCAGCGCCGTGGTCAGCGCAGACTGTACAGCCCTACCGATGAGTACGCCGATACACCATGCAAACCGGCCAGTCCTCAAGCGAACTCTTGCACATGATGTTCGGCTCCCCTGATCCTGCTCCACAGACCGCCAAAACGAAACCCGCAATACCAAGCCCGCAATACCAAGCCCGCAATACCGAGGGAGGGCGCCATGGCAGACCGTGACGACCGTGAACAGCAAGGCGCGGCTGACCTCTTCCCCGTAACCGGCATGGATGCGGTGGTCTTCGCGGTTGGCAACGCGCGGCAGGCTGCCCACTATTACTCCACCGCGTTCGGCATGCGGTGCGTTGCCTACTGCGGGCCCGAGACCGGCTGCCGCGACGAGGCCGCATATGTGCTGCAGTCCGGCCGGGCGCGCTTCGTGCTGCGCGGGGCGGTCAAGGCCGGGACGACCCTCGGCAAGCACGTGGCCGACCACGGTGACGGCGTGATCGACCTGGCGATCGGGGTGCGGTCAGCGGAAGAGGCCTTCGCCTACGCGACCGCCCATGGCGCGGCCGGCCTGGCCGAACCCCAGACCTTCGAGGACGAGCACGGCAAGGTGGTGCTCGCGAGCATCGCCAGCTACGGCGAGACCAGCCACACGCTGGTGGAACGGTCCAACTACTCCGGCCCGTACCTGCCCGGCTACGTGGCGGCGGAGCCGATGGTCACTGCCCAGGGCCGGCCCTTCTTCACCGAGATCGACCATTGCGTCGGCAACGTGGAACTGGGCCGGATGGACGAGTGGGTCGGGTTCTATCACCGGGTCATGGGCTTCACCAACATGAAGGAGTTCGTCGGTGACGACATCGCCACCGAATACTCCGCGCTGATGAGCAAGGTGGTCGCGGACGGTTCCCGCAAGGTGAAGTTCCCGATCAACGAGCCGGCGCCGGGCAAGAAGAAGTCCCAGATCGACGAGTACCTGGAGTTCTACGGCGGGGCAGGCGTGCAGCACATCGCCCTGGTCACCGACGACATCGTGGCCACCGTACGTGCCATGCGGGCTGCCGGGGTGACGTTCCTCGACACGCCGGACAGCTACTACGACACCCTCGGCGACTGGGTCGGCGAGACACGCGTCCCCCTCGCGGAACTCAGGCAACTGCGGATCCTCGCCGACCGGGATGAGGACGGTTACCTGCTGCAGATCTTCACCAAGCCGGTGCAGGACCGCCCGACGGTGTTCTTCGAGTTGATTGAGCGCCATGGCTCGCAGGGGTTCGGAAAGGGAAACTTCAAAGCGCTGTTCGAGGCGATCGAGCGCGAGCAGGCCCGCCGCGGCAACCTCTGACCGTCCCGCCCCGCGACTGCCCGGAAGCGCGGGTTCAATGAGTCGTCGCAACGGGGCTGGTGGTCCAGCCCACATGGAGGTTACCGGCGGAAAAAGAGACGGTACGCCACGGTATTCACGGCTACGGTGAGGCGGCCAGCCGGAGGTGACCATGGAGCAGATCAGCAAGCGGCTGATGAACTGGGCGTCTGTCCTGGAGGAGAGCACGCTCGCGCAGGCGCAGCGCACGGCGTCGATGCCGTTCGTGTTCCCGCACCTGGCGCTCATGCCGGACGCGCACCTTGGCAAGGGGGCGACGGTCGGCTCGGTCATCCCGACCCTTGGCGCGGTCATCCCCGCCGCCGTGGGCGTGGACATCGGGTGCGGCATGATCGCCGTGCGCACCCAGTTCACCGGCGACGACGTCAAGCGCCGGGGCGATCTCGGCACACTGCGCGAGGCAATCGAGGATGCCATCCCGCTGTCGGCCGGGGTCTACAACGCCTCCGTCCGCCACGCGCACACCGCTGCGAGGATCGCGGAACTTGAGGGGTCCGACGGGGCGGAGAGCGCGGAGCGGGCCACCCCCAACTGGCGGCTGCAGTTGGGCAGCCTCGGGTCCGGCAACCACTTCATCGAGGTCAGCCTGGATGAGGTGGGCCGTGCCTGGCTGTTCCTGCATTCCGGGTCGCGCGGTACCGGCAACCGGCTCGCCACCAAGCACATCAAGATCGCCCGGTCACTGGCCACGAAGTGGTGGATCCCCCTCCCGGACCCTGACCTGGCCTACCTGGTGGAGGGAACGGATGAGTTCTGGGCCTACATCCGCGACCTGCGGTGGGCGCAGCACTTCGCACTGCTGAACCGCGAGGAGATGATGGACCGGGTCATCGGCTGCTTCGGTGAATGGATCGGCGCGGGCATCGAGCCGGAGGAGACCGTGAACTGTCACCACAACTACACGGTGCGGGAGGAGCACTTCGGCAAGAAGGTGTGGCTGTCACGCAAGGGGGCGATCGATGCCTCGGCCGGGACGCCCGGGCTCATCCCGGGTTCCATGGGCACTCGCTCCTATGTGGTGTCCGGCAAGGGAAACCGGCTCGCGCTGAACTCCTCGCCGCACGGGGCCGGCCGCCAGTACAGCCGGTCGGCAGCGCGCAAGAGGTTCACCCGCGCTCAGCTGGACACTGCCATGACCGGGATCGAGTGGCGCCGGACCGACGAGTTCCTTGACGAGATCCCGGGCGCCTACAAGGACATCGACGTGGTCATGAACGACGCCAAGGACCTGGTCGAGATGCGCCATACCCTCCGCCAGATCGTCAACGTCAAGGGCGACTGACGCGCTCGCGCGCCCACGCATCCGCAACGTGATCATGGGAAAATGGGGGCCCTGGCCCCCATTTTCCCATGATCACCAGCGGGAGTGCCCGGGAACGCGCGGGAGGCACGGGAGCGCACCGGCCCAGCGTGCGCACCGGTCAGCAGCCCCCTGTCAGGCCGCCGACCAGTACCGGTCGGCGGCAAACAGCAGGGCCGCCGCCCCGATCAGCCCTGCGCTCTGGCCGAGTGCCGCCGGCACCACCCGCACGTCCCGCGCGAAATCGAGCCCGAGGTGGGTGCGCAACGCCTCAGCCAGCGGGTCGAACAGCAGCGCCCCGGCCTGAGCGAAGCCGCCCCCGATCGCGACCACCTCCAGGTCACACAGGTGCGTCGCGGACGCGATCGCCACCCCCAGTGCCTGGCCCGCCCGCCGCATGGCGGCCAGGGCTACCGGGTGACCGTGGGCGGCGTCGCCGGCGAGGTCCTTGGCTGTCACGTGCGCCTGGCCCGGCCGCCACCCCTCCCGCTGGGCCCAGGCCGCCAGCGCCGGGCCGCGGGCAATCGCCTCCAGGCAGCCCCGCCCGCCGCACACGCAGATCGGGCCGTCGGGATCTGCCACGACATGGCCGATGTGACCCGCGTTGCCGGTGGCGCCATTGACGAGCCGCCCGTCCAGGACCAGCCCGCCACCGATCCCGGTGGACACGACCATGCCAAGGATTGTGCCCCGGCCCCGTCCTGAGCCGCGCCAGTGCTCGCCCACGGCCACGCAGATCGCATCGTTGTGAATCCTGACTGGCAAGCCGGGGAAGCGGCCCTGAAGCCTTTCCCGCAGCGGGAACCCCCGCCAAGCCGGGATGTTCAGCGGGGACACCCGGCCGGCCGGCCATTCCATGGGCCCGCCGCATCCGCATCCGACCCCCGCCAGGCCGGCTGCGGCATCCAGCCTGGCTTCCGCGAGCAGCCGTGTGAGCAGGGCGTCGAGCGTGCGCCACAGTTGTTCGGCGTCGAGTTCCGTTGGCGTGGCCGTCTGCCCCCAGGAGGCCAGCCGCCCGCCGGGTTCCACCAGCCCGGCCGCGAATTTGGTGCCGCCGATGTCAATTGCCAGGGCGGGTCCCGCACGTGTCATCCTCCGCCTCCCGTTCCGGCCTGCGTCGCCGGGCGCTGTGTGCACCCGGCCAGGGTAGATAGTGTCGAATGGTGCACTCAGACAGCCACACGCGCCACGCCGCAAGCCCGACGCCACGCCCAGCGACCGCGACCACCGGGGAACTGCGCGCGAGCGGCCACGAATACCTGCCGGTCAAGGAAGAGATCCGGCGTAACCTGCTGGCCCGCATGCGCGCCGGCCAGGACAGGTTTCCGGGAATCATCGGGTTCGGTGACACGGTGCTCCCGCACATGGAGCGGGCCCTCCTGGCAGGACACGACACGATCCTGCTCGGCGAGCGGGGACAGGGCAAGACCAGGCTGATCAGGACCCTGCCGGGACTGCTCGATGAATGGACGCCGATGGTGGCCGGGTGCGAAATCAACGATCACCCGTACCAGCCGGTGTGTGCCAGGTGCCAGCGGCTGGCGGCCGGGCAAGGCGACGACCTGCCCATCACCTGGCGGCACCGGAGCGAACGGTACGGCGAGAAGCTCGCCACTCCCGACACCAGCGTGGGCGACCTGATCGGCGACATCGACCCCGTCAAGGTTGCGGAGGGCCGCACCCTCGGGGACCCGGAAACGATCCACTTCGGGCTGGTACCACGGACCAACCGCGGCGTGTTCTGCCTGAACGAGCTTCCCGACCTGGCTGAGCGCATCCAGGTTTCGCTTCTGAACGTGCTCGAGGAGCGGGACATCGGGGTGCGGGGGTACTCGTTGCGGCTGCCTCTCGACCTGGTCCTGGTGGCAAGCGCGAACCCGGAGGACTACACCAACCGGGGACGGATCATCACGCCGCTCAAGGACAGGTTCGGCGCCGAAATCCGGACCCACTACCCGCTCACGCTCGCCGATGAACTCGCGCTCGTCGAGCAGGAGGCGGAGATCTCCGCCGATGGCGCGGAACGTGGCGCTGCCCTGCCGCAGCACGTCGCGGAGGTGATCGCGCGCTTCACCCGGCTGGTGCGGTCCTCCACGGCGATCGACGCGCGGTCCGGGGTCTCCGCCCGGTTCGCGATCGCCGCCGCCGAGTCCGCCGCGGCCTCCGCCGTCCGCCGGGCGGCGCTGGCGAGGGAGGAGCAGCCGGTGGCCAGGATTTGCGACCTCCCGCCCGTCGTGACCACCCTGCGGGGCAAGATCGAGTTTGAGGTCAGCGAGGAAGGCAGGGAAGAGGAGGTGCTGGAGCACCTGCTGCGGCGGGCCACCGCGGACACCTTCCGTGCCCGGCTCGGCGGCGCGGACCTGACCGGCCTGCTCGCCATCTTCGATCAGGGACGCCGGGTGGAGTCCGGTGAGCTCGTCCCCGCGGCCGACCTGCTGTCCCGGGTGGGGCAGGTGCCGGGGCTGGCGAAGATCATGGACCGGCTCGGCATGGACGGCAGCGAGTCGCCAGGGCACGCGGCCGCCGCGGTCGAGTTCGCGCTGGAAGGCCTCTACCTGATGCGGCGGCTGTCCAAAGACGTCATCAGCGGCGGAACCGTCTACCGGACCTAGGACGATGATGTGACTGGTTACCGGTACGGCGCGTACCACGATGGGCCCGACCCGCTCGCACCCCTCTACGACGCCCGCCACGCGCTGGACGAGATGGGGGAGGCGGTCCTTGGCGGCGCAGACCCGGGCAGCGCCCTGCGCGATCTGCTGCGGCGCGGAATGTCGGACCGCCAGGGCCTCGATGACATGCTCCGGCGGGTCCGGGAACGGCAGCGGGAGGTCCGCGACCGCGGGCGCCTGGACGGCATCCTGGAGCAGGCCCGGGCCCTGCTGGACACCGCGATCGGGCAGGAGCGCGCGGAGCTTTTCCCCGATCCCAGCGATGATGCGCGGATGCTGGAGGCGGAACTCGACGCGCTGCCCGCTGACACCGCCCAGGCGATCCGGCGGCTGGCGGACTACTCGTGGCGCTCAGCGGCCGCCAGGGAAACGTTCGACCAGCTCAAGGACCTGCTCCAGCGGGAGGTGCTGGACAGCCAGTTCCACGGCATGAAGGACACGCTCTCCCACCCGGACCCGGCAGCGCTGCAGCGGGTCAAGGACATGCTCGCCGAACTGAACCAGATGCTGGACGCCGATGCCAGGGGCGAGCACACCCAGGCAGACTTCGACGCCTTCATGGAGCGCTACGGTGATCTCTTCCCGGACCGCCCGGCGAACCTGGAAGAACTCGTCGACCAACTGGCGCGCCGGGCCATGGCGGCGCAGCGCGTGCTCGACTCGCTCAGCCCGGGCCAGCGCGACGAACTGGCGTCGCTGATGGAGCAGGCGCTCCAGGACGCCGGGCTGGCCGCGGAGATGGCGCGGCTCGCCGACGCGCTCCGCACCCGGCGCCCAGAACTGGACCTGGCTGCCCCCGGGCAGGAAACCATGACCGGCCAGGACCCGCTCGGCCTGGGGGATGCCACCACAGCCCTGGCCGACCTCGCCGACCTCGCCGAACTGGAAGCGGCGCTGGGGCAGGACTACCCGGGGGCGCGCCTGGACGACATCGACGAGGCCGCCATCCGGCGGGCACTGGGGCGCCAGGCCGTGGACGACATGGAGGCGTTGCGCCAGATCGAGCGGGAACTGGAGCGGCAGGGATACCTGCAGCGCAGCGCCGGAAAGCTGGAGCTCACCCCGAAGGCAGTGCGCAGGCTGGGGGAAACGGCACTCCAGCGGATCTTCGCCGAGCTGCCGGAAGGCCGCTACGGCGACCACGAGCAGCGAAACGCCGGGCAGGCGGGTGAGCACACCGGCGCGACCCGGCCCTGGGAGTTCGGGGACCAGCAGCCAATCGACACCCCCACCACGCTGCGCAACGCGCTGCTCCGGAATCCCGCCGCCGTGCGCGGCGAACCGGGCCGAGCGGCCGAATCTGCCCGGGCGGGCGAACCGGGCCGGCCACGCGTGCGCCTGTCCGCAAGGGATTTCGAGGTCGCGGAGACCGAGCGGCGGGCGTCGGCGGCGGTATGCCTGCTGGTGGACCTGTCCTACTCGATGGCGCTGCGCGGCACGTGGGGCGCTGCCAAGCAGACCGCGCTCGCGCTGCACGCGCTGATCCGCAGCCGGTTCCCGCAAGACTCGGTACAGGTGATCGGGTTCTCCAACTACGCCCGCGAACTGCGTGAGACAGACCTGGCCGGGCTGGGCTGGGACATGGTGCAGGGCACGAACCTGCATCACGCGCTGATACTGGCGGGACGCTACCTTGACCGCCGTCCCGGGCACGACCCGGTCGTGCTGATCGTCACCGACGGCGAGCCAACCGCCCACCTGCGGCGAGACGGGCGCTCCTGGTTCGACTGGCCGCCGGCCCCGGAGACGCTGGAACTCACCCTCGCCGAAGTGGACAAGATGACCCGCCGGCGGGCAGCCCTGAATGTCTTCATGCTTGCCGAGGATGAAAGACTGACCGCTTTCGTCAACGAGGTAGCCAGGCGTAACGGCGGGCGCGTGCTACGGCCCCAGCCGGAACGGCTCGGTGAGTTCGTCGTCAGCGACTTTTTGCGCACCCGCCGTGCGGGCAGGCGATAGGTTGCCATTACCGCACGTATTCCGTGACCTCGCCACGAAGCTCCCCCGGCCGTAGTAACGTTCGGCAGTCAAACCAGATGAGCGGCCGGGTCATCGGCAGGTGGTATTGCGGGGCCCGGCACATCTGTCAAGGAGGACAACGTGAGTTCTGTCAATGCCGCGGGCGGCCAGTCGAACAAACGGCTGATCGCGCTGGTTCTCGCGGTCGTCGCCGTTCTGTTCATCATCCTGGGCATCATCTACCTGGCCGTCCCGGCCGGATCCCTGCCCGCCCTCTTCGGCAAGACCACCCCGGCCAACGGCCACCACTCGGTGCGCATGATTGTTTCGTTCGTGGTTGGCCTGGTGCTCCTCGGAGCGGCCTGGTACGTCAACAGGGGCGGCACGTCCGCGGACTCCAGCGCGGATGCCACCCCCGTGGACGCCTCCACCCGCGAATAGGACCAGCGCAAGGTTCGGCGGGCTCCTGCCGGAGACCCGCCCTGGCGCCACATGAAGCCCCCGAGCACCCCGGTGCCGGGGGCTTCATCGTGACCACCAGCAACCGCGAAACCCCAACGACCGCGAGTCTTCTCAACGTGCACGGCCGCTGCCGCGCGGCTGCCGGTGAACTCGGCCGGCGACCTCTAGGATCGGTTCATGTCTTTCACCGACCGGCTCATGCTGTGGTTCCACGTCGCCTTCGTCATCTTCACGATCGGGCCGGTCACCATCGCGGTCATGTCGACCCCCCGCTACATCAGGACCCGCAATGTCGCGGTGCTCCGGTACCTGCTCCGGCTGACCAGGATCTTCGGGGTCGCCTCCCTGGGCGTCCTGGCCTTCGGGATCGGGCTCGGGCAGTCCCTCAGCGAACTCAGCAAGGGCTGGCTGACTGTGTCGATGACGCTGTTCGTGGTGTCGCTCGTACTGCTCGTGCTCATCATGCGCGACCAGCGCCGCGCGATAACCGCGCTGGAGACGGCGGCTACCGACGAAGCGCTGAGCGCCGTGCGCCCCGCCGCTCAGTCCGGCGAGGGCGACGCGGACCCGGTCAGCACCAATGGCAACGACCGTGCGCCACCCGCCCGTGCCGCCGACGAGCCCTCGCACATCGCGACCGTGGAACGCGGCCGCATCGCCTCGCTCGGCGGCGTCATCAGCCTGATCTGGCTGACCATTCTGGTGCTCATGATCTGGAACTCCTGACCCGGGCCGAGCCCTGGAGTGGTGGTCACGCACTGCCGGGTGTGCCTGCGAGCCGCAGGCCAAGCTCGATGAGCGCCCATCCGGCGCGCTGCCGAGCCGATCGGCGCGCGGCGCGGCGCTCCGGAAGCGCGGGCCGGGGGCTCCGCCGGGCATACCGGAGCATCTCGCGCTGGTGCTCCTTGGCGAGTTGCTCCATCAGGTACGGGTGCATGTCTGTCTCCTTGTCAGCCTGCCGCGACTTGCGCCGCGCGCCCTAGGCGGACATCGCCGCTGACCGAGCGGCAGGTCACGGTCGCGGTGACATCGCCGCCCGCATCCGAATCCTCGAGTTCACTGCTCGCATCGCCGGAGAGCGTCGCGAGGTCGAGCCGGAGGCAAATCCCCGGGATCACTCCCACGGTGATATCGCCTGATGTGGTTTTGACGTCGATCCGGCCGGTGGCAGCCCGCCTGATCGCCACGTCGCCGCTGACTGACTGGCAGGTCGCGTCGCCATCGGAGCCGCCGATCACGATGTCACCGGAGACAGTCCTGACTCGCGCTGTCCCGGACCTGTCCAGTTGCACATCTCCGGACGCGGTCTGCACCTCGGCCAAGCGGAGCACATGCCCGGCGGCGACGTCGCCGCTCACGGTGCGCACCTCGAGCGCCCCGAGCGTGCCATTGCAGCGCACGTCGGCGACCGCGGTGTCGATCTCGCACGAGGAGCCTTCTGGCAGCCGGACGACGACGTCGAACTGCGAGGAACGTCCCGTTAGCAACCCGAACCGCTTCTGGTCGCCGATCAGCAGCCGGCCGCCCTCGAATTCGACCCTGATCTGGGAGAGCGGATCGTCCCCGCCCCACCTAGCGTGGGCCGGCTCGATCTCGACGGTGACGTCCTGCGTGGGTACGGCGGCCACTGTGATGCTGCCGTCGGGTATGCGGATCCGCGCCTCGATCGGTTCGCTCGCCGGGAACTCCCACGAAGCCATGGTGGTCTCCTCTCTGCGCCGGGCTCCGTCAGCTCCGCGCGGTGCCAGTGATTCGCTGCCCGAGCCCGCGGCGGAACGGTGATGTGGTCCTGCCGGTGGGCGCATCGAGAGCGCGCCGCGCCGCGCGGACAAGCCAGGTGTTCACCGAGACCCCATCGGCAGCGGCCGCCGCATCGATGCTGGATTTCACGTTCTCCGACAGGCGCAGCGTCACCCGCGCCACACCCGCGTCGTCGGCGTCAGCGGGGCCGGGCTCATCCGGCTCGCTGGGTGCGGTGGCCTGAACCACGAACGAGGCCTCGCCGCCGGCCAGCCTCACCTCAACCACCGCGTCGTCGAGCCGGGAGGTGATTTCCGCCGCGGCGGCCGTCAGCACATCCAGCAGCGTCAGCCTGACCGAAGATTCCAGTGCCTGACTGATCATCTCGGCCGAGCGGGCGACATCCTCGCCCGCAACGCGGGTGATCGACGCCAACTCGCCACGCAGCATCGTGACGTACTCTGACAGCTCCATGACATCACTATGACGTCATAGATGACATTAGTCAAGCGTCACGACGCCGTCAGGGCGGAGCGAGGGCCTGGCGCAGGTCTTCCAGCAGGTCGTCACAGGACTCGATGCCGACAGACAGGCGGATCAGGTCGCCGGGCACCTCCAGCGGTGACCCGGCGGCCGAGGCGTGCGTCATCCGGGCCGGGTGCTCGATCAGCGACTCCACGCCGCCGAGCGACTCGCCGAGGGTGAACACCCGGGTGCGCCCGCACACCGCGACCGCCGCCTCCTCGCCGCCGCGGACCCGGAACGACACCATCCCGCCGAACCCGCGCATCTGCTTGGCCGCCGTCTCGTGACCGGGATGCGACGGCAGCCCCGGGTAGAGCACACCCGTCACGGCCGGGTGCGCGGCGAGCATGAGCGCCACCCTGTGGGCGTTTTGCGAATGCCGGTCCATCCGGACCGCAAGCGTCCTGATCCCCCGCAGCGTCAGCCAGGAATCGAATGGCCCCGCAACCGCACCGGTCGCGTTGCGGTAGAAGGCCAGCCGCTCGCCCAGTTCCGGGTCGGCCACCACCAGGGCGCCGCCCACCACGTCCGAGTGGCCGCCCAGGTACTTGGTGGTCGAGTGGACCACCGCGTCCGCGCCGAGCGCGAGCGGGTTCTGCAGGTACGGCGAGGCGAACGTGTTGTCCACCACCAGCAGCGCCCCCGCCTCCCGGCACAGCTGCGCGAGCCCGGTGATGTCCGCAATCGACAGCAGGGGGTTGGTGGGCGTCTCCACCCAGACCACCCGCGCAGGCCGCTCCCTCAGAGCATGCTGAACGGCTTGCGCGTCCGACACGGGCACCGGCTGGTAACTCACCTGCCAACTGGCCAGGACCTTGTCGAACAGGCGGTAGGTGCCGCCGTAGGCATCATGCGGGATGATGACGTGGTCGCCGGGCCGGCAGACGGTGCGCAGCAGGCAGTCCTCGGCCGCCATGCCGGACGCGAAGGCCAGCGCCCCGGCACCGCCCTCCAGCGCCGCCAGGCACTCCTCCAGCGCGGTCCGGGTCGGGTTCGCGGTCCGCGAGTACTCATAACCCGCCCTGAGCCCGCCCACGCCGTCCTGGGCGTAGGTGGAGACCTGGTAGATGGGCGGGACCACGGCCCCCGTCGCCGGGTCGGGCGCTTGCCCGGCGTGGATCGCCAGCGTCTCGAACCCTCCGGTCACGGGGCACCTCCCGCCAGGAACGCGAGCACGTCCTGCCGGGTGATCATGCCGGCTGGGCGGCCGTCCACCAGCACCACCGCGGCCCCGGCCTTCTCCAGCGCCTCCACCGCGCGGCTGACCTGCTCGCCCGACCCGACCATGGGCAGCGCTACCGACATGTGATCGCCGACCGGGTCCTTCGGGCTCGCGCGGCCGGAAACGAGGGCGTCGAGCAGATCGCGCTCGACCACCGAGCCGACCACTTCGGCAGCCATCACCGGGGGCTCCTCCTTCATGACCGGAAGCTGGGACACGTTGTACTCGCGCAGGATGCTGATCACGTCGGCGACCGTCTCCCCGGGGTGGGCGTGCACGAAGTCTGGAAGGCCGGCACTCTTGCGCGCGAGGACTTCGGCGATCTTGGGCTCGGCGGACTGCGCGCTGAGGAAGCCGTAATCGGCCATCCACTCGTCGTTGAAGATCTTCGACAGGTAGCCCCGGCCACCGTCGGGGAGCAGCACCACGATCACGTCGCCAGGGCTGGCGGTGGCGGCGGCCCGCAGCGCGGCGACGACCGCGAGCCCGCAGGAGCCGCCGGTGAGAAGCCCTTCCTCCCGCGCCAGCCGGCGGGTCATCAGGAACGAGTCGGCGTCGCTGACCGCGATGACCTCGTCGCAGACGCTGGGATCATAAGTGGCAGGCCAGATGTCCTCACCCACGCCCTCGACCAGGTAGGGGCGGCCGGTGCCGCCGGAGTACACCGAGCCTTCCGGGTCGGCGCCGATCACCTTCACCCGGCCGCCCGAGACCTCCTTGAGGTAGCGGCCGGTACCGGTGATCGTGCCGCCGGTGCCGATCCCCGCCACGAAGTGCGTCACGGTGCCGTCGGTCTGCGCCCAGATCTCCGGGCCGGTGGAGTGATAGTGCGACGCCGGGTTCTGCTCGTTGGAGTACTGGTCCGGCTTCCAGCCGCCGGGTGTCTCGCGGGCCAGCCGGGTGGACACCGAGTAGTAGGACTCGGGGTGGTCGGGCGGCACCGCACCGGGGCAGACCACAACCTCTGCGCCGTAGGCGCGCAGCACGCTGATCTTGTCCTGGCCGACCTTGTCGGGGCACACGAACAGGCATCGGTAGCCCTTCTCCGCTGCCACTATGGCCAGGCCCACGCCGGTGTTGCCCGAAGTCGGCTCGATGATCGTGCCGCCAGGGCGCAGCGCCCCGGACGCCTCGGCGGCTTCCACCATGCGCAGCGCGATCCGGTCCTTGACCGACCCGCCGGGATTGAAATACTCCACCTTGGCCAGCACCGTGGCAGCCACGCCCCGGGTAACCCTGCGCAGCCGCACCAGTGGGGTGTTCCCCACCAGGTCAATCAGCGATTCATGGACCTGCATGGCCCGGCACCTCCCCTATCAGCACCGGTCTCGGGACACCGCAGCAGGTCATGGGTGCCACCGCAACGGTTCTGATCACCCGACGCTATCCCACCCACCCCGCGGCAGTGTGCTGGGGCGCTGGCCTACCGTAGGCTACTAGTCAGTACGCCAAGCGACCAGAGGGAGCCGTCATGCCCGAGGCAGTTATCGTCGCTACCGCCCGTTCCCCCATCGGCCGGGCATTCAAGGGATCCCTCACCACCATCCGGCCGGACGACCTGACCGGGCAAATGGTGACCGCCGCGCTGGCCCAGGTACCCCAGCTCGACCCCGCCGACATCGGCGACCTCATGCTCGGGTGCGGGCTTCCGGGCGGTGAGCAGGGATTCAACATGGCCCGGGTGGTGGCGATCATGCTCGGCTGGGACCACCTGCCGGGCACCACGATCACCAGGTACTGTTCCTCCTCGCTGCAGACAACCCGGATGGCATTCCACGCGATCAAGGCCGGTGAGGGCGATGTGTTCATCTCCGCCGGGGTGGAGTGCGTGAGCCGGCTCGCCAAGGGCAGCAGCGACAGCTGGCCCGACACCCGCAACCCGGTTTTCGCCGCTGCCGAGGCCCGGACGGTGGAACGGTCCGGCGACGGCGCACCCGCGTGGCAGGACCCGCGCGAGGACGGCTCGATCCCTGACATCTACATCGCCATGGGGCAGACCGCGGAGAACGTCGCGCAGATGCGGGGTATCACCCGCCGCGCGCAGGACGAGTTCGGGGTGCGGTCGCAGAACCTGGCGGAGAAAGCGCTCGCCAACGGATTCTGGCAGCGTGATATCACGCCGGTCACGCTGCCGGACGGCACGGTGCTGTCCGCCGATGATGGCCCGCGGCCCGGCACGACGCTGGAGAAGGTGGCGGGGCTGAAGCCGGTCTTCCGCCCCGATGGGACCGTGACGGCGGGCAACTGCTGCCCGCTCAACGACGGCGCGGCAGCGGTGGTGATCATGAGCGACCGCAAGGCGGCCGACCTGGGCATCACCCCGCTCGCGAGGATCGTCTCCACCGGCCTGTCCGCGTTGTCGCCGGAGATCATGGGCCTTGGCCCGGTTGACGCCTCCCGGCAGGCGCTCGGCCGGGCGGGCATGTCGATCGATGACATCGACCTGGTCGAGATCAACGAGGCGTTCGCCGCCCAGGTCATCCCGTCCTACACCGGCATCGGGATCGACATCGACAAGCTGAACGTCAACGGCGGAGCCATCGCCGTCGGCCATCCGTTCGGCATGACCGGGGCCAGGATCACCTCGACGCTGCTGAACAGCCTTGCGTTCCACGACAAGACCTTTGGCCTGGAGACCATGTGCGTCGGTGGCGGCCAGGGCATGGCCATGATCTTCGAGCGCTTGTCCTGACCAATCCGGCGGGTCCTTTTTTCGAGAACTTTCCGCAAGCCTGGTGACAAGAGATCTTCCTGCCCTTTACTGTTTCGCCCGGCTTCCGCTGCACTGGGCGGCGGGGCCCGGCCAGCCGGCCGCCCCCAGCTCCGGCCCCACCGGTGCCCCCTGACATGATGAACGGCGGCGTCTGCGGACCGCGCCGACGGCCTTGGCACCCCGAGGTTTCGAAAAGGTCACGACCAGGGGGTTGCCAGGAGCGCCAGCCGTGATGCAGGCTCAACAGCAAGAAGGTGTCCACCCCCTGGAGGTGCCAGTTGACTCTGAACCACTCCTCCGAGACGCACAAGAACCTGATAGCGCGCATCCCGTTCGTCACCGGACGTGACCTCCCGGAGTGGTTCGCAAGTCTGGAATCTGGACCTGCCTTCTTGCGCTGCGAGGAACGGGCTCACTGGCTGGCGGACGAGCATGGGCTCACGCACGGCTATGCCAGCGCGATCGTGCACGAGTATGAGGTGAGACGGCGCATCAGGCTAAACTTTGCCTGATGGATCTTGACCGGGCGACGGACTTTCTGTCGTCCCATCACCGAGCTGTGCTCGCGACCTTCCGGGCCGATGGCCGGCCCCAGCTCTCACCGGTGCTGTGCGCGGTGGACGACGATGGCCGGGTACTGATAAGCACCCGGGAAACCGCGATCAAGGCGAAGAACGCCCGGCGAAACCCACAGGCCGCGCTGTGCGTGTTCAGTGACGGGTTTTTCGGCGACTGGGTCCAGGTTGAAGGGGAGGCGGAGATCATCCCGCTGCCCGGCGCCATGGAACTCCTCGTTGATTACTACCGCCGCGTTGCCGGCGAGCACCCCGACTGGGCGGACTACCGGGCGGCGATGAAGCGCGACCAGCGCGTCATCATGCGGGTAACCATCACCAGAGCCGGCCCGGATGTGAGCGGCTGAGCGGTCCTGGTGCGAGCTGCTGACCAGGGCATCATCGCAGCTCAGGCAAGATATAGCGGGCGGGCGACAGCCAACTCGAAATGCGCCTGGTTATCAGCATGCGCGGGGACGACGGCCTGGCAGTGCCCCCGGTCGGAGTCGAACCGACACTGGGGACCCTTTTAGGGGGCCGGCCTCTTCCCTTGGGCTACGGGGGCTGGGACATGATACCCCGGTCGGTCCGAACCATTCTTGGCTAGCCGTTTAGGGAGTAGAAACATTCACCCTGGTTCACATATCCAATTCTGCCGCCACGACCGTCGAATGCGAAGCGTTACTTTTTTGCCCAGATATGGAAAGATTGCCCACGCAGGGTAATCGCTTCTCCGGCACCGTACAAGCTATCTCGCGTGCCCGCCGGAAGACGGAATCCAGCATGGCTGGCGTGACCCGGCCGGTGAACGTGTTTTGCTGGCTCGGGTGATAACAGCCGAGCAGCAGGATCTGCCCTTCGCGGCGCGAAGCCGGGGCCGCGAGCAGGACCTCGTTACCGTGCCCGAACCCGGGCCGCGGCCGGGGCAGCGAGAAAGCGGCTGAACGCAGCAGAGACCACGTCGCCTGCCAAGCGAAGGCACCAAGGCACACGACTACCCGGACCGACGCGGCGACGAGGCCGAACTCCGCGGCCAGCCACGGCGCGCAGGTGTCTCGCTCCGACACGGATGGCTTGTTCACTGGTGGCGCGCATCGCACCGCCGCGACCAGCCGGGCACCGATCAGCCGCTGGCCATCACCGGCGGCCGTTGACGTGGGACGAGCAGCGAGCCCGCATCGGTGCAGCGAGGCGAACAGGAAATCGCCGCTTCGGTCCCCGGTGAAGATGCGCCCCGTGCGGTTGCCACCATGAGCCGCCGGGGCCAGCCCGACGATCAGCACGCCGGGCCGCGGATCGCCCCAGCCGGGAACTGGCCGCCCCCAGTAGCTCTCGTGGCGCGAAGACCGCCGCTTCACGCTGGCAACCTGTTCCCGCCACTCCACCAGCCGGGGACAGGCACGGCACACCGACTGGCGCGCCGTCAGCTCAGCCAGGTCCCCGGCCCCGGCTGCGAGCGCCCGCACGTCCGCGGCATCGCGTGCGATCGGTGTGGCAGCAGTGGCAGGATCCTCCGGCCAGCCGGTGCCAGGGCCGGTCACCGGACGGCTTCTCCCACCAGCGACCAGGCGATGCCGTCGAGAATGTCGTGTTCGCTCACCAGCACCTCCGCGAAACCGAAACGCTGCATGATCCGCATCAGAACCAGCGCCCCGCCACCGATCACATCTACCCGGCCCGGGTGCATGACGCTCAGCCCGGCCCGCTCCGCCCGCGTCTGGCTCAGCAGCCGCAGCGTCTGTTCCTGGACTGCGCCCGCGCTGATGCGGGAGTGATGAATCCGGGCGGGGTCGTAGCTGCCGAGCCCCAGCGCCAGCGCGGCCACGGTCGTCACCGACCCGGCAAGGCCCACCAGCGTCCGTGCCTGCGCGACCGGGACCTTGGCAGCCACCGCGCCGAGCGCGGCATCGACATCGGCGCGCGCCGCCGCCACCTCTGTCTCCCGGGGCGGGTCACCATGCAAGTGCCGTTCGGTAAGCCGGACGCAGCCGATATCCACGCTCAAAGCGGCCGTTACGGCGCGCGTGCCGCCGAGCACAAACTCCGTCGAGCCCCCGCCGATGTCGGCGACCAGGTACGGTGCGGCGGCACGCCCGGCAAGTTCCGTGGTCGCGCCGGTGAACGACAGGCGGGCCTCCTCGTCACCGCTCAGCACCTCGGGCTCGATACCGAGAACCGCGTGCACCCCGGCCACGAAGTCCGCCCTGTTCGCCGCGTCGCGGGTGGCGCTGGTCGCGACCATCCGCGTGGCTGTCACCGAGGCTTCCTCGGTGATCTCGTGATAGGCCCGCAACACCCGCAGTGTCCGGTCGAGTGCCTCGGGCGAAAGCCGGCCCGTGGCATCCACCCCCTGCCCGAGCCGGACGATCTCCATCTGCCGGTGCACGTCGGACAGGCTGCCCCGGGCCGGGTCCACGTCAGCCACAAGCAGCCGCAGTGAGTTCGTGCCACAGTCCATCGCCGCCACGCGAGTGGCGGCGTCCCCACGCACCAGGCCGCCCGTTACGGCGAGCTGATCACCAGTCATGGGACCTCCGGGCCGACGCAGGGTCCCGTCTCCCACCACGGGCCTACCGCCGCCGCGGTCTGCTGGCCAAGCGGGTTCGCTCCCGGCACGGCGAGTTCGTGTGCGAGCAGCGCATGGAGGCACTTGACCCGCTCAGGCATGCCTCCCGCGCTCTGCGTTCCCGGTGCCAGCGGTTTTACCCCAGCCGCGCGTGCCACCTCGTCGCGGCGGGCAAGGTAGTCACGGTGAGCGGCCAGGTATGCCGCACGCAGTGAGGCATCTTCCGCCAGCCGCTGCTGCATGTGCCGCATGATCCCAGCTGCTTCCAGCCGGCTGACCGCCGCGGCCGCCCGCGGGCAGGTCAGGTAGTAAAGCGTCGGGAACGGGGTGCCGTCGGCCAGGCGCGGCGCGGTCTCCACCACGTCCGGTAGCCCGCACGGGCACCGGTGCGCGACGCGCCGCAGCCCGCGCGGCACGCGTCCCAGCTGGGTCGCGACCACGGCCTCATCCGCCGTCACCTCGGGCTTGCCCGGTCCGCCCGCTCCACGGACTGCCACAACCGCTCGTACCACGGGGTGAGACTTGCGGCGGTCACGGCGGTGGGGCCACTGCCCGGGTGCCGGCCAATGACCACGTAGCAGGTCTCGTCCGGCAGGCACAGATGAAGCCGGTCCCTGGCCAGCTGCTCGATGTAGGCGGGATCGTTGAGCCGCTGCTGCTCGGCGTTCAGTGCCCGCAGCCGGGCCAGCAGCGACTGGCGCTGCACCTGAAGCTGATCGATCTGGCGCCGCTGCGCGATGTATTCGCGCACCGGGTAGGCGAGGCTGAGCGCGATCGCGCAGATCACCACCGCCAGCACCGCTGCCCGGCTGGTGAACCGGGTCCGGTCTGCTCGCTGCGTGGGCTCGGGCATCACTGGCCAAACGGTGTCCGGGGGAAGGCGGCGGCACCCGCGTACTCCGCGGCGTCGTCAAGCAGTTCCTCGATCCGCATGAGCTGGTTGTACTTCGCGACTCGTTCCGACCGGGCCGGTGCCCCCGTCTTGATCTGCCCGCAGTTGACCGCCACGGCGAGGTCAGCGATCGTCGTATCCTCCGTCTCGCCTGACCTGTGACTGATCATGCATGCATAACGGCTGCGCTGGGCCACCGCCACCGCGTCCAGAGTCTCTGTCACCGTGCCGATCTGGTTCAGTTTCACGAGCAGGGCATTGGCCACACCTTCGGAGATCCCGCGGCGCAGCCGTTCCGGGTTGGTGACGAAGATGTCGTCGCCGACCACCTGCACCCGGTCGCCGAGAGCCGCGGTCAGCGCCTGCCAGCCGTCCCAGTCCTCCTCGAAGAGCGGGTCCTCCAGGGAGACGATGGGGTAGGTGCCGAGCCACTCGCCATAAAGCCGCGTCATCTCCCCGGCGCTGCGCGTGCTGCCCTCGAAGCGGTAGCCCTCCTCGTCGTGGAACTCGTTGGCCGCGGCATCGACCGCGAGCGCGATGTCACGCCCGGGGGTGAACCCGGCCTTGCCGATGGCCTCGACGATCAGATCGAGCGCCGCCCGGTTGTGGGCAAGATCGGGCGCGAAGCCGCCCTCGTCACCGACGCCGGTGGACAGCCCGTGCTGTTTGAGCACGGACTTGAGCGCGTGGTAGGTTTCCGCGCCCCAGCGGACCGCCTCGGTGAAGGTGGCGGCCCCGACCGGCGCGATCATGAACTCCTGGATGTCTACGCTGTTGTCCGCGTGCGCTCCCCCGTTGAGAATGTTCATGCACGGCACCGGCAGCACGTGCGCGTTCGGGCCGCCGAGGTAACGGAAGAAGGGAAGCCCCGCCGACTCGGCAGCGGCCTTCGCCACCGCCACGCTCACCGCGACGATGGCGTTCGCGCCCAGCCGGGACTTGTCGGGCGTGCGGTCCAGGTCCATCAGCGCATGGTCGATGAGCCGCTGATCGTCAGCGTCGAACCCAAGCAGTTCCGGCTGGATCTCGTCGATGACCGACTGGACCGCCTTGGTGACCGCCTTGCCGCCGTAGGCGTCGCCACCATCGCGGAGCTCGACCGCCTCGAAAGCCCCGGTGGAAGCACCGCTCGGTGCGATTGCCCGGGCTTGCGTTCCGTCGTCCAGCATCACCTCGACCTCAACGGTCGGGTTACCCCGGGAATCCAGAACCTGCCTGGCGTGGACGACATCGATGGCGGACACGGAATGCTCCTCGTTGAGGTGATGAGAGCCGACTCTCCAGGATTGAGCCTAGTGGAGCGGCTGTCAGCGCAAGGGCCGGCCACGCCGTGACCAACCTCACGCCGGGCAACGGATCCCACCGCATGCCCCCACCGCCAGCCACCCCCTAGGTGTTGGGGTGTTCCCACGCCCGGACGCGGCTGGCGTAGCAGCGCGCGGCAGCCCGCAGTTCCAGCTCCGGGTCCAGCCCAGCCCGCCGTGCCTTCGCCACCAGCGCAAACAGCTCAGCGCCGATCTCAGAGCCCACCTGGTCAGCGAGTTCGGGTGGAGCGCCGACACGTTCTGCCCGGTGCTGGAGCTGGGCGGTGAGCGCGAGCGCGGGCTGCCCGAAGGGTACGGAGTCGACCGCCGAAGCTGGCCCGGTTCCGGCGCTGGCGCGTTCGGCGGCCTTGATCGCGTCCCAGTTGCGCTTGACCTCCTCCGGCCCGGTGACTTTGACGTCGCCGAACACGTGCGGATGCCTGCGGGTCAGTTTGCCGACGATGCCTGCAGCCACGTCATCGATGGTGAACCCGGTGCCATCGGTCCGTTCGGCCGCGACCCGGGCGTGAAAAACCACCTGGAGCAAGACATCACCGAGTTCGTCCCGCAATGCCGCCGGGTCGCCGCTCTCCAGCGCCTCCAGCGCTTCGTAGCACTCCTCCAGCAGATGCGGGGCCAGCGACTCGTGCGTCTGGCGGGCGTCCCAGGGGCAGGCCACCCGGAGCGTGTCCATGACCTCCACCAGGCGCAGCAAGGCCGCACCGGGCAGGTCAGCGGTCACTGTGGCGTCGTCAGCGGTCACTGTGGCGTCCCCCGACGGGCACGCCGGTGCTCACGCCTGTGGAGCCCTAGCATGCGGGCGTGAGCTGAGTTGATGGCCGCGGTGACGGCGTGGGCCCTTCCGGCGCCGACAGCGTCAGCGCCGCCGGGATGACAGCGAGGCGGCTGTAATCCATGCGCCCGTACTGCGGGTTGATCGTGATGCGGAGGCTCTTGGCGGCCAGGCACTGCTGCCTGTTGAGGGCCTGGCCCAGCATCTGCAGGGCGGACTGGGAGGTGGGCAGCGTGCCGCCGTCGAGCTGGCGAATGACGGCGTTCTGGATTGCCTGGTACCGGCCCAGCTCGCCGAGCATGTCCGGTGGCAGGCCATTCGCAACGGCCAGGTCAGCCAGCCGGATCTTGCCGTTGCCGCCCTGCTGGGCCCGCGCTGTGATAGCGGCGAGCGCACGCTGGGTCTCACCCTGGGAGACTGTGACATTGTGCTGAGCCCCGAGCTGCTCACCAATCTGGAACCGCACCAGCCACCCGAGCACCTCCTGCGCCACCTGGGACTTGGGGAACTGTAGCTGGATCCCGCCCTTGCTGGCCTGGTACGCGGTTTCCAGGTTGTCGACCTGTTTGGTCAGCGTGGCAGCCGAGATCCGCTGGTCGCCGACAATCGCTGCCGCACCCAGCCGCAGGGGTCCACACCCGGCCAGGGCAACAGCAGCGAGCGCGGCGGCGGTCACAGAGACGAACGTGCGGAACACGATGGCATCCCTTCTCATCCAGCGCCCTCTTGCTGGGCACTGGCCTGCAATCCGTTCGGCATGGCCGGGCCAGTCTCGCCGAACACCGCTTCGATGAGCTTCCCGCACCACCCGAGCAGTTCACGGTCACGCAGCAGCGGGGTCCCCACGTGGGTGCTGGACGCGGCCCTGGGCACTGGTACGAGCATCGTACGCACTGCGGGCTTGAGCACTGTCTTCGGGTAGAGACGCTGCACGCGGACCTGACGTGACTCCGGCAGCTCCACCGGCGAGAACCGGATATAGGTGCCCTGCTGGGTGATGTCGGTGAGCCCGGCGCGCCGCGCCTGTGCCCGCAGGCGGGCGACGGCGAGCAGGCTGAGGGCCGGCTCCGGCGGCGTGCCATAACGGTCGCTGAGCTCGTCATGGACGCCCGCGATGTCCTCGCCGGAGTCGATGGCGGCGATCCGGGTGTACGCCTCCAGCCGCAGCCGCTCGCCCGGTATGTACTCGTGCGGGATGTGGGCGTTCACCGGCAGTTCCACCCTGACCTCCGGCCGCTCGGCCGGGCCCGCGTCGCGCAATTCGCTCACGGCTTCGCCGATCATCCGCACATACAGGTCGAACCCCACGCCGGCGATGTGCCCGGACTGCTCACCGCCGAGGAGGTTGCCCGCCCCACGGATCTCCAGGTCCTTCAGCGCCACGTACATGCCCGCGCCCGCCTCGCTGTGCTGCGCGATCGTGGCCAGCCGCTCGTGCGCGGTCTCCGTCAGCGATTTGTCGCCCGGGAAAAGGAAGTAGGCGTAGGCGCGCTCGCTGCTGCGGCCTACCCGCCCTCGCAACTGGTGCAGCTGCGGCAGCCCGTAAGCGTCGGCGCGATCAACGATGAGTGTGTTGGCGTTCGGGATGTCTAGCCCGGACTCGATGATGGTGGTGGAGACGAGCAGGTCGAACTTCCGGTCAAGAAAATCGCCCATGATCGTCTCAAGCAGGCGCTCGTTCATCTGCCCGTGCGCGACCGCGATCCTGGCCTCCGGTATCAGCTCCGCCAGCCGCGCCGCCACCCGGGAGATCGACGAAACCCGGTTGTGCACGAAGAACGCCTGGCCGTCACGGAGAAGCTCGCGGCGGATGGCCGCCGCGATCTGCTTCTCGTCGTAGGGCCCCACCAGCGTGAGCACCGGGTGCCGCTCCTCGGGCGGGGTGAGGATGGTGGACATCTCCCTGATCCCGGCGATGCCCATCTCCAGGGTGCGCGGGATTGGCGTGGCAGACATGGCGAGCACGTCCACCTCCGTGCGCAGCCGCTTGAGGTACTCCTTGTGCTCCACCCCGAAGCGCTGCTCCTCATCGAGAATGATGAGGCCAAGCCGGGCGAACCGGGTCTCAGGGGAGAGCAGCCGGTGGGTGCCGATCACCACGTCCACGGTTCCGTCGGCCAGCCCCCGCCGGGTCTCCGCCACCTCGGCATCGCTCTGGAACCGCGACAGTGGTTTGACCACGACGGGGAAGGGCGCGTACCGCTCGCCGAACGTGGCGAGGTGCTGCTGCGCCAGCAGGGTGGTCGGCGCAAGCACGGCAACCTGCGTGCCGTCCTGCACCGCCTTGAACGCCGCCCGCACCGCGATCTCGGTCTTGCCGTAGCCGACGTCGCCGCAGATCAGCCGGTCCATCGGAACCTGCCGCTCCATGTCCAGCTTGACCTCGTTCACCGCGGCAAGCTGATCAGCGGTCTCGACATAGGGGAAGGCGTCCTCCAGCTCATGCTGCCACGGCGTGTCGGCGCCGAACGCATGGCCGGGCGACGCCATCCGGGCCGAATACAGCCGGATCAGGTCGGCCGCGATCTGGCGCACGGCCTTGCGGGCGCGCCCCTTGGTCTTCGCCCAGTCGGCACCACCGAGCCGGTGCAGGCTCGGGGCTTCGCCGCCGACATACCTGGTGACCTGGTCAAGCTGATCGGTTGGCACATACAGCCGGTCTGGCGGGTGCCCCCGTTTGCCCGGCGCGTACTCGATGACGAGGTATTCCCGCACCGCCCCCTGTATGGTGCGGCTGGTCATCTCCAGGTACCGGCCCACGCCGTGTTGTTCGTGCACGACGTAGTCGCCGGCGCTGAGCTGGAGCGGGTCGATGCCGCCCCGCCGCCGGCTGGGCATCCGGCGGGCGTCACGCGGGCCGGTGTGCTGACCCAGCAGGTCGGCTTCGGTCAGGACGGCAAGCCCGGCCGAATCCCAGGTCAGCCCGTGACCGATCAGCCCGGTGGTCACCCAGGCCGTGCCAGGTTCCGGTGGCGCGGCCACATCACCGAGCCGGGCACCGATGCCTTCCCCGCGCAGCATCTCGGCGAGCCGCTGCGCGGGGCCGTGCCCTTCCGTGACGAGCACTACCTTCCATCGCGCAGCCAGCCAGCCGCGCACATCCGCGAGGGCCTGGTCTGTGTTCCCCCGGTAGGAATGTGCCGGGCTCGCCCGGATGCGCACGGCCGGTCGGCCGGTGCCGTCGCTCCCCAGTGCGTCCACGTCCAGGGCGGCACCATCGGCACCATCTGGGCTCTCGAATGGCGTGATCGTCCACCACGCCAAACCCAGGTCATCGGCGGCGGCCCGGACCTGTGTGATCGACTGGAACGCCGCCGCCCCAAGGTCGACCGGCGCCTGTCCGCCGGCCGCGGCGTTCACCCAGGACGCCTCCAGGAACTCCTGGCTGGTCCGGACAAGATCGGCTGCCCGGGCGCGGATTCGCTCGGGGTCGCAGGCAAGCACGGCCGCCCGGCTGGGGATGTGGTCAAGCAGCAACTCCATCCTGCTCGCCAGCACCGGCGCGAACGCTTCCATGCCTTCCACGCAGATGCCGTCGGCGAGCTTGCCGAGCACGTCGGACAGGCCCGGGTGATCCGCCAAGAGTTGCTTCGCCCGCTCCCGCACCGCTGGGGTGAGCAAAAGCTCCCGGCACGGCGGTGCCCACAAGCCTTCGCTGGGCCCGAGGCTGCGCTGGTCAGCCACCCGGAAGTAACGGGTCTCCTCCACGCTGTCGCCGAAGAACTCGACCCGCACCGGGTGCTCCTCGGTGGGCGGAAACACATCGAGGATGCCGCCGCGCACCGCCACGTCACCCCGCCGCTCCACCAACTCGGTCCGCGCGTAGCCGATCTCGACCAGCCGGGTGAGCACTTCCTCGAGGTCGGCGCCCTCCCCGGGCTGGAGCGCCACCGGCTCGATCTCGCCAAGGCCGCCCACGATCGGCTGCAGCAGGCCCCGCACCGGGGTAACCACGGCCATGAGCGGGCCAGTGCGGGGGCCAGCGGAGTCGGGGTGGGCTAGCCTGCGCAGGACCGCGAGACGGCGGCCTGAGGTGTCCGAACGAGGGGAGATCCGCTCATGCGGAAGCGTCTCCCAGGCCGGGAAGTAGGCCACCCGGCCATCCGGCAGCAGTGAGCCAAGCGCCTCGCTCAGTTCCTCTGCCTCCCGGGCAGTCGCGGTCACGGCGAGAACGAACTGGCGGTCCGGGCCGGCCAGCGCACTCGCCAGGAAGGGGCGAAATGCGCCGGGGGCGGTGACGTCGGCCCCGCGGGGGGCGCTTTCACCGGCGCCAGAGCCTGTGGCCAGGCCAAGGGTGTCACGTAGCTGAGGATCGTCCGCGATAACAGTGAGAAGACCGGCGAGGCTCATGGCTTCCCTGGGTAGACAGCACGAAAATCCCGCACAGGCGTGGAGCGCCGCCCAGTAAGGATGCGGGATGGTTCAGTCTATGACTTCCCGGGCACCGACATACCCGGCCGGGCCGCCGCGGGTGGTCGCCGTCAGCCGGCTCTCGGCTTCTCACGCATAAGCACAAAAGCTCAGGACTACGCTATGATCCCGTGACATCCGTAAACGGGACTCCGGGGGACGGCCTCACTGCGGGCGTGGCTGGTTCTGCTCGCGGGCAATATGCCCCGGATGGCCACGAGCGGAATGCCACCGGTTCGGGACGCATCGAGAAGGCGCTGGGTGGAGTACAGGACTTGGCTCCTGTCTCCGCACCCACTCAGGGTCAGGGCGGGGCTGTGGGTGCACACGATGCCAGCGTTATGGGTGCAAGAAATTTGCCGGCGGCCCGGAGCGATTTCTTTGCCCGGCACACCGGCGCGTACGCGGCTGGCCGGGTCGGCCAGCCAATCACGATCCTTCACGCTGGCTGCACAACCGCAAGCGATCTCGGTACCGGGCAGTTGCGCGCCGACGGCGCCGATATCAGCGTCAGCCTGGTCGATGACGACCAGCCGGTGACCCGGGCAGCGGTGGCGGCCAACGCCGGCTTGAGCCAGGCAGTCCTCGGTGATCTGCGGACCGTGCCGTTCCCGCCGCGGGCTTTCGACATCATCCAGTGCTCTTCGCTGCTCGAACGGATGCGCAACGCTGAGCTCGTCCTGGACCGCTTGATCGCGGCCGCCAAGCCCGGCGGGCTCATGCTGCTGCGGTTTTGCGACCGGGACAGCGCCGCCGGGTTCCTTGAGCGGGTGCTGCCCACCGCGGTCAGGCGGGCGATCTGGCGCAGACGCCGGCCTGGCGAGCCCGGTCCGCACCCCGCGGTGTTCGAGCCGCTGGTCTCCGAGCGTGGTTTGCAGGCCTACGCGCTCCTGCGTGGCCTGGTGATCGCTGACCGCCTGGCGCTGGGCGGGCTGGCGGGCGGGCTGTCCTCGGGTCCCTTCTTTTTCCTGGCCGCGCAGCGACTCGTTGCCTGGCTGTCCCGCGGGCGGCTGACAGCAACGCATGAGGAGCTCTGGTATGTCCTGCGCAAACCCGAGAACAGGTTCGCCCGGATCCTCTGACCGCGAAGTCTGGCCGCCTGCAGGGACTGCCTGGCTTGCCGGTCACTGCCCGTGTACTCTCAGGCAGTGCCTGGCGGACGCCGGGGCTCAACGGAACGCCCTAGCTGAGTGGCGGGCGGCAGACGGAGGTACTCGTGACCGCTGAGGTTGCGGCCGGACTGGCCGCGGACTTCACGACCCTTCCTTCCTGGACTCTCAATGAAGGCCAGCTCGGGGATCTGGAACTGCTGCTGACGGGCGCGTTCGCGCCCTTGACCGGGTTCATGGGGACCGAAGACGTGACCTCGGTGAGCGAGCGGGGCATGCTCGCCGACGGGACGCCGTGGCCGGTGCCTGTCACCCTGGACGTGCCTGAGGACGCCGTTCCGCCGGTTGCGCGGCGGCTCGCGCTGAACGATCCGGAAGGCGTTCCGCTTGCGGTTCTCGACATCACCGGGCGATCCCTGGCGCCGTACTCCGAGGGCGGCCGGCACGCACGTGCTGGCTCGGCGGAAATCACGCTGAGCGGGCCCGTGAGCAGCTTTCGCGAGCCAGAGCATGGGCCGTTTCGCCAGCTCCGGCGGCACCCAGCGAAGCTGAGGGAGGAACTCGGCGGTGACCCGGTCCTCGCCTTCGCGACCCGCCGCCCGCTGACCGGGCGCCAGATCGGCCAGCTGCGTCATTTCGCCGGCCAGCTCAGGGCAAGGCTGCTGCTCTTGCCGTTGGTTGCTGGGCCTTCCGACGTGGTGGTCCGGCCCGAGGCCCTGGTCCGCGCGGTCCAGGCGGCTACCAGGCACCTGCCACCGGGAACGATGGTGGTGCCGGTGCCGCTGGCACCCCGCAGAGTCAGTGCCGGGCGCGAGATCGCCGTCCGGGCTCTGGTCGCGGCCGCGTATGGCGCCACCCACCTGCTTGCCGACCAGCCTGGCGCTGACAGGGAAACCCTGGCGTGCGCGGCTCAGACTCCCATTCCTGTGGTCGCGGCCGGCGACTGGGCATACGACCGGGCGCACGAGGTGTGGCGCCCGCTTGCTCTCATCGAGCCGGGCACCGAGCAGACCGACCTCGCAGCGGGTGAGCTCGAGGATCTGCTGGACCAGGGAGAGGACGTGCCCGCGTGGTTCAGCCCGCCCGCCATCGCGGCCGAACTCCAGCGTGCCCGGCCGCCCCGGCGAGAGCGTGGTGTGGTGGTCTTCTTCACCGGCCTGTCCGGGTCGGGCAAATCCACGATCGCCCGCGCGCTGCGCGACGCCCTCGCTGAACGGGGCGACCGGACAGTGTCGCTGCTCGACGGGGATCTGGTCCGCCAGCTGCTGTCGGCCGGGCTGACCTTCTCCCGGGCTGACCGCGACCTCAACATCGCACGTATCGGCTATGTGGCCACCGAGGTCGCCCGGCATGGCGGGATTGCGATCTGCGCGCCGATCGCACCCTACGCTGACGCCCGGGACGGGGTGCGGCGGATGGTTTCGGAAATCGGCGACTTCCTGCTCGTCCATGTGGCGACGCCGGTGGAAGTCTGCGAAACCCGGGACCGCAAGGGCCTCTACGCCAAGGCCCGGGCCGGCCTGATCGACCACTTCACCGGCATCTCCGACCCATACGAGGAACCCACTAACGCCGAACTGGCGATTGACACCTCCGTGATGAGCCGCCAGGAAGGCGTCGGCGCTGTCCTCAACCTTCTGACCTCGGGCGGTTGGCTCGATAACGGCGGGTAGGGTGACTTTTCGGCTCAGGCTGCCGCTACGCTACGGGGCATCCCAGCCGGGAGGATCATCCCTGAAACCGGATTCGCGCGCCAGGGACGTGCGGCCGGGCCAAGGACCAGCCTGGCGCGCGCCGCGTGCAGAGAGGTACCCATGACGCTGAGTCCTGCGATGACCCTAGGTTCATTTCTGGTCGCGGTGATGGTCGGCCTGACCGGCATGGGCGGCGGCGCGCTGCTGACACCCATGCTCATGCTGGTCTTCGGTGTTCCGCCGCTCGCTGCGGTTTCCAGTGACCTGGTTGTCTCGGCCATCACCAAGCCCGTCGGTGCCCTGGTACACCTTCGGCGCGGGACCGTGAACCTGCGTCTGGCGGGCTGGCTGAGCATGGGTTCTGTGCCGTCCGCCTTCGCTGGCGGGCTCATTGGATGGTGGCTCGGGCCGGGCAGCACCGTGCAGGCGGTGACATCCCACACCACGGGTGTGGTGCTGGTGATTGCCGCTGCGGGCATCGCGTTTCGCACGGTCCAGGGGCTCGCGCGGCCGCCCAAGGAGCATAGAGCGAGAGGTGCTGGTGCTGGTGCTGGTGCCGGTGCCGGCGCTGGTGCCAGCGCTGGTGCTGGTCCTGGGCTGGAGTTCCGGGGCCAGGCAGGGCCGCCTCTTGTGGTGCGCAAAGTTCCTACCGTACTGATCGGTATACTTGTTGGCCTCGCGGTGGGGATAACCTCGACCGGGTCAGGCACCCTTGTCATCGCGGCCCTGACCGCCGTATACCCGGCCCTTCCGCCCAACCGGCTGGTTGGGACCGATCTTGCCCAGGCCGTTCCCATGGTCCTGTCCGCCGCCCTGGCCCACGTGATCGCGGGCAACGTCGTGATGAGTGTCACAGCTCCCCTGCTCATCGGGGGCATCCCGGGTGTGATTCTCGGCTCACTGCTCGCCTCGGTGGCGCCGAGCGGCGCCCTGCGGCCAGCCCTCAGCCTGGTGATTCTCGCCTCCGGCCTCAGCCTGCTCGGGGTCGGGCCGACCGCGTTGGTCGTGGCCCTCGCCTTGGTTCTGGCCGCCAGTGCCCTGCTGGTGATCAGCCTGCGCCGGCGCAACGAGCGCCGTGCCGCCAGCCTCGCGGGCAATTCAGCGTCGGGCGAGACCGGACTCCGGGGCGCGCAAGACCTTCCCCCGGCCCGTGACTCGGTCCCCTCGGCAGAACGCCCGCCACCAGCCGAACGGGCGCTCCGGCCCGGAGGTGCGGAGCATCCGCCAGCCACCGAACTGGACTAGCGGTGCAGTGTCTCCAACAGCCGCAGGAGCATAAGCGCTCAGTCGGGCCGGACGTAGAACCCCCTGCCGGGTACCGCGACTATCAGGCCCTCGTCGCGAAGCAAGTTGAATGTCTTCATCACAGTGCCGATTGCAATCCCGTGGTGCTGCGCGAGGGTCTTTGCGCTCGGTACACGCTGCCCGGCGGCCAGCTTGCCGGAGGTGATCTCTTCCCGTAGCAGGGCCGCGAGCTGCTGGTATGCAGGCACTCCGCTGAACGGATCGATCATGGTGATTAGAGTAAGGAAACCCTGGCTCTCTCGGTATGCAGGGTTAACCTGGTTAACCTGGTTATGCTGTGAGGCGCAGCAAAACAGCTTCCGGGCCATCGAGCGGAGACGCCATGACGAGCGCGCCACCAAACCTCAACATTCCCGATGCCCCCGTGGCCGAGGTTCAGCAGCTACGGGCCGACTACACCGAGATGGATATCAACGTTGAACTCTGGGGCCTGACATGGGTCTTCGTGGCCCGGAGCAGAGGCGGCAGAGATCCGTGGTTCCTCGCCTCCGACAGCCTCGCCCGCTTCCGCAATGCCTTAGCGCGGGCTTCCGCTCCGGTATATCGGCCCCGCCCGGGCGGCTGCCGCTCAAGGGCCTGTGATCGGGGCCGCCGCACGGGACCAGGGATCTCATCAGATCGCGGCCTGGGATCAGCGCCTGCAAGCGAATCTTTCAAGGC